>Ga0315553_10001445_pt1 | contig 19619 bp, 16 predicted proteins | sample SalMarSW160140MG_FD_203099 | JGI IMG/M metagenome (GOLD analysis project Ga0315553, IMG submission 203099) | Salt marsh sediment microbial communities from the Plum Island Ecosystem LTER, Massachusetts, United States - Salt Marsh Sediment SW1601-40 ... | reverse complement strand
GTGCCAGCCAAGGGCTTTGCGAATCGTCGACCGAGCCGAAGATACGGCTCCCTTCCTCCTGGCTGATCGCCTTGACGATCCGCGAGCCGCTCTCGCCGCGATGCGCCCCCACGATGTCGACGCGGCTGGCCTGATTGTGCGAGGGAGTTTCCTCGGTGCTGGTGAAGATCATCAGCGTGCGGCCGATCTGCACGCGGTCGCCGCTGCGGAGGACGTGCCGCTCGATCCGCTGGCTGTTGACGTAGGTGCCGTTCGAGCTGCCCAGATCGACCAGGGCAAACGCGTCTCCCTCGCGGCGGATTTCGGCGTGCTGCCGGGAGACTTCGCTGTCGTGCAGGGACACCGCGTTCGCCTTGTCGCGACCCAACCCCGACTGCGGAGCGTCGAGCTCGAATCGCTGCCCCTGGTCCTTGCCCTGGATAACGAACAGCGACGACATGGCGCGGCCGATGGCAATTGAAAAACGGCAGTCGGCAGAATGGACGGTAGCCGGCGCCGTCGGCGGAGCGACCCGAGCGTGGCCCGCGGAAGCCGGAAGCCCATGCGTCGGACTCCACGGAACTCCCGAACAGGGGCCGCGAAGCATGCCCCCCCGATAGGGGCGAGGCTCGGGCAGGCTTTCGCATAACCTGCGGTTACGACCCGGCCGAAGCGCGCTCGACCAATTGCTCGATTGTACGAACGAGCGGGCCGTAATGGTAGGGCTTGGCTACGTTGCGGTCGGGCGGAGGTGCCAGAGCCGCAAGTCGGGGCAGCTTGCCCAAAGTGACGACCGCCGAATGCGACGTCTCCGACTGGGCGAACAGCTCGCGTCGGCCGGCGTCGTCGCCGGACGATTCCACGTCGACCACAACGACCAGCGGATGGAAGCGGCGCACGAGCTCAAGACCCTCGCGTGCCTCGCGCGCCTCGAGGATCGTCAGACCCCGCCGCTGAAGCACGGTGCGCAGCACCTCGCGGCACTCGTCCGAGCGATCGACGATCAGCACATAGCGGCTTGGCCGCGCAAAAAGGCCCAGACCCAACGGCGCACCTCCTTGTGCGGTCGAGTGAACCGGCTCGAAATTTCGGGGGGGACGGCAGGACGCGAACGTGGGGCGGACTTCCCTGTACGCCGCCGATCGCATCGTGGGGTGGGAGGATATCGAGCCGCCGCCATGTTGTCAAAACCGAATTCCTCGCGAAAAAGGCGTTTGCCGTGGGACGGGCGGCACGCGGCGTGTCCGGTCGCGCCCCAGGTTCACTTGACGTAACGACTACGGCGCAAAAGAATTGGGAGTTATCGCAACGGCCCGGTCCCACCTGCCGACGGATACCGGACTCGAACTTGGTTCACCCGCCTGAACGGCACACGGTCAATCCTCCGATCCTCCACGCCCCCGCAAGTGAGCACCAATCATGCACGTAAAGTGGACCTGCCTCGCCAAGCCGAACCGCGTCGCCGCGTGTTGGGCTACCCTTTTCGCATGTCTGGCCGTTTCAGCCGCCGTACTTTCCGGCCCGGCCCTGTTGTCCCGCGCCGCCGAGGACGGAGTCGCTGCCAAGGCAGCAGCCGCGACGGCGGCGGATAGCGCGGCCGAAGTCGAGCGGCGCCTGGCCGACTCGGTGACGTACCTTGCCTCCGACGAGCTCGAAGGGCGCGGCCTGGGCACCGAGGGACTCGACAAGGCGGCCCGGTACATCGCCGAACACTTTGCGGCATTGGGGCTGAAGACCGACGTGTTCGAGGGTGGGCCGTTCCAGGGATTCACCGTCACCACCGAAGCCGAGATGGGCCCGGCGGAAGAGAACCACCTATCGCTGTTGGGCCCCGCGCCAGAGCAAGAGGGCGAGCCCCTTCGATATGATCTGGCCCTTGGCAAAGACTTCAGCACGCTGGCGATTGGGGGTTCGGGCGAGTTCGATCTGCCCATCGTGTTTGCCGGCTACGGTATCACGGCTCCCGATTGGGAGTACGACGACTTTGCCGGCCTCGACGTAAAGGGCCATGCCGTGCTCCTGTTGCGCAAGGAGCCGCAACAGGGGAACCCGCACAGCATCTTCGACGGCACGCGTCCCTCATCGCACGCTCTGTTCGCCCGCAAGATCGCCAACGCGTATGAACACGGCGCGGCGGCGGTCATCTTTGTCAACGACCAGTACGGCATCGACCGCCGCAACGACGCCAACGAGAAAAGCTGGCGTGAGACCCTCGACAAGCTGGTTGAGGCTCGCAACGCGCTGGCGGAGTTGAATGAAACTGCGCCGGACGAGTTGGCCAAACGCCGGGCGGAAATCATCGACCTGGCCGAGCGCGTGCAAACGCTGGGAAAGCAGCTCGACGGCGAACTGGACGAGCTGGTCGACTTTACCGGGGCCGGAACGGATAGCAGTCATCCGCGGCTGCCCGTCTTTTTCTGTACGCGCGCGGTGGCCGAGCGGATGGTGACCGATGCGTTGGGCACGACGCTGGGGACAATCGAACGCGGTATCGACGAAGATCTCAAGCCGCGTAGCGGCCCGCTGGGCCAGTGGCGGGCCGTTGGCCGTTCCTCGGTGGTTCACAAGCAAGCCCAGGCCAAGAACGTGGTGGCGGTGCTACCCGGCGAAGGGCCGCTGGCCGACGAGACGATCATCGTCGGGGCGCACTACGACCACTTGGGCTACGGCGGGCCCGGCTCGTTGGCCCCCTGGACGAAGGAGATTCACAACGGAGCCGACGACAACGCCTCGGGAACTTCCGCTCTCTTGGAGGTGGCACGCCAATTGGCGCAGCGCGACCCAAAGCCGCGACGCCGCATCGTATTCATCGCGTTTTCGGGTGAGGAGCGCGGCCTATTGGGAAGCGCCCATTACGTGCGCGAGCCGCGCTTTCCGCTCGAGAGCACCGTCGCCATGGTGAACATGGACATGGTCGGCCGGCTCAACAACAACAAACTGATCGTGTACGGAACCGGCACCGCGACCGAGTTCGATCCCCTTGTCGACAAGCTGAACGAGCGCCACCACTTCGAGATCGTCAAGCAGCCGGGCGGGTTTGGCCCGAGCGATCACGCCTCGTTCTACGCGCGGCAGATTCCCGTGCTGCACTTCTTTACGGGCACGCACAGCGATTACCACCGGCCGAGCGACGACATCGAGAAGATCAACGCCGAGGGAATGCGCCGCGTGACCGACCTGGTGGTCGACGTGGTAACGGCGATCGACCAGGCCGACGCGCGACCCACCTACAAGGACACGGGTCGACCCGCGGCCGATCGCGGCGGCGATCGGCCCTACTTCGGCAGCATCCCCGACTTCGGACAGACCGGCGAAGGCTACGCGCTGATGGGCGTTGCGAAGGATGGGCCTGCAGGGCGCGCCGGATTGAAGGCCGGCGACGTCATCATCCGCTTTGGCGAAAGCAAGATCGGCAGCCTGGACGATTTCGACAGTGCACTGCGCAAATACAAGGCGGGCGACGAAGTCGAGGTGGCGTTCTTGCGAGACGGCAAGGAGATGACGGCGAAGGTAACGCTCGATCCGCCGCGGTGATAGGCGGCCGCGTACGAACCGGGGGCACAGGGACGAACACGGACGAACACGGACAAGTACGGCCAACCCCCATTCCCCAATCGCCCCGTTCCCGACAGTTTCCGGGTAGCCCGGCCCCGTCGGAAACCGCCATTTTCTGGTCTTTACGCGGCGGCGGCTTTTCGCGCAGAATACCGCCGCTTGAGCGACCCATCCTGCCGTGTGCGGCGGGACACGCGGTTGCCAGCGCGTGCCGTGTCTCAAGGATCGAGACCTCCTAGGATCGTCCCGCGACCCTAAGTAGCCAGCAAGGAGTGCTGACGTGAGAACCTACGTTCTTTCGGCCGTGATCGCGGCCGGCTTTCTGTTGACGGCAGCGGCGGCAGTTCCCGCCCACGCTCAGGGCGACCGAGGGGCTGCACCGGCCAGTGTGCCCCCCGTAGCCGTCATCGACATCAATCGCGTGTTCGCCGAGCATCTACGCTTCAAGCAAGAAATGGACTTCATGAAGAAGGACGTGGAGGACTTTGAAGCCTACCTCCGCCAGCAGCAAAAGAGAGTGCAGCAAATGACCGAGGAGCGGGCGAACTTCAAGCCCACCGCTCCCGACTACAAGCGCATCGATCTGGAGATCACGCAACTTACGTCGGACGTAAACGTGCAGACGCAGTTGAAGCGCAAGGAATTCCTGCAGCGCGAAGCACGGATTTACTACAACGTGTACACCGAGCTGACCAACGAGGTGGCCGACTTCGCCATGCGAAACGGCATCACACTCGTTCTGCGATACAACAGCCAGAAGATCGATCCGGAAGATCGGACTTCAGTGCTGCAGGGGGTCAACAACTCGGTGGTGTTTCACCATGACCTGGACATCACCAGCTTCATTATCGAGCGAATCAATCGCGGGCAGGCGGCCGACCGTCGCGGCGGACCGCCGCTACCTCCCGGTTCCGGCAACCACTAAATGCGCCACGGGGAACGCATGTAGGGGGCCGCGGCTGTCGCGATGGGGTCCGTGCGGTCTCCGGCGCGCGATGCCCATCGAAGCTGGCTCCCGTGGCAACACCATCTGACTCGAAGCGACGGTCATCCTTTGAATCCCAACGTACGCAAGCAACGTACCCTTGCGCAAAGGGTCGAAGTACACGGGTTCGGATATTGGAGCGGTCGCGACGTGCGGGTCGAATTCCGTCCGGCCGCGGTCTCCAGCGGTATCGTCTTTGTCCGCTGCGACCAGAGCCCCCCGCGCCGCATCGAGGCGTCGCCCACGAACCGACTCGAAACGCCGCGCCGCACGACACTGGGCGCATCGGGCGTGACGGTCGAAATGGTCGAGCACGTGATGGCCGCCCTGGGCGGCATGCACGTCGACAACTGCGAAGTCTGGCTCGACAACGCCGAGTTGCCGGGCTGCGACGGATCGAGCATGGCGTTCGTGGAAGCACTCCTGCGTGCGGGAATCGTCGAGCAGGATGCGTGGCGGCCGCAGCTTGTGGTGACCGAGGTTACCCGGGTGGGAGACGAGAATTGCTGGATCGAGGCCCGTCCTGCCACTACGCCCGGCCTGTTCGTCAAGTACCGCCTCGACTACGGAACGGGCGCTCCGATCAGCCGGCAGACAATACAAATGGTCGTAACACCGGAGTCGTTTCAGCGTGAACTTGCCCCGGCACGTACTTTCATTCTCAAGCATGAAGCCGAATGGCTGCGGGAGCGAGGGCTGGGAGCACGAGTCACGTGCGGCGATCTGCTGGTATTCGACGACGACGGCCCGCTGGAAAACGAGCTTCGCTTCCCCGATGAATGTGTCCGACACAAAGCGCTCGACCTGGTCGGCGATTTGGCCCTGACGGGGTGCGACTTTGTGGGGCAGTTCGTGGCGCATCGCAGCGGACACCGACTCAACGCCGAGTTGGTCAAGGCGATCCTGATGGAAGGGCAGATGATGGACCAGCGGCGCAGGACGGCATGAGGCGACGATTCATCTTGTGGTGAGAGGGGGTTTCGGCCGCACGATCTTGTCGATCCAATCACCGATCATCCACTCGATCATAACCCCGCACATACCATGGCCACTCGCATTTCCGATAACGCCGTCGTCGATCCACAGGCAACAATTGCCGACGACGTGGAGATCGGCCCGTTCTGCGTGGTGGGGCCCCACGTAACCATCGGTCACGGGACGCAGCTCGAAAACGGCGTCACGCTCATGGGACGCGTCACCATCGGCGAGCACAACCACCTGTTTCCCTGCGTCGTGATTGGCGGCGGGCCGCAGGACCTTAGTTATCGCGGCGAAGACACACAGGTCGTCATCGGCGATTACAACGTCATCCGCGAGTCGGTCACCATCAATCGCGGCACCCGCAAGGAAGACGGCATCACGTCCGTCGGCAGCCACTGCTACTTGATGGCCTGCAGCCACGTCGCTCACGATTGCCGTTTGGGCGATCACATCGTCATCGCCAACAGCACGCTCCTGGGCGGGCACGTGCACATTCACGACCATGCCACGCTCTCAGGCGGCGTGGCGGTGCATCACTTCACCACCATCGGCAGCTACAGCTTTGTGAGCGGCTTGAGCCGCGTGCTGCACGACGTTCCGCCGTATTTGCTCGTCGATGGCGTGCCGACGCGGCCGCGGTGCGTAAACGTGGTGGCCCTGAAGCGCAACAATTTCCCCGACGACGTGGTGGCCGCACTGGCCGAAACACATCGTCTCATCTATCGCTCGAAGGTCGGGCTCGATCACGCCCGCGAAATCCTTCGCAGCAACGGCAGCCTGGTGCCGGCCGTCAATCACCTGCTGAGCTTCATCCAGAACCAGCAGGAAGGTCGACACGGACGAGGCCGCGAACGCAGGAGAGCGGCGTGAGAACCCTCCGTGCGGCCGTCATCGGTGCGGGCCACCTGGGGCGGATTCACGCTCGTCTGCTTCGGTCGATCGACGGGGTCGAGCTGGTCGGCATTGTCGATCCGCTTCCTGCCGCTCGCGAAGATGTGGCGAGCGAGCTGGGCATTGAGCCGCTGGACCATCACGGGCAACTCATTGGCCGAATCGACGCGGCGATTGTCGTCACGCCCAGCGTGTGTCATCACGCGGTCGCGATGGAGCTGATTGAGGCGGGCATCCACTTGCTCGTGGAAAAGCCTCTCGCTGCGACGGTGAGCGATGCAGCCGCCATGGTTCATGCAGCCGAGAGCCAAGGGCTGGTGCTGCAAGCGGGGCACGTCGAGCGGTTTCATCCGGCGCTTTCGGCGGCGTGGCCGCACATCCAACAACCTCGGTATATCGAGGCGACGCGCACTAGCGGCTATTCGTTTCGCTCGACCGACATCGGCGTCGTGCTCGATCTGATGATTCACGACCTGGACATCGCGCTGGCGCTCGCGGAAAGCCGGCCGGTCGCGGTGCAAGCATCGGGCCTGACGGTGGTCGGTCCCCATGAAGACGTAGCACATGCTCGTATCGAATTCGCCAACGGATGCGTGGCGAACTTGAGTGCCTCGCGAATCAGCTTCGAGGCGACTCGCCGAATGTGCGTTCACACGTCGGCAGGCTACGCGTCGATCGACTTCGCCGCGCGAACCGCACGCTCGGCGCAGCCAACTGCTCGCCAGCAACTCGATCCCACGGTGCTCGGACGGTTGTCGCCCGAGGAAAAGGGCGCGATGCGCGATCGGTTCTTCACCGATGTGATGCGGTTGGAAGAGCTGCCGGTCGAAAAGAACAACGCCCTGCTCGAAGAACAGCGCGACTTCGTTGCTGCGATTCAGACGGGCCGAGCGCCGTGCGTCTCCGGCGGGCAAGCTCTCGCAGTGATGCAGCTCGCCGGTCAGGTGCTCGAAGCCATCGCGGCCCACGACCGGCGCGCAACCGAGCGAACGAACGATGTGGCCAGCGAAGCCGCGAGAACCGCACCGCACGTGGCGGGAAGCGTTCCGGCCGGTCCGCATTGGCTGCGCAGTACGCCTATTCCCACCGAAACACGACGCCGCGCCGGCTGATTCACCGCCCGTGCTCGTTCGGGGACTTCCGCCGCTGCCACCCCCCGAACAAAATGGACCTGGGGCGTGTCATTCTCTGCTGTAGCGGTCATCTCCCGCAGCGGGAGCGATTTCGCATCCCAAACCGCGGTCCCGATCCCGAGGGGCATCCACCCCGGTTGCGGCCAGCGCGCTCATGGCGCACTACCACCCTACCATCCAGCGCATCGACTCCCGCAGCGACGATCTTGCCGCGGCAATCGACGCGCTGCGCGCCAAGCTCAGTCCGCGGGCCGGCGCGGTGAGCCAGGCCAGCCGACAACGCACGATCGAGCTGTTCGGCGAGCCGCTTTCACCGCAGCAGGTCGTCGAGCGGATTTGTAGCGACGTTCGCGAAGAGGGCATGGCCGCCCTGCTCGAATACGGCCGCAAGCTCGACAAGGCGTCGCTCACTGCCGAAACGATTCGCGTCGGCGCCGACGAATTGGCCGCCGCACATCGCAACGTCGATCCCGAGTTTCTCGCGTCGGTGCGCCAAATTCGGGACAACATTCTTCGGTTCCAGCGCGCCGTCAAGCACCGCGACGTCGAAGTCGCCCAGGAAAACGGAGTCCGCTTGCAACAGCGCTACCTGCCGCTCGAGCGAGTCGGGCTGTGCGTTCCCGGCGGCGCGGCGGCGTATCCTTCGACGGTGCTCATGACCGCCGTGCCGGCGATCGCTGCGGAAGTTAAAGAGATCGTAGTCGTCGCGCCCCCCACTCCCTTCGGTGCCAACAACCCGCACATGCAGGCGGTTTGCCACGAGTTGGGCATCAGCGAGGTGTATCGTGCGGGTGGTGCCCAAGCGGTTGCGGCATTGGCCTACGGAGTCGAGGCAGTCGAGCGGGTCGACAAGATCGTCGGCCCGGGCAACTTGTTCGTAACGCTGGCCAAAAAATACGTTTTCGGCGAAGTGGATATCGACTCGCTGGCCGGCCCCAGCGAGGTCGTGGTGATCGCCGACGAAACGTCGCGGCCCGAGTTCGTCGCCGCCGACATGCTGGCCCAGGCCGAACACGCGCCCGGCGCGAGCATCCTCGTGACGTGGAGCGAGCGAGTGCTCGATGCCACCGCACAAGAACTCGAAAGACAAGTGGCCGGTCTCGACCGACGCACAGTGACGGTGCACAGCCTTGAGGAATTTGCCGCGCTGATTCTCGTTAGCGACGAGGAAGAAGCGTGCGACGTGGCCAACCGAATCGCGCCCGAGCACTTGCACGTCGCGATCGACGGCTTCGAACGACTCTTGCCCCAGCTTCGATTCGCCGGCGCAACGTTTCTAGGCCCTTTCACCCCGGTGGCGCTGGGCGATTACGTCGCCGGCCCTTCGCACGTATTGCCGACCGGCGGAACCGCGCGGTGGGCATCGGGCCTTTCGGTCAACACATTCTTGCGCAGCATGAGCGTAATCGCGTACGATGAACCCGCCCTGCGCCGCGCCGCCCCCGACGTACAGCGCCTAGCCCAAGTGGAAGGTCTCACCGCTCACCGAGCGAGCATCGATATTCGGGTCCAGCGGAAGTCGTAGTGCCCGTGCAACAATCAGTGCAAGCAGAATCATTCGGTCACCCCGAGTCTTCAGTTTTCAGTTATGGACAGAGGAGAATGGACGCTCATGGACGATATGGACTCCCGACAACTTGCGGGCATTTACGAGTCGGCCGCCTCTGACGGATCATAGCTGAGAGCTGACAGCTTCCAACCCGCAACTGACAACCAACAACCGACAACCATCCTCCGCTCCGACTGAAAACTGAACACTGAAAACTGAAAACTCGCGCAGCGCAATGTCCTACTTCCGTCCCGAAATCGAAGCGATGGCCGGCTACGTGCCGGGCGAACAGCCGCAGGCCGGCAAGTTCATCAAGCTCAACACGAACGAGAATCCCTATGCGCCTTCGCCCGCGGTGGCCCGCGCCATTGAACAAGTGCTGCGCGAGCGGCTCTCGCTCTATCCCGATCCGATGGCCACCGCGTTTCGCATGCGAGCCGCCGAAGTGCTCGACGTTGAGCCCGACTGGATCCTGTGCGGCAACGGCAGCGACGACATCCTCACGATCGTCACGCGGGCACTCGTGGGCGCCGGCGAGCTGCTCCGACTGCCGTTCCCCAGCTACATCCTCTATCGCACGCTCGCGCAAATCCAAGGGGCCCGCTGGCAGGAAGTGCGGTTCGGCGATGACTGGTCACTGGGGGACGAATTCGTGGCGCCGGCCGACGGGCTCAAAGTTGCGTTCCTGGCCAACCCCAACAGCCCCAGCGGCACGGTGATCGCGCCGGAGTGCGTGCTCGAACTCGCCGAGCGCCTCCCCTGCCCTTTGCTGGTCGACGAAGCGTACGTCGACTTCGCCGATGCGAACTGCATGTCGCTCGTGGCGCAGAACGAAAAAATCCTCGTCTCGCGCAGCATGAGCAAGTCGTACGCGCTGGCCGGCCTGCGTTTCGGCTACGTCGTGGCGCAGCCGCAGATGATCGAGAGGCTGCTGAAGGTGAAGGATTCGTACAACTGCGATGCTCTGTCGATCGCCGGCGCCACGGCCGCCATCGACGACCAGCGGTGGCTCGCCGCCAACCGCGCCGCCATCATCGCCACCCGCGAGCGATTGACCCGCCGCCTGGGCGAGCTAGGCTTTCACGTGGTGCCGTCGCAGTCGAATTTTGTATGGAGCACGCACCCCAAGCGGAATCATCGCCAAGTTTACGAGCAGCTCAAGGCGCAGCGGATCCTGGTTCGATACATGGACTACCCCGGCTGGGGCGACGGAATTCGCATCAGCGTGGGAACCGACGAGCAAATCGACGCCTGTCTGAACCTGCTGGTCACGATGGTGTAATATGTCGCGCACTGCTTCCGTAACTCGCCGCACGGCCGAAACCGACATCTCGCTCACGCTCAACCTCGATGGCAGCGGCCAGGCCGACGCGCAAACCGGCGTCGGTTTCTTCGACCACATGCTCGATTTGCTCGCCCGCCACGCGGCCATCGACCTCGAAGTGAAAGCCCGCGGCGATTTGCACGTCGACCAGCACCACACGGTCGAGGATGTCGGCATCTGCTTCGGCCAGGCCGTCAAGCAGGCCCTGGGGGACAAGTCGGGCATCTGCCGCTACGGGCACTTCACGCTCCCCATGGAAGAGACGCTCGTCACCAGCGCCATCGACCTCAGCGGCCGGTACGCTTTCGTCTTCGATGTGTCGTTTCCCACGCCCAAGATCGGCGACTTCGACAGCGAGCTGGTCGAAGACTTCTGGCAAGCGGCCGCCGCCAACGCGCTGTGCAACCTGCACGTGATGCTGCACCACGGCCGCAACAGCCATCACATCAGCGAAGCGGTGTTCAAGAGCGTGGCCCGATCGCTCAAGATGGCCGTGGCCCTCGACCCCCGTACCAGCGGCGTCCCCAGCACCAAGGGCACGCTGAACTCGTGATGGCCGATCGGCGCCGGTTCGGCATCGCACGGGGTTGATTAGATAGCCACTATCGCCGATGCGTCGCCGATCGCCCTGTCCTTGTCGAAGTACACCCAACATTGATTGGCCGTCGCAACGTCGAAAGTCGGCTCGGTCCACGGTAATGATTCAGCGCCATGCACCGAGAAATCGACCGACAATCCTTCGTCGCCGGCAAGTCGGCTGGCCGTCGCGATCTGTTCGGCCGAGATATCGATGCCGTGCACTACCGATCCTTGCCGCGCGAATTGACGAGCCAATACGCCCGTGCCCGTGCCGAGATCGAGGATTCGCTGACCTTCGAGTCCCACGCCCAGCTCATGGCGCCGCGCGAAGAAGCTGGGAGGCGGACCGGGCCGATAGACGCCGTAGTCCTCCGACGTGCGGCCCCAATCAATCACATTTTCACCGTCGCGCGATCCCAATCCGTGCATGGTGCTACGCTGTCCTTCATCGTCCTTCATCGCGACTCACCGTTTCCATGCAAGGCGTTCGGTCGCGACGACAATAGCATAGCAGGTAGTGTTCTGCGTGGGGTTGTCGGATATCGCCGGATGTTCGAGCAGTATCGCCAGCCCGTTCCCGACGCGGCACGACAATGTGAATCCCGCCCTCGGCGCATCGAATCGCCGGGACGCGCGGCGGTGTGTCGGGCCGCAATGCGTCGGAGTTTGCTTGATTCATCGGTCGCTGACCGTCAGAATGAGGAGCCCACGCGTTCATGTAGCAAGGAGAACCATGATGACATTCTCGATGCGGTGCACACTTTCGCTTCTTTGCTCGATCGCTTTGGCGCTGACGGCTTGCGGCTCGTCTGACAAAGGCGCGGGCACCGGCGGGGCCGGCAAGCCGGCGGGTTCACAGGGGCAAGCAACGGGCGGCACGAAGACCGGTAGCGGCAAGACGAACTTGTCGGCTCACCAAGGCACCATCCTGCAAATGTCGACGGAGATGGTCAATCTCATGGACAACGTGAGCCAGAAGAACATTATGAGTCCGATCAAGGTGTCGGATGTCCGCAATGCCCTCGACGAGCGGGTCGACTGGCTCTCCGACATGACGGCCGACGACGTTGCCAAGCTGCGTAAAGCCACGGCCGACGTCGACGCCTTGATCGCCGAGATCCGCGCCCACGAGAACGCCCAAGGCGACACAGCCCTCGAAGCCCGCTTAAAGAAGATCGAAGATTGGAACCGCTCCATCAAGGATGGGCTGCCCAAGTAGGCGCGATGCGCACTGCAACGGCACCGACACAGGGACGCTGGGAAAAAATCGGAAAACGGATCGGGAACGCTATTTCACGCTAACCAGCACTCATCGGAACGTTTCGGATCAGCGTTGCTTTACGGCGATTCGGGCTGCGTCACCCGGCGACTGGAACAGGTTTTCCGACAGCCTGCCGCGCGGGGGACGACTTGCAGCGGGCCGCAATTGAGCAGCACAGATAAGCAACGGCAGCGCCATGGATTTGAAATCGCCTTCGGAATCGGATCCCCGGGCCAGGCCCAAACCGTTCACTTTCTATCCGCCGAAGACGAATCGTTTCTTGATCGCCTTGGCCAAGATGGGGATCAAACCGGCCATCCGGCGGACACTCGGCGTTACCGAGATCGAGATTCCCGACGACGATCTAACGAAACTGCGGCAGTTGCGCGGCGAACGTTGCTTGTTGACGCCCAGTCATTCGGGAGGGTTTGAGCCTCACATCCTTATGTACTTGGCCAAGGTGCTGGGAGTTGAATTCAACTTCGTTGCCGCGATGGAGTTATTCGAGCAATCAGCGGTCTACCGTTGGCTCGTGCCGCGGCTGGGAGTGTATTCGATCATCCGCGGAGCTGTGGATCGCCCGTCCTTCAGGATGACGCGGCAGTTACTGGCGGCAGGCGAGCGATGGCTCGTGATATTCCCCGAGGGTGAAACGATTTGGCAGAACAGCAACCTGATGCCGTTTCAGCATGGCGTGACTCAGCTCGCATTCAAGGCGTATGAAGACGCACGCAAGTCGGACGAGGAGGCGAATCTCTACTGCATCCCGATGGCCATCAAATACGTGTACCTCCACGATATGCATGGTGAAATCGACGCCTCGCTCGCCCGCCTTGAATCGAAGTTGTCGCTTCCCCACGAGCCGGAGAGTCTTTCGCGCTACCAGCGACTGCGCCGCGTTGCGGAAGCCGTCGTGGAAGCGAATGAAAGGACCCATCAGATCACACCGAACCCGGATTACAATTTCAACGAGCGCATTCAGAGGATCAAGGAGCAAGTTATCGCGCGATTAGAAGAAGAATTGGGCGTGACGCCGTCGCCCGCCGATGCGCTCTTGGACCGGATACGAAAGCTGTTTAACGCGGTCGACCGCATTGTCTACGAGGAGCCCGACGGCTCGGAGTACGCGCAGCGACTTGCCGTGGAGCGGCAGCGCAGCGTGCGTAGCCTGTACGACGACCTTTGGCGGCTATCACAGTTCGTGGCGATTTACGACGGATACGTCAAAGAGTCGATGACGTTTGAGAGGTTTCTGGATGTGTTAGGCCTGTTGGAAATGGAAGTCTGCAACCAACGGCAAGTCTGGGGTCCCCGCATGGCCCGCGTAAAGATCGGAGCCCCGATCAATCTGCGGGATTGCTTGCCGGCATACGCCGAGGACCGGCGCGGGACGGTGCGCGACGTCACGCTCACGCTCGAGAATTCCGTGAGGAGTATGCTGGATGAACTAGGCAGCACCTGCCCGCTGGTGGATGACTCAACGTAAACAGTTCATCGAACCGGCAGCCAATTGGACCGTCGCAGTTCGGCCCTCCCTACCGATTCCCGACTTTGCCTCTGCAGAAGCCGGCCCCTATTATTTTCGAAAGCGACCGTCGTTACGGCTGTACTGCGGGAGACGGCGCGACTGACACAAGGCTGGATTCGCGCCTGCGTGGGAATGACGGCGTTGTCAGCGGGCAAGGCTGGCGACCGACAGAGCCAGCGCACTGGCAGAGCCAGTGGCATACGCTGCGCCCATCACTCGTTCACATACGTTTCCAAGAACCGCGCCAGCCGGTGGAAGTCGCTTTTGGGGTCGATGTAGCGGACGACGGTGACCAGCGTTTGAGGGTCGATCAGATCATCGAACGGGACGAAGTGCAGGTCGAGTTGGCCGCTGGCGGAGACCATCACGCCGTTGAGGTGCTCTTCGACCAGGGCGCGGTAGGCGCCCACGCCGAGCTGGCTCCCTAGCATCACGTCGAAGGCGTGCGGGCGCGCGCAGCGGGTTTCGTAGCCGAGCTGAATGCTGGTCACGCGGCGCTTGCGGCCCGTTTGTCTGTGGAACGCCTCGGTCACCAAGCCGGCGAAGGTGCGGGCCAGGTTGAGGCGCGAGATGGCGATGTGGCCGTGCTCGTCGCGGGGGATGCCCTTCAAGTAACTGGCCGGTAGCATCTCGGCGAGCCCCTCGGCCATCACGATCACGCCGAACTCCTTGCCCTCCCGCTCGCGGGCGATCATGGTTTTGACGATCCGCGCGACGACCTCGTCGACGTTCATCACGTCGCGGGTGACGGTCTCGCCAGTAGCTTCGTCGACGGCGGTTTCCTCGACGCGGAACTTGTTGCGAATATCCTCGACGCTGACGACGAGGCTGGCCTCGCCGGCGATGGCCGCCCCGTAGGCGAGCCAACCGGCGCTGCGGCCCATGGTCTCGGCCAGGTAGTAGGTGCGGCCGGCTTCGGCGTCGTGGATCAGGTTGCGGAGCTCGGCGGCCAGCGTGTCGACGGCGGTGAAGTAGCCGAAGGTGAAGTCGATGCCCTTGTAGTCGTTGTCGATGGTCTTGGGCACGTGGACGACGGGAATGCGGCGCGACCCCTCGGGTAGCCGGTCCTGGAACAGCCTGAACTTGTTGGCGGTTTTGAGCGTGTCGTCGCCGCCGATCGAGATCAGGGCGTCAACCTCCAGCGAGCAGAGTGCATCGTACACGCGGCGGAGCATGGCCGTACGTTCGGGATCACCCAAGTGGGCCGGCTCGGTAACTTCGATGCCGGGATTGGTGCGGGCCGTACCGATGAGGATTCCCTGCGAGTTGCGCGACCGCTTCAGTACCGAGTGGTCGATGGTGATGTAATCGCGCCCCTCGACCATCGCCCGCTCAGGGCCGAACTGAACGAGGTTCGAGTAGCCGTACAGTATGCCCACTACCTGGATGTCGGCCCGCAGAAAGGAAACGGCGGCCGTGGAGATGACGGCGTTGGCAGCCGGCGCGGGACCGCCGGCAAACAGCATGGCCACTCGGCGGAAGTTGTGTTGAGGCCGTTCGGGAGGAGCAAGCGTGCCACTCATGGCGGGGTTCTCCGACGGGCGGAGGTTGGGGGTAGCTGTCAGCTCTCAGCTTTCAGCCGTCAGCCAGAGGGCGTAGGTCAGGCTGTGCCTGACGCGATTGCTCGTCAGGCACATGACCTACCGAACCACGACTCTCCAAAGCTGACAGCCGAAAGCTGAGAGCTGTCAGCTCCCAACCGAAAGCTTTCATCAACCCTCTATTGAAAACCAGAGCGGCGTCAGAGAAAAGTCCGCTCCACGAAATGCGTGTCCACCAGGCCCTTCACGAAGTCGGAGTGCTGCAGCACCTCCTGGTGGAAGGGAACGGTGGTTTTGATGCCCTCGATCTTCAGCTCGTCGAGGGCCCGCAGCATGGTGCCAATGGCCTCGTCGCGAGTGGGCTGGTGCACGATCAGCTTACCGATCATCGAGTCGTAGTTGGGGGGCACCATGTAGCCGGCGTGGGCGTGGGAATCGAATCGCACCCCCATTCCCCCCGGCACGAACATTGACTCGATGCGGCCCGGGCAGGGCTGAAAATTCCGCTGCGGGTTCTCGGCATTGATGCGGCACTCGATGGCGGCCCCGCGGGGCTTGATGTCGCCTTGCCGAAACGGGAGCGGCTCGCCGGTGGCCACGGCAATCTGCGCCTTGATCAGGTCGATGCCCGTGACCATCTCGGTGACCGGGTGCTCGACCTGGATGCGGGCGTTCACCTCGATGAAGTAAAAATTGCCCTGCGCGTCGACCAGGAACTCGACCGTGCCGGCATTGGTGTAGTTGGCCTGCTTGATGAGCCGCACGGCCGCCTTGCAGATGCCGGCGCGAGTGCTGTCCTTCAGGTTGGGAGCGGGGCTCTCCTCGATGAGCTTCTGGTGACGGCGCTGCGTCGAACAGTCGCGCTCGTACAAGTGGACCACGTTGCCGTGGTGGTCGGCGAGCATTTGCACTTCGACGTGCCGCGGCCGCTCGATGTACTTTTCCAGGTACACGCCGGCGTTGCCGAACGCCGCCTGTGCCTCGGTTCGCGCCTGCGACAGGGCCGACTTGAGGGCCAAGTCGTTGGCGGCCACGCGCATTCCCTTGCCGCCGCCGCCAGCCGTCGCCTTGATGAGCACGGGAAAGCCGATCTCGTGGGCCACGCCCACCGCCTCGGCCTCGTCTTCGATCAGCCCCTCGCTACCCGGCACGACGGGCACCTTGGCTTTTCGGGCCAGTTCGCGGGCGCGGTTTTTGTCGCCCAGCATCTCCATCGCCTCGGGGCTCGGGCCGATGAAGTCGATCTTGCAGCTTCGGCATACCTCGGCGAAGTGCGAGTTCTCGGCCAGGAAGCCGTAGCCGGGGTGAATCGCCTCGACGTTGCCCACTTCGGCGGCGCTGATCACCTGGGCGATCTTCAGATAGCTGTCGGCGGCGCGGGGCGGGCCGACGCAATACGCCTCGTCGGCCAGATCGAGGTACTTGGCGCCGCGATCGGCCTCGCTATAGATGGCGACCGTTTCAATGCCCAGTTCGCGGCAAGCGCGAATGATGCGCAGAGCAATCTCGCCGCGGTTGGCAATAAGGATACGCTTATACATCGATTGCTGGGAAGCGCTTCGCGGCAGAAGTGTTCAGTGTTCAGTTTTCAGTCGGAGCGGGGACCCTGTTCGTCGCGAGTTGTTCACCGTCCATATCGTCCATCAACGTCCATACTTCGCTCCTTCTGCAACTGAAAACTGAACACTGAACACTGAAAACTCTTCGCGCGCGGGTTCCCGGCGGTGCTTACGCGTCCTCTCAGCGGCTCGTATCGACCTTGAACAGCGGGCGATCGTAGTCGACCGGCTCTTCGTTCTGAACCAGCACGGCCACGATCTGGCCCGATACCTCGGCCGGGATCTCGTTGAACATCTTCATGGCTTCAATGATGCACACGGTCGTGCCGGGTTCGACGTGGTCGCCCACCTTCACGAAGGCCTCAGAGTTGGGGTTGGGTCGGGTGTAAAACGTGCCGACCATCGGGCTCTTGATCACGACGATGCGCCCATCGTCGGCCGCCGCGGCGGATTCCGCCCGGCCGCCGGATGCCGCTGCACCGGCCGCCGCAACGGCCCCGGGTGGCGCAGCCGGCATGCCGCCGTACACCACCGGCGTGCCGCGGTCGCCCCGGCACACGCGGATCCGCTGATCCGCCTGCCGCAGATCGATCTCCGAGAGATCGTGCTCCTTCATCAGCTCGATCAGACGGCGAATTCGATCCAACTCGAATACGTCGCCCGACGCTGGCTCCGAGCTGCTCATCCGCTTTCTCCGGTTATTCGATTAACGCCGTCCGAAGACGGCGGGGACGAGCCTTGATGTCATTCACGCGTAGGCGGGAATCCACCCCACTGACACGGTGACAAGGCGACGCGGGGATGATCCGAATGCTCCGCAACAACTGACAACTGACCACGGACAACTGACAACTAACCACCCACAACACACTCCGCCAACTCCTTCGGCACACTCGATAGCACTTCGCCGCCGGTTCGCGTTACCAGCACGTCGTCTTCGATTCGCACGCCGCCCCAGCCGGGTAGATAAATGCCCGGTTCGACCGTCACCACCATGCCGGCCTGCAGTGGCACATTCTCGGTTTTGGCCAGCCTCGGCGCCTCGTGGATTTGCAGCCCCACGCCGTGCCCCAGGCCGTGCCCGAACTGCTTGCCGAAGCCGGCCTTTTCGATCACGCCTCGGGCGGCCGCGTCGACGTTTTTCATCAGTGCCCCGGCTCGAATCGCCGCGATGGCCTGCTTCTGTGCTTTTAACACAACTCCATATATGCGTTCAAGTTTGGGCGAGATTCTAGCCGTGGCCAGCACCCGCGTCAAGTCGCTCATATACAGCCGGCCCTTCGCTCCCCAGTCAATGAGCACGAAGTCGCTCTCGCCGATGCGCCGATCAGTGGGCCGGGCGTGCGGCAATGCGGCGCGGGGGCCCACGGCTACGATGGGCGGAAAGCTGCACCCGCTGCCGCCGAAGCGGCGTACCTGGTGGTCGATCTCATCGGCGACTTCCTTCTCGGTCTGATCGCTGGTGAGCGCGGCGCGAACCACGCCGAACGCCCGCTCGGCAAACATCACTGCTTCGCGCGTGGCCTCGATCTCACTCTTGTCCTTGATCTGCCGCAGCGACTCGACCATGTTCATGGTTGGCACCAGCGACACCTTGCCGAGCGCCGACTCGACCTGCTCGCGCAAAGCCAGCGACATGGCCGACGCCTCGACCGCCAACTGGCTCACCTTCGCCTGCCGCGCGACCTTGGCGACCGACTCAATCATCTTCGTGCCAGGCGAACGAATCTCCATGTCGATGGCCGGGCACTCTTCTTCAAGCTGCGTGGTGTACCGCGGGTCGCTGAGGATGATCGGCTTCTTGGGCCCGACCAACAGATAACTGTCGTCGCCGGTGAAGCCGGTCAGATACGTGACGTTCGTGAAGTCGGTCACGAGAATAGCATCCGCCTGCGTCCGCCGAACAAGCCGCCGCAGTTTTTCGATCCGCTGCTGGAAGTACGATTCAGCCAAGGGAGTAGCTCCGGGGAGTGGTTGGTGGATAGTGGTTGGTTGTTGGGGAACGGGGATGGAAAGTCGCCTCTCGCTCCGCGAGAGGGCGCTGGATTTGGCGACGGTCTCGATTTGCTCGCGACTCCGCGCCTCCAAAGAACGCCCTCTCGCGGAGCGAGAGGCGACATTCCCGCCCCGGTCGTTCCAGCGCACGCGGGAATCCAGAGGCGGGGCTGAAACGCTAATCACCACTCATCACCACGAACCGGTCAGATCAAAACCGTCGGGGACTGGCTCGTTTTGCGCAGTCCGCGGAGCAAAATGTGCCTGTCCCCTTCGCCGATTCAGTTTTGAAAAAGCGAGCTAGCGGCCAAGCTCCGGATCAGTGTTGATGAGCGTTGATTAGTGTTCCCCTTTGCCGACTTCCGACTTCCGACTTGGAAAGCCCGCATTATTGACGCCCGGCGCGCCAATGCAAGCCGGCAGCAGTGGCGTCGCTCGGCTCGCTGGGGTCGGCGAAAACCGTTGTGGATTCGTCCAGCGCGGTCCAATTACCATGCGGCCGAATACGTCGCCTCTCGCTCCGCGAGAGGACGTAGCGATTCACCGTCGGCCGCCCATCTCCCCGACATCGTTTGCCATACCCCGCCCCTCGCCTTACCATGACCGGATGAAGAGGGACGATGCGAAACCGGACGGCGTCTCGTTGCTTGTGCCCCCTGCCCTGCCCTCTCTTCAGCTCCCAACACCGAAAAGGCACTCTCCATGCGATTGCTAGTGCTCACACTCTTCACCCTCGCCGCATTCGGCGTCCCCGCCAGT
>Ga0315553_10001444_pt1 | contig 19630 bp, 17 predicted proteins | sample SalMarSW160140MG_FD_203099 | JGI IMG/M metagenome (GOLD analysis project Ga0315553, IMG submission 203099) | Salt marsh sediment microbial communities from the Plum Island Ecosystem LTER, Massachusetts, United States - Salt Marsh Sediment SW1601-40 ... | reverse complement strand
CAAGTCAAGGCACCCCAAGCTGATGGAGCAATCGCGGATCATGATGCGCAACCGCACATGCTGAGCCCTCGACCGCGCAACAGCACACGACCGCGTGATTCGGCCGCTAGGAAAAGATCGTCCGCAAACTGCCAGAGTGGCAGAGAGAGGCACAGCCTCAAAAACGCACAAGGCTCTCTCGATCAGTCGCCTTGCGGTTCCGTCTTGGCAGCGTCCTTGGGCGCTTCGTCCCGTCGGTTGGTCTCGCCTCGCTTGATGGCGTCGTACACCTCGCGGCGGTGTACAGGCACTTCCTTGGGGGCCTCGATGCCGAGGCGCACCTTGTCGCCGCGAATCTCGACCACCACGATCGTAATGTCATTGTTGATGACAATACTCTCGTTCTTTTTTCGAGACAGGACTAGCATGCTCCCATTCCTTTGTTCCGTGGGTCGGGCCGCCTTCTTGCAGACCCGGACTTTGGTGGCACGCAACTCCCAGGATTGGGCCAAGCTCTCATCCCCGGCGGCGTCGCAATCCCTGGGCTGTCAAAGTGGTTACGCGCACACGTTTCCTTCATTCCACTCTACGTGCTGCGCTGTGGTAGTCAAGCAACACCGCGTTGCCTGTTTGCATTTTAGGACGAAATCTGTGCGCCGTTGGCATACGATTAGTAGACCTTCCGCCTTTTGTGTTATTAGAGCAGCTTCGCGAGTGCGGAATCGGCCGGCCGGAATCCCATAAGTCGTTTGTGAATCCTGTGTTGCGGAGAACCTGCGAGCAACCGATCGCGTGGATAGGAATTGCCGCTCGAATCGGTTGGAGGCCCTGGACAGCCTGGAGCCCCGTCGGTCGCCGGCTCAGTTCGTGCACCGGGCGAACCACGGTACTGCCTGGGAACCAGCCAGCAGGAGTTTCCCACCTGGTTGATGGGACGCCGATAGCCCATCGGGGGGGTCGATTCCCCGTCCGCTTCTGGGTCGCACGGGGATGATCCTTTCCGTGAGTGCTCTCGTCTCGCCGATTGCTCCTGCTCGCAACTGCCAGCCCGGGCGGCGGTGCAATGGGCCGCGAAACGCAGCTCCGGGATCGACCGGGCGCGAGCAGCCGCAGCGGCCCACCGCGCATAGCCAAATCCCAGACGACGCGGCAACCTGCCGTGTTGAACACGAGTGTCGACGGGCCGCAAACATGTCGATGGTCCGCGCCTGCCTCGCGAATATACGGACTCCAAGCCAACATTCTGACCCAAGCGACCCGCGAAGCCACATGCGACGTGCCGTACCCTGCTTACGGCGCTATTCATTTTGGGACGCCGTGGGTGCCGCGCCTCGCCTTGCTTGCGGGGTCAATTGATGCGTCTATAATCCACAAGGGATGCGGCGGGCCGCCATCGCGATGCAGCGCGCGGTCGTGCGGCGACACATCGCCAAAGTCGAGTATCACCGCGTCGCGGCACAAAGCGCATCGGCCCCGTTTGAAGCAAACTGTCATGTGGAACTGGTTTCGCAACATCGTTCAGGCCGTTTGGACCGTGGCGCAGGGCATGTACGTCACGTTGCGTTACTGGCTGCGGACTTACCGGCCCGAGCGCGGTGCGTTCACCGAGCGATTCGAATACCCCGAGAAGCCGGTCCCGGTCTCGGCGCGGTATCGCGGCTTTCATCGCTACGATCTGACGACGTGCATTTCGTGCGACCAGTGCGCCAAAGCGTGTCCCGTCGACTGCATCTACATCGGCAAGGAGCGCGTCGAGCACGGCAAGGGGTTCCGCATCACGGGCTTCACGATCGACTACTCGAAGTGCATGTTTTGCGCCCTGTGCGTCGAGCCGTGCCCGGTCGATTGCATCTTCATGGGTGCCACGCACGACCTGAGTTGTTACAGCCGCGACGGTTGCATCGTCGATTTCGCACGGCTGCCGCTTGATGTCGCTTGGGGACGTTCGACGCTGAATCCGACAGCCGTGGCCGAGTCGAAAGCGATCGTCGAGCCGGTGCACGGCGGCCCCAACCAGTAAGGTCCTACTCGCCAGATGTCCGTGGTCCGTTGTCGGTCGTCCGTTGCACTACGTTCCGCCGACTGAAAACTGAAAACCGAAAACTGAAAACTTGGTCTCCGATTCGTTCCGCTTCGCCTTTTCAACCCAAGGCGCGATAACCGATTGAATTCTTAGATTCTGTAACCGATGCGCCGTGTCGCCTGGATGTCGTCGCGGCGCTACGGAGGATAGAACCATGTCGCCCAGCGACTACCGACCGGCGCGCGTGTTCACGTTGGACCAGGCCAACGCCACGCTTCCCCTCGTGCGAGCTATCACCGGCGATCTGGTCGAGCTTTCGCGCGACGTAATCGAGCGGCGGCAGCGACTCGATCTGTTGATGAGCGGCCGCGATTTCGAGGCCGGCGACCCCTACGCCGACGAGCTGGCCCACATCGAGAAGGAGTTGGAGAAGGACGCCGTTAAGCTGCAGGAATACGTCAACGAGCTGCGGCAATTGGGCGTCGAGCCCAAGAGCGGGCCCGAGGGCCTGGTCGACTTTCCCTCGCTGATGGATGGGCGGCTGGTGTACCTCTGCTGGCGGTACGGCGAGCCGGAGATTCTCTACTGGCACGATCTCGACGCCGGCTTCCCCGGCCGGCAGCCCCTCACCGCCGGCGTGGCCGACGACTCGGGCAACTCCCATGGCGACGGCTCGGCCGAAATGTAGGTGCGACAAGGCAGGCATGGGGATTGGGGCCCTTCGTCATTCCCGCGCTCGTCGGGAATCCAGCTTTCTTGTCAGTTGTCAGTGGTCTGTTGCCAGTTGACTTGCTGGCATCGGAACACGTAACACGGAAGAGTCCGTGCCTTCTCCCATCGCGCCTTTGTGGTCATCATCCGAATTCTGCTCCGCTACAACGGCAACGGAGAACCTACAATTGACCTCCTCCGACGGCCTATGTCGCGTGTCGCGTGCATTTCGGAAATCAGGGGGTTTAACGGGCGAAAACGGCGCGGATAACGGTCGTTAACGGTGGGGGGCATGTCGCTGGCGTCATCGCCGCCGCGAAGCGACATGCCCGCGCGTCGCCTCCGAAAACCTTCGGGGAGTGGCGCCATTTGCGGAGCCCGCGGTCCTTGTCAATTGTTAGTTGTCCGTCGTCCGTTGCTTGTCCTCCCGCCGACGGAACACGGATAACGGAACACGGAAAACTCTGGCCGCCCGGTGCCTGTCCCCTTCTCGGGGACGGTTTTTTGGATAAGCTCTTACCAAAAAGCACGGGTACGGAATCGTATGCGTTGACGCGGCGCATGTTTGGGCCACCCCGTTCGGGGGTATGGATTCGAAATGGACACCCATTCCCAGGGTTGTGCTTCGCTCGACACTGCGCTTGCTTAGGGCCGTTCCGCCCGGACTGCGGGCTCGGACACAGGTCCACCATCATCGTACGGCCGGGGCTTGAGTTGTCAATAGTTATTAAGTACTTATACGTTAGTTCGGCTGCGGACCGCCGGCCGGCGGCCGTGCAACCGCGCAGGGAGCGCAGTCGCCCAATCGGCGGCGAGACGTGGCGTAATCGCGTAGTGCATCGACTCGGACACCGTTTCTGGCGCGCCTTTTCTGACGCACCAACCGAGGCGCGCGTCGCCCCTATATCTCCGCTCCCCTCTCCGCGGGTGGGAGAGGGGTGGGGGGAGAGGGGACGCACTACTGGCAGACATTCGCCGCACCGATCGTCATGATCGAGGAGCCGCGGGGCGGATCATGGGCTGAACTCTGGCGAGGCCAGCCACCGGGCAAGGTCCTGCTCGGCAAGCAGAACCTACGGCAGGGCGCGACCTTCGCTTGCGCTTCAGGCTTTGAGGGGGCTTTGCTTGCGCTTCAGGCTTTATGAATTGCGGACCGCGCGTTACTTGGGGCGTGGGGGGCGAGAGGGGGGTGGGCCGAGAGGAGCTTCGGATCGCGTGGGGCGGGCCACTGCGTCGCGACGATCACTCCTATCACTTACATCGCGCTGCGCGGCCCCGTCGTGCCGGTCGCTTGCTGCGAGGCCGTCGCCGCCTGCGTCGCCGTCCCCTTGCATGTCCGCATCGCCGTTGCCGTCCCCCTCGCGGTTGCCGCCGGGATCACGCGACAATCCCACGGGCTGGGGTGGCTGAGCCTCCCGGGGGCTACCCGGCGCGAGCGGCCCATGGCCCGAGTCGGCGGCGGCGGCAGCGGCAGCGTTCGCATTGCCGGCGGAGGGCCCCGCGACGAGCACTCCCTCGACCGTCTCAGCTTCCGACGTTTCCTCTCCTTGCGTGCCCAGGCCCAGCAAGCGGCGCAGCGCGGCGACCGTGTCCATCGACACGCTGAACATGGCGGGCACGAGCACCAGGGTGAAGATCGTGGATACGATCAGTCCGCCCAGCACCACGCTGCCCAGACCGCGGTAGAGCTCGCTGCCGGCCCCGGGAAAGAACACCAGCGGGGCGAGGCCGAACACGGTCGTGGTGGTGGTCATGAAGATGGGGCGGATGCGGGTGCGAACGCTTTCCAGAATGGCGGGCCGCGGCGCCATGCCGTCTTCGCGCATGTGATTGAGCGATTGGTGTACCACCAAAATGGCGTTATTGACCACGGTACCGACGAGGATCACGAAGCCCAGCATGGTGAGCACGTCGAGTGCTTGCGGCGTCTTGCCGATGGCCATCAGGTACAAGTTCAAAAGCTGCAAGCCGAGCACGCCCCCGGCGGCCCCCATCGGAACGCTGAGAATCACCACCAGGGGATAGGTCCACGACTCGAACAGGGCGGCCATCAACAGGTAGGTGATGAGCACGGCCAACACGAGGTTCCACTTGAGCGCGTCCCACGTGTCGCGCAGCTTGTCGGCGGTGCCGCTAAGGTTGATCGAGTAGCCGCCCGACAGCTCGCCGCCGTCGCGCAGGGGGTCAAGCACCTTGGCGTTGATCAGCGTGATGGCGTCTTCCAACGCCATCTCGGGAGGGGGCGACACCTGGATGGTGATGGCCCGCTGCCGCTCGCGGTGATTGACCTGTTCGGGTCCGGCTCCCATTTCGACGTCGGCCAGTGTGCCAATGGTGACCAGCTTTCCGGCTTTCGTGGCGACGTAAATGTCTTCGACGCTCTGCGTTCGCTGGGCGAATGATTCCTTGCCCACGATGGTCAGGTCGATCTTGTCGCCGCCGATGAAGTAGTCGCTGGCGTAGGCGCCGTCGACCAGCGCGTCGACCGTGTAACCCAGGTCGCTGGTGTTAACCTCGAGGGCCTTACACTGTTCGGGCTTGGGAATCACGTGCAGCTCGGGGCTGGAAAGGTCGAGGCTGGGGACGGGGATCATCTGCGTGCCGGGGGGCATTGCCGCGTTGAGCTGACCGAAGATATTGCCCCCCAGCTCCACCAGCCGAGGTAGACTGGGCCCCGTGATTTCAATCTCGACCGTTCGGCCCGCCGTGAGCCCCCGCTCGAACAGGCTGGTCTGTTTGGCGACGACGATGGTGCCCGGGAGCTTGTCGCGCAGTTGGGCGATGAGGGGAATCAACTCGGCGGCCCTTTGCGGGTCGGCGGCGCGGAGGCCGATGAACACCTGGCGGCCGCGGGCGACATAGAAAAAGTCGCCGATCGGCGGAAAGGGGAGGTCGCGCGCCTCTGGGCTGCCGGGTTCGACGTCCCAATACGGTTGCAGCTCATCCTCGACGAACTGGCCCATCTCGACGAGTTTGTCGAGGTTGTAGCCAGGGGGCGGCTGCACAATGCAGATGATGAGGTTGCGGTTGCCCGACGGCAGGTATTCGACCTTGGGCCACAGCGCGATCGTGATGAGGGCGGCGGAACCGACCAGGATGCCGATGGTCGCCAGGCGGCGGGTGAGCGTGCGCTGAATCCAGTCGTTCAGGCCTATGACGAATCGGGTGAAGGCGCCGCCCAGCTTCGTCAGCGGCGCGAAGAGGGCTGCCAGCACGGAGTTCTCGCCGGAATGGGTGGACGTGTCGCCGGGCTTGCGCCGCGGAAGGATGCGAGCGGCGGCGGTGGGGATCACGGTCACGCTGACAATGAGCGAGAGTCCCACCGCCGAGCTGATCGCCAAGGCGATGTCGCGGAACAATTGCCCCGCTTCCTGCTGAATGAACAGCACGGGCAGGAACACGGCCAGCGTGGTGAGGGTGGAGGCCACCACGGCCCCCCACACTTCGCGCGTGGCGCGGAACGCGGCCACAAACGCCCCTTCGCCCATCTGGTAACGGCGGTAGATGTTTTCGAGCACGACGACGGCATTGTCGACGAGCATGCCCACGGCGAAAGCGAGACCGGCGAGGCTGATGACGTTGAGCGATCGTCCCAGCGCCGAGAGCACCAGGAAAGTTCCCACGATGCTGGTGGGAATGGCCAGGGCGATGACGAGCGTCGAGCGTCCGCTGCGCAAAAACACCAGCAGCACCAGGATCGTCAAGAGCCCGCCCACGACGATGTTGCTGTTGACCAGCCCCACGGCGGAGTAAATGTACTCGGTTTCGTCGTACACCTGCGTGAGGATGAGGCCCTTTTCCTTCAGCAGGCTGTCGTTGAGCCGCTCGTTTTCCTTGCGCAGCCCGCGCATCACGTCCAGCACGTTCGCCCCGGACTCTCGCTGCGCGTTGACCGCGATGCAGTTGGTGCCGAAGCGGCGAACGAATCCGTCGGGCTTTTTATTGCCCAGCTCGACCTGGGCCACGTCGCTCACGCGGACGGCCTGCCCGTCCTCGTACTTGAGCAGCACGTTTTCGATCTGCTCGGGCGAGTGGAACTGGCCCAGGGTTCGCACGACATAGCGGCGTTTACCTTCCCAAATGTCGCCGCCGCTGGTGTCCTTGTTTTCTTCGCGCAGCACCAGCCGCACGTCCTGGATGGTGAGGTTGCGGGCCGCCAGCTCCTGCGGATCGACGATGACCCGCATTTCGGGGTCCTGCCCGCCCATGACGTTGGAGTTCGATACTCCGTCGACGCGCTCGAACCGCGATTCGATTTCGTCCTCGGCAAACTTGCGGAGCTTGGGAACGTCGATGTCGGGCGGAAGAAGCGGTGCAATCTCGGGATGCTCTTTTGCCAGCCGCCGCAGCCGCAAAACCTCCAGGCCGGGGTTTTGCGCCGCAAGCACCTTATCCAGCTCGTCGGTCAGTTCCGGGTGCTGTTGCTGGAACGCGAGAATCTCCTCGTGCGAGGCAGGCCGCGCGCTGAGGATGAACCACGCAATGGGGCGGTCCGAAGCGTCGGACGTGCTGATGACCGGCTCGTCGGCGTCTTCGGGATACTCGCGCACCTGTTGCAAGCGGCTGTTGACTTTCAACAGCGATTCCTGCATGTCGGTGTCGACGGAGAACTCAAGCGTGATCTCCCCCTCGGAGTCGCGCGATTGCGAGCTGAGCTTGATCAGACCTTCGACCGATTTGAGCTGCTCTTCCTGCTCCTGGACGATCTCCCGCTCGACTTCCTGCGGGCTGGCGCCGGGCCACCGCGTGCGGATGGTGATCGTCGGTGTCTGCACCTCCGGCGTGAGCTGCATCGGCATCATCCACAGGCCGATGATGCCGAACAACGCCACCAACAGCACGCCCACGGCGACTTTGATGGGGTTGCGGATGAAGGATTCGATGGGGTGCACGGTGGAAGTACGCTTACGTGGAGCTACTGGCTGTGGTGGGATGGAAGCGGGTTTTCAGTTTTCAGCCGGACGGGAGGAGACGGACGCGGCGACACGCTGATGAATCGAATACTTCTCCGAAACAACTGACAACTGACAACGAACAACTGACATCCTCCGACTGAAAACTGAACACGGAAAACTGAACACTCTCATTCTATCTCTTCGGCGTGGTTGCTTCGCTGTCGCGCGGCGTTTCCTCGACTCGGCTCACCGCAATCGGCTGGAAGGGGCGCAGCCGCTCGTTTCCCTGAATCACTACCTGTTCGCCGGCCGAGAGCTCCCCGCGGACGGCAATCAGCGAACCGTGCGATGCCCCCGGTATCACATCGACCGGTCGGGCAACGGTCCCTTCACCCTGCGGGGCTTTCGCCACCACGTAGACGCGGGCCAGCCGGTCGCCCAATTGTAGCGCGTCCTTGGGCACCAGCAGGGCCAATTCGGGATCTCCGACCAAAAACGTCACTCGCGCCAACATGCCCGCCTTGAGCAGGTGGCCGTCCGGTCCCCTGGGGTTGGCGAGGCGAACCTTTACAGGAAAGGTGCGCGAGCGCTCGTCCCCCTGCGGTACGATGGCCGCGATGGTGCCGTCGTAAATCGCGCCGGGCACCGCCGGCACGAGCACGCTGGCCACGGAACCGAGACGCAGCCGGGCAACCGTCGATTCGGGCACGGCAACTTCGATCTCGATGGGGTCCAATTCGATCACCTCGGCGATCGGATCCGCCCGCGCGATCCACTCGCCTACCTCTGTGTGCTCGGCCGATACGTATCCATCGAAAGGGGCGTAGATGACGTACTTCGCCAGGCGATCTTCGATTTGCCGCACTGCTTCTTCCTGTGCGCTTACGCTCGCCCGCGCCTGCTCGATCTTCTCCTTGCGCGGACCTTGCACAGTCAGTTCGTAGGCGGCCTGAGCCTCGAGATTGACCTGCAGCGCGGCGACGGCTTTGGAGATCGCCTCTTCCAGCTCGTCTTGGGCAATCGATTGGTTCTGGCGGTACAGCGCTTCGAGCCGAGTGCGGCGGGCGTCGGTGAAATCCATTAGCGCCTTGCTGGCTTCCAGCCGCGCCTTGGCCTGATCGATCTCCTCGGGGCGGGAGCCGTTTTCCAGCTCGGCTAGCGACTGCCGGCGCAGCTCCAGTTCCGCCTTGGCCGCCGCCAGCTCGATCTCGACCGTTTCTGTCAGCAGCTCGGCCAGCACGTCCCCCTTCCGCACGGCGTTGCCCTGACGTAGCGGATACTTAGCCACGCGCCCATCCACGGCGCTTCCCACGGTGCTGCGGCGCAACGGCTTGATCGTGCCGACGAGCGTCTGTCCGGATGCCACTTCGCGCTCGACGACCCGCGCGGCCACAACCGTGGCGGGGGGTTGCTGCTGAGCGCGTGCCGTGCTGATGGCCGTCCCGTGTGCTGTCAGCGCGGCGAGCGCCGCAGCCGCCAGGATCACGATGCGCGGACGGTGGTTGCGGGCGTCGCCGGCGGTTCCTTTGACCGAGCGCGGGGCGTGGTATGGGAGATGGCGCATGGTTGGCAAGTCCCCTATGCAAGTGTAGGCGCGAGGACAAACAGCGACGCGCGCGTCGAAACGCCCGCGCATGGCGTCGTCGTCGCCTGGGGCGGTCGTCGCCTGGGTTGGAAAGGTCGGGGCAGGCCCAATAGTTAGCATGCGAACGATCTAGTTTACGATACCCGTCGCCCCATGTCGGGTCAAGTAATACCGTTACGGCCGGCCGCATCGTCGTACGCGTTGCGACGATTGCAACGGCGACTCGCTTCCGCCCGTGTCAATTGACAAAAACGAAAGGCGCGGCGATCGCCCGGCTGTAGCTGGATTCGCAAGAATGCAGCCGTGCCAAAACAACCGAATAGCGATCGCCTGGCAACCGGTGGTCAAAGCAGCTCGTCGAGCTCGCTGACGCGCCGCTCGAAGTGCTTAAGCGCCGTCTCGACCGCGTGGGGCTTTTCCATGTCGACCCCCGCGTCGCGCAGCAGATCGAGCGGGTACTTCGAGCGGCCCGACTTCAGAAAGCCCAGGTAGTCGTCCAGCTCGCGCTTGCCGCCGCCGAGCACCCGCTGGCTGAGCGCGATGGCGGCCGACATGCCGGTCGCGTACTTGTACACGTAAAACGCGCGATAAAAGTGCGGAATGCGGAAGCACTCCAGCGGCAGCTCCTTGTCGAGCTGGAAGTCGGGCCCGAAGTAGTCGGCCAGCAGCTTGCCGTAAACGTCCTTGAAGGCCTGCACGGTGAGCGGCTCGCCCGACTCGGTCATCTCGTGCGTGATCTTTTCGAACTCGGCGAACATGGTCTGGCGGACGATGGTGCTGCGTATGTCGTCGATCTCGTGGTTGATTAAGTAGGCCCGCTGGCGATCGTTGTCGGCCCGATCGAGCAGGTAGCGGTTGAGAAGCTGCTCGTTGAAGGTGCTGGCCACCTCGGCCACGAAGATGGTGTAATCGTAGTACTGGTAGGGCTGCGTGCGGGCCGAGAAATAGGTGTGCATCGAGTGACCGGCTTCGTGGGCCAGCGTGAACAGGTCGCGCAGCACGGTGGCCTTGTAGTTCATGAGGATGTACGGGTCGCCGTCGTATCCGCCCGCGCTGAAGCCCCCGCTCTGTTTGCCACGGTTCGGATAGCGGTCGCACCAGCGGCCCGAGAGCCCGGCACGAAGCGGATCGCAGTACTTGTCCCCCAGGGGCGCAAAGGCTGCGTCGAGCGTGTCGATGGCCTGTTTCCACGTATAGCGGCTTTCGATCTCGCTCAGGATCGGCACGTACGTATCGTAGTGATGGATGTCGGGCAGCTTCATACGGCGGCGACGCAGGTCGTAAAAGCGATGCACCGCGGGAAGGTGCCGACGCACGGCGGTGATCAAGTTGTCGTACACCGCCTGGGGCACGTTGTCGGGAAACAGCGCCGCCGATAGCGCGCCGTCGTAGCCGCGGGCGCGGGCGTAATACACGTCCTTCTGCATCGAGCCGCTGAGCATGGCGGCCAGCGTGTTCTCGTGCCCGACGAACTGCTCGTAGTACTGGTGGAAGGCGGTCTTGCGCACCGAGCGGCGGGGCGATTGCAAGAGATGCATGAAGGTGGAGTTGCCCAGCTCGATCTTCTCCCCCTTCTCGTTCTCGACGAAGCCGAACTTCAGATCGGCGTCGAGCAACTGGCGGAAAGCGCGGGCCGCCGCGTCGGCCATTTCCCCCTGCATCGCCAGCAGGTTTTCCTCGCGGTCGGAGAGTGTGTGCTTGCGGTAGCGCAATAATCGCTCCAGCAGCAGCTTGTACGGCTTGAGCTCGTCGGAGGCGAGAAACCGCTTGATCCGCGCCGCGGGGATCGCCAGGATTTCGGGCCGGATGAAACTGGCGGCTTGCGCGGCGCGCGTGGCCAGGTTCTGGTACCGGCCGAACATCCGCTGGTAGGTGCTGTTCGACTGGTCCTCGGCCGTTTTGAGAAACGCATAGCTGCCCAGCCGTTCGGCCAGCCGGCTGAATTTCAGGTCGAATCGCTGACAGGCGGCCAGAGCTTTGGCCGACTTGCCAAGCTTGCCGCGGTACCGCGCGTAGCCGGAGATGTTCTTCTCGCACTTTTTGAAGGCGCGTTCCCAGGCGGCATCGCTCTTGTACAGGCCGGAAAGGTCCCACGTGTCGGCCGGTTTGACTTTGTCGCGCGGGGGAAGTTTTTGCACTTTGGCGGTCGCGGTTGGCATGGATGTCCCGTTTCCGTGTTAGTTTTCGGCATTTGGTTGAGGCGAAAGCGGAAAGCTGAAAGCGGAAAGCGGTATGCGAATCGAGATTCCGGTTTCCGCTCTCCGCTTTGTTACCGTGGTTCCTCCGGCACGTCGATCCAGCGGCGTTTCTCATGCGATGCCAGCACGGCGTCGGCCACCGTTTGGGCCCGCAGGCCATCGTAAAAACTCGGCACCGCCTCGCGTCCCTCGACGATGGCCGATACGAATTCCCACACCAGGTCGTAGCGGAACACCGTCGCCGGCGGACCGGCCGCCGGGTCGCGCGGGCTTCCGGCCGGCTTGAGTAACTCGGCTGGCACGCTGACGGGTTTCACGTCGTCGCCGGTTCGCCCGATCAGGATCAGGTTCGGCTCGTGGAGGCGATAAACGGCAGAGGCCTCCGACCCGTTCACCTCGGCCCATTCGTGCCCGAAGCCGTTCAGGTGGTATCCCTTGGCCAGCGTCGTCCCTTCCCACACGCCGACGGCGCCGTTTTGGAACTCGCCGATCAAGCACGACCAATCGTCGACTTCCGAGGGCGGGCACGATTTGCCGTCGGGCGTGCGATCGCGCGGAACGAACCGCGCCACCGCGCCGCACACTCGCGCCAACGGGCCCAACAGGTCGATGGCGAAGTCGATGCGGTGGATCGTCATGTCGTACAGGTCGCCGGCCCCGGCCTGCTTCTTGTACTGTCGCCAGCCCCAGCTCGTCTCGGGCCAATCCAAAAACCGCTGGCTGCGAAAGTGCCGCGCGTCGCCAAGCTCGCCGCCATGGAGCAATTGCCGCAAATACCGCATCGCCGGGGCGAAGCGGTACGTGAACGCGGTCATGTGTACGATGCCCGCGTCGCGGGCCGCGCGGTACATCTGCCGCGCCTCGTCGGCCGACACCCCCAGGGGCTTCTCGCACATGACGTGCTTACCGTGCTTTGCGGCTTCGAGGGAAATCGGGGCATGCGTGAAGTTGGGCGTGGCCACGATCAGCGCATCGACCGACGGATCGGCGCACACGGCCGCGTAGTCGGTGGTCACCTTGTCGATGTTCCACTCGCCGCGGCGCTTCTCGAGCAGTTCGCTGCTGGCGTCGCACACGGCGACCAGCTCGGCTCGCGGATCGAGACGGATCGCCGGCACGTGGTGGTAATCGCTCACCGCCCCGGCCCCCACGATGGCGATTCGCACGGGCCCGCCACCATGTTGTTTCAAGCTGGGAGGGCTCATGACGAACACCTTTTAGAAACCGTCGGGGGCAGGCTCATTTTGTGAGGCGCTCCGGCATTGAGTTGCGTTTTGGGGTCGGCCGAGCAAACGTGCCTGTTCCCGGCTCTGCGACGGTTTCGGGTTTAGCCTTGTTAGTATTCGCACCGGTGATACTGGCGTCGCGGTTCTATCAAAACCCTACCGGCTGCCCATCGCCGCGCGCCCAACGCATGAACGTTCGCTTGCGCGAACCGCGGCTCCCCGAACCACGTACCAGCGAAAAACGTGCAAAAAGACCGCAGGCTACGCACTTTCGCTTCGGCCGACAAGGATGCATTGGTCCGACCGGGCGGGCAAAGCCAGAATCCGCACCAGGACCCCCATTTAGGGGTGTCCGAGCGAATGCGAACTCGGTACATTTAGTGGAGAGAACCTTTCGGCGGTTTTTCCTTCATTTTCATTGTTCACGGCCTGTGTAATCGACCGCACCTCGCTTGCTCGTTCGGGGCTCGCTCGTTCGGGGCTCGCTCGTTCGAGCGATATTTATACCGCATGCGTGGTGTTGCACGCACGCAAGCACTTCGATTCCGGCCGTTAGAAAGGCTTTGCACGGACTCCTATGTGCCTTCTGGCGATTCAATATCAACTGGTGCCCGAGTCGCCCCTGCTCGTGGCCGCCAATCGGGATGAGTTCTACGACCGACCGACTCAACCCCCTTCGATTCACTCGGGCAAGCCCCGCGTGTTGGCCGGGCTCGACGAGCGCGCCGGCGGAACGTGGCTGGGTGTGAACCAGCACGGCCTGTTCGTCGCCGCGTGTAATCGCCCGAAGCTTTTGCCCCCCATTGCGCCACGGTCGCGCGGTCTGTTGTGTCGCGACCTGCTGCGGATGGGATCGGCTCGACAGGCTGTCGACCAGGCTCTCGAGGAGTTGAGCGGTGGCGCGTACGAAGGGGTGAACTACGTCATTGCCGACGCCGAATCCGGCTGGGTGGTGCACGCCGCCGACGACGTGGAAGTGGTCGAGCTGGAAGAGGGCCTGAGCGTGCTGAGCAACTGCGACGTGAACGATCGGGGCAACGAGCGCGTCAAGCTGGCGCATCGACTGTTGACACTGCAACTGCTCGATTCGCCGGTCAAGTTCCTGGCCGTGGCAAGCAAGGTGTTCGCGCGACCGCCGGCGGCGCCCGATCGCACCGGCATGGTGCTTCGCGGCAGGGATCGCGGCACGGTGAGCTCGACGCTGGTGGCGCTGGGGCAAAAGCCTCGCGACGCGATCTTTCAGTATTCGATGGGCCCCCCCGACAGCACGCCCTACCAGGATTTCTCGCCTCTGTTGCGCGACATCCTGAGCCGCGGACTGCGCGAAGCGCGCACCAAGGCCAAGGCGTAGCGGCGGATGTCCGTGGTCAGTTGTCAGCAAGCGCGATCCGAACGGGCACCGTGACAAATCTATTTCGTCCATGTGTGTCCATAACGTCGATCGGGCTGTCGCGCTACCCGGCCTTCGATAGCGGTCGCTTCTTGGCGTGGCGAAACCAGTCTTGTTCCGCCGCCACGTCGTACAGCCGAAAGTTTCTGAGCCGGCCGACTTCGTGCACTGCGCCCGTTTGCCGCAGGCAATAGGCGATTCGCTGCGCACTCCATAGCGGAACGCCGAGCGCTTGAGCGAGGTGGGCCGTGTGAAACGGTCGGCAGATCGTTCGCGGCACGACTTGTAACAGGTCCCCGGCGACGCGAAAGCGGTGCGCCTCGCCCATTTTCACCAGATGCTGGTCCACGCCGCGCCAGTTTTTTCGGCGGCGACGCCGCGCGCGCCGCTCGCGCCGCTCGCAGCGCCACTCTTCGGTTTCGACCAGCAGCGCTTCGAGCGTGAGATTGGGATGGGGAAAGACGCGGGTGAAGTAGACCAGCTCGTCGAACAGATCGAGCAGGCTTCCCCGTTTGGGGCTGAGCCGCCGCCGCAGCACGCGGCCCCCCTTCTTAGCGACGTACACCAGTTGCTTGCGGACCACGATCGGCTTGACCACGCGGACCCGGTGCTTCGCCAAAAGCCGACGCACCTTGTCGCGAATGGCAGCCAGCGAGGCGTGCTGGATTTCGATCAGCTCGCCCGCGCACACCACGTCGATGCGATATCGGTCGACGGGCACTTCCGCCCGCGCGCCCCGGCGCAGGTAATGCTGCTTGAGCTGTCGATGGAGGGAAGTTTCCATGCTTTGGCGCCGCGCGGGGCGAGGCGGGGGAAATTCCAAATCACAAATAACAAATCACAAACAATGTCAAACTTCCAAATTCCCAAATCTCAAACGGAACCGTCGCATTGCGCTGCGCCGTCCGCGTTTGGAGCTTGAGCTTTGAGTGTTGAGATTTGTTTGGGATTTGTGATTTGCGATTTGGAGCTAAGATCCCGTCTCGCCTACGCACTTTCGCCGCCGATATCCATCGCGTCGGCGTATTCGCCGATCGGCATGACGAAGATCTTGCCGTCGCCCATGCGCCCGGTGCGGGCCACTTCGACGATGCGGCGGACAATTTCCTCGACCCGCGCGTCGTCGACGTACAGGGCGACTTCGACCTTGGGAAGAAAGGCCAGAGAATACTCGCTGTCGCCGTATTGGTCGAGATAACTTTTCTGGCGGCCGTAGCCCTTCACCTCGCGCACGCTGAGCGCTTCAAGCGGAGCCCGCTTGAGGCTTTCGAGCACCTTTTCGGCCAGGTTGGGCCGGACGATGGCGATGACTTGCTTCATGCTTGCGCCCGCCCACCATTGGTAGCGCGCCTCGGTGCTGAGGCGCATGCGCCGAATGGGCACTGTCTGGCAAATGACCAATGACCAAATCCAAATGACCAATGCCTGGGATGCCGCGACGTTTGTCTTCCAACAACCGTCAACAAGCAACTGACAACGGACCACGGACAACTGACTCTACGGCGATTACCACCCGCCGCCGGATCAACTAAAGAAATTCTCGCCGCACAGGTTGAACTCGGGGCCGGTGACCACTTCGATGTCGCCCTTCACGGTCGTCTTGCACGCCAGCCGCATCGTGTCTTCGTGCCCGACGTACGCCAGGCAGGGTATGGGGTCGGGAACCGGCAGCGGCAACGGCGTTTTGAATTTCAGGTACTCGATGGCCCCCATCTTGTTGGTGTTCTCCATGCCCTTGGTGATCAGCACGCGGCACGTGCCGCACAAGCCCAGGCCGTGGCAGTTGATCACCTTATTCAGCGTCTCGCCGTAGCCGTTGACACCCTTGTACAGATTGATGCCGGCCTTGAGGGCCTCGCGGCGGAGGTTGGCCCCGACGGGCACCTCGATTTCCTTCTTCTCGTTGACGAACTTGACGATGGGCATGGGAACGAATCGCCTGGTAACGGGATACTCGGGACCGGGGTTGGACACATTGGGCCGCGATGCGGTACGTGGATCGGTAATAATGTACCGCAGGGCCCCGACGGCGCTAACCGGGATACTTCGCGCTGCCGAGCCCGTCGTTAGCAAGGTCACAAGCCCACGGATTGCCATCCGTGGGTGGCCATCCGTGAATCGCCACCCGTGCGCGAGGCCGCGTCTTGGCACCCACGCCGAAGTCCACCACAATACGCCAGTCATGGCTGCGCCGCTTCTGGTTCTGGGAACGCACAACCGCAAGAAGGCCCATGAGCTCGACGCGCTGTTGGCTCCGCTGGGGCTCGCGCTGGCGACGCTGGCCGATTTCCCCGATGCGCTGGAGGTGGCCGAAGAGGGTGAAACGTTTGCCGCCAACGCCGTGGCCAAAGCCACGGAGCAGGCCGTGCACCTGCAGCAATGGGTGCTGGGCGAAGACAGCGGATTGATCGTCGACGCGCTCGACGGCAGGCCCGGCGTGTATTCGGCGCGATACAGCGGACCGGACGCCACCGACGAATCGAACAACCGCCGGCTGCTCGAGGAGCTGGAGGGTATTCCGCCCGAGCGGCGCGCCGCGCGGTACGTGTGCCATCTGGCCCTGTCCGATCCCGAGGGTCGCGTGCGGGCCGAGTGCGAAGCGGCGTGCCACGGTCGGATCGCGCTCAGCGAAGCGGGCACGGCCGGATTCGGTTACGATCCACTGTTCGAGATCGCGGAGTACCACCGCACGTTCGGCGAGCTGGGTGAGGCAGTGAAATCGGTTCTCAGTCACCGATCGCGAGCCGCGGCGATGCTGGTTCCGAGCGTCCGCGAACTGCTGGCGAGCGGCGCGTGGAAGTAGCCGAGGCGGCGAAGTCCGCGCAACAATGGCGGTGCGAGCCAGGCGGCAAGAGTTGCGTCGAAGCGTCGGCAGAGTGCCGCGCGGCGGCGAAAAGAATCGGCAGGCGGCGGGAAATGAAGGCCGACGCCTGCCATAATGACGGTGTGTTCGTATGACCCCTTGAGGGTAACTACACGCACAAAAAAACTCAATACCCGCAGTCGGGGCAATGACCAAATCCCAAATCCAAATGACCAAGAACTGACGGCCCGAAAGTTTCGTCCACAAGGTCCACACGATCCTGCAACGCATTTAGTACCGGGAGGCCCACTATGATTCGTCGCATTACCGCTGCTTTATTTGTCGCGTGCGTGGCCTGTGTGCCCATGGTGCGGGCCGAGGAGCCGAGCGAGTGGGTCCGCGCGAACTTGGACGACCTGGTCGCCCTGTACCGCGAGTTCCATAGCAATCCCGAGCTGTCGTTTCAGGAGAAGGAAACGGCAGCGCGGCTCGGCGAGCAATGGCGGCAGGCGGGATTCGAGGTGCACGGCAACATCGGCGGGCACGGCATCGTGGGCATTCTGAAGAACGGCGACGGGCCTATGCTGATGCTTCGCACCGATCTCGACGCGCTCCCGGTGACCGAGGACACCAACCTCACATTTGCCTCGACCGTCAAGGTGACCGACCCCTCGGGCGTCGAGGTGGGCGTGATGCACGCCTGCGGGCACGACGTTCACATGACCAACATCGCGGGCGTGGCGCGGTACCTGGCCGCCAACAAGGACAAGTGGCGAGGCACGCTGATGCTGATCGGCCAGCCGGCCGAAGAGCGCGGAGCCGGCGCCAAGGCAATGCTGGAGGACGGGCTGTTCGACAAGTTCGGCAAGCCCGACTTCGCTCTGGCGCTGCACGTCGATTCGACGCTGGCCACGGGGCGGCTCGGTTACCGCGCCGGTTATGCCCTGGCCAACGTCGACAGCGTCGACGTGACCATGCTGGGTCGCGGCGGGCACGGCGCCTATCCCCACACGACCATCGACCCCATCGTGCAGGCGGCCGAGCTGGTGATGTCGCTGCAAACGATCGTCAGCCGCGAGATCAAGCCGATCGAGCCGGCCGTGATCACAGTCGGCTCGATCCACGGCGGCACCAAGCACAACATCATCGGCGAAAGTTGCCACTTGCAGATCACGGTGCGCAGCTACTCGGACGAGGTGCGGCAGCACTTGTTGGAAGGGATCGAGCGGAAGGCGAAAGCGGTGGCCCAGGGGGCGCGGGCGCCGGAGCCCATCGTAAGCGTGTCGGAGGGGACGCCGTCGATGTACAACGACGAGAAGCTCATCGAGCGGGTGCTGCCCGTCTTCCGCCGCCTGGTGGGGGAAGAGAACGTGCAGTCAGCGGAGCCTTCGATGGGGGGCGAGGACTTTAGCCAGTACGGCCGCGCCGGGGTGCCGATCTTCATGTTTCGCCTTGGCTCGGTCGACGCCGCGCGACTGGAGCGATACAAGCAGCTTGGGCAGGAGCCGCCGTCGCTGCACTCGCCCATTTATTACCCCGATATCGAGGAGACGCTGACGACCGGCGTATCGGCGATGGCCGGCGCGGCGCTCGAGCTATTGAAACCGTGATACGGTTAGGAGTAGGTCCCGTCTGCCGGGCGGGACCTCAAGCGCAGGCTCGATGGGCCCCAATGTGAATCGGGTGGTGTCGTAGGTCCCGTCTGCCGGGCGGGACCTCAAGCGCAGGTCCTGCTCGGCAAGCAGGACCTACCACAGATGAACTGAAAAACTCTGGCCGCAACATGAAACTCCTTTCACCGGCGTCGTTCGCGTGGCTCGCCGCCTATCTGGTCGCCATGGGGCTGGTGGTGTGGATGGTGACGTGGGCGCGGTCGTGGGCGATCGCAACGTACGACACGCCAGCGGGCCACGAGCACTGGCAAGAAGATCGCGACGAATTGGGGGAGCAACAGGCCACCGACGAGAATCCCGTCCGGAGGCACGTGGCACGAACTGACGATCCGCCGGCGTTGGTGATGCTGCAGGATAACTTTGGCGTTTCGCTGGGCGGGGCATTGCTGCTTTCGACGGCGGTGTTCGCGGCGATTGCATTTCTGGCGCGTGGGGCGCTGAGCCCGTCGCCTCAGGTGCGGAGGCCGGAGGAAGAGACCGGCGGGAAACGGTGAGGGGGCGTGCGTCGGCAGTTCATGGACGACATGGACTTTATGGACGATATGGACAACCGGGAGACTGGACGCCCTTGGTGACGCCGCAACTACAATAGAGGCATGACTTCGCAAAGCGTGCGCAAGCAGCCGGCCGTTGCGGCGCCCAAGCCTGTCGAGCTTCTCCTGGCGAATTGGCCTCTGCGCGACGACGGCCCACTGGGGTGGTTGGTGGCGATCGGCGCGGTAGCGGCATCGGTGGCGGTGGGATGGGTCGCGCACAGCGCCCTCATGGGCGTCGTGAGCTTTGCCGCCTTGAGCATCGCACTGTGGCGGCTGTGGGTGCCGGTCACCTTCGAGTTGGGCCCGCGCGGCGTCGTGCAGATCGTGCTCGGTCGGCGGCGCCGCATTCCGTGGTCGTCGCTGGCTCGATACCAGGTGCGAAGCCGTGGAGTGCTGTTGTTGGCCGACGATGGGAGTGGGCCCGCCGCGGCGCTGCGCGGGCTGTACCTGCGCTGGGGCCGACACCGCGAGGTGCTTCTTGCGGTGGTCGAACACTACCTGGGCAACCGGGAATCCAGGAAGTAGTCGCCCTTCACGATTCGCGTGGTGATTCGCGTGCGGTTTCGCGGGCACTCTTCTCCCGCTTTCGCCCCACGAACAGGTAGTACGGC
>Ga0315553_10001441_pt1 | contig 19651 bp, 15 predicted proteins | sample SalMarSW160140MG_FD_203099 | JGI IMG/M metagenome (GOLD analysis project Ga0315553, IMG submission 203099) | Salt marsh sediment microbial communities from the Plum Island Ecosystem LTER, Massachusetts, United States - Salt Marsh Sediment SW1601-40 ... | reverse complement strand
CGGTGATCAACCCCACTCCGGCCTCCATGTTGGCGGGGCTAGCCATCAGGAAGACCAGATAGACCAACACCAGGACCCCCGCCGGGATCCAGAAGATGGCGTGCAACAGGTATCCCGTCATCCTGGTGCCCAAGCACGCGATACCGCTGAAGATGGCGATGATCACGATGCCGAAGATGGTCATGAACCAGGGATTGTACACCGCGCTGAAGTCCACGCCGGCCAACCCGCCGAAGATCAGCGTCGCCTCGTACGTGGCCACCGCGATCAGGCCGTAGGAGACGGCCACAGAGAGGAACTCCAGACACGTGGCCACGAAAGCGAAGCCCGGGCTCAGGATCCTCGACATGAAGACATAGCCTCCCCCAGAACGGGGCATCGCCGCTGACAGCACCGCGAATGTATAGACCGACAGCAGCATAAGGATACCCACGATGAAAAAGGCCATGATCATGGGGTGTATGCCGAGGAAATACTCTGTTGGTAGGACCGCTTCGGCACCAACAGCCTGGAATACACGTTTCTGCCAACCCAGGCCAACCACGTTGGCGATAGCCAGAATCACCGCGGTGATGAATCCGATCTCCCGCACCAGTCCGGTGGCCTTACGCGCAAACAAGGTCTTATCTGCCATTTCTGAAACCTCCTATTTCCCTCCAATGGGTGTACTAGCGGAACGCGGTTTCAAGACAGTCCGGTCACCATTCTCTATTGGCATCACCTCCTCGTGTAACCCGTATGAATGTACAATCCTAGCCAGAGAACCCTGTTCGCGGCGTTCTGGTCCACTCAATTCAATATGATAGCACATATTCGCAAAAATGTCAAGTCCTGACACCACCGAACGGAGGCGAACACGCGCGCCGGTTCGCTCGCCGTACCAGCAACCGCCTACTGGTGCTACTGCCGTAACGTGAGCAGCAACACTGCATATCCAAGATAACACGTCACCGAACGGAGAGTTGCGTGTTCTTAACTAACGGCGTCGGCCGTTCCTACTCTAGAGTGGCAGTGACCCGACCAGACACCGCCGCGCTGCTGCACGGGCACAGGCAGCCCTATGCACGTACACCCGTTGACTTACCTATGCCAATCCAGTAAAATCTGGGCGCACATCCAGGACTACGTCAGGAACGAGATGCAAGAGGAACTGCGGAAGCTACCAAGCGTGGAGAGAGTCCTCCAGAGGCCGGAGATACAGCAATCGGTCGGGGAGAGCGCCCGGCCGGTCGTCCTGGAGAGCATTCGGCAAGTCATGCGCGAAGCACGCCAGGAGATCACCAGCGGTCGGCCTTGCCCAAGTCTGGACTCCCTCGTCGACCGGACGCTTCTGCACCTCAAAGACCGAGAGAGGCTCATCCTGCGCAAAGTCATTAACGCCACAGGAGTCATCGTGCACACCAACCTGGGCCGTGCTCCCTTGAGCGATGACGCAAGAGCAGCCATGGACCTCGTAGCGGAGGGCTACAGCAATCTGGAGTATGACCTCGAAGCCGGTGTTCGCGGGTCCCGTCACGTGCACGCCGAACAGCTCTTGAGCAAGCTTACTGGCGCCGGAAGTGCGATGCTGGTTAACAACAACGCAGGGGCGCTGCTGCTCGTGCTCACTGCGCTGGCCCGGGGAAGGGAAGTGATCATCTCCCGAGGCCAGTTAGTCGAGATCGGCGGTGGTTTTCGCATCCCCGAGGTTATGTCCCAGAGCGGTGTTCGGCTGGTCGAGGTAGGGACGACCAATCGAACCAACCTCAGTGACTTCGAGAGCGCTATCGGGGACGAGACAGCTCTCCTCATGCACGTCCATCACAGCAACTTCAGAGTCCTCGGCTTCACCCACGAGACCACTCTGGGCGAGCTATCCGACTTAGCCAGCCACAGCGGCCTGCTAGTCGTAGAGGATCTCGGTAGTGGGTGTCTTCTGGACACGTCTGTCCACGCCCTGGCCCACGAGCCCACCGTACAGGAGGCTGTGCAACAGGGCGCGGACCTCGTCTGCTTCAGTGGCGACAAGCTGCTCGGAGGACCGCAAGCAGGAATCATCGTAGGGCGGGCGGACCTGGTCTCCTCGTTGAAGAGACATCCCCTCGCTCGCGCTCTGAGGGTGGACAAGACCACCATGGCAGGAACGCAGGCCACTCTACTGCACTATGTGAGGGAAGAAGCTACCGAGAAGATACCCATCTGGCAAATGATCAGCCTCGGCCTGGACGAGATAGACAACAAGGCCAACGCCTGGGCCGAGCAACTCGGAGCGACAGGCGTTCGCGTCGAAGTCATCCCCGGGCTTTCCACGGTGGGAGGAGGATCCCTCCCCGGTGAGACGCTGCCCACCAAGCTGGTGGCCTTGCACGTCACTTCGCCCGACGAGTTGGCTGCGCGCTTGCGGAGCGGAGAGCCACCCGTCATTGGCAGGATTGAGGCAGGAGAGCTTCTGCTGGACCCTCGTACCGTGCTGGCTTACGAAGAGCAGGAGCTGCTGTCGGCGGTGAAGCAGGCCGTGCAGAGCTAGCCGAGGCCCCAGCCGCACGGCGACGTCACCCGTAGCTACTCCCTGGGAGGACCGACTCGTCACTGAGCTATGCCTGGATACAACGGCACCCCAAGACCACACACGACCTACTCCCCACCCAGGCGCCAACCCCGAGGCAGCCGCAGACTGGCTGGCCTGTTCATCCAGGGCCTGTTCGTGGTCATCCTGATCGCCCTGTTCCTGTTCTTCGTAGGTCTGATCGGAGCCACCACGGTGTACGCTTACTATGCCCTCACCTTGCCTCCCGCCGAGGAGTTGGGCGCGCGCAGCCTTTTCATGAGCACCAAGATCTACGACCGCAACGGTGTGCTACTCTACGAGGTCTTCGACGCCAGCGCTGGCAGGCGCACGGTTGTGCCCCTGGAAGACATACCCGAGCATCTGGTACACGCCACAGTCGCCACCGAGGACAAAACCTTCTACAGCAATCCTGGCTTCGATCCTTTCGCTATCGCCAGGTCATTGTGGCTCAACTTCTCCGAAGGCGAGATCGTGTCAGGAGCCAGCACTATCACCCAGCAACTGGTGAAGACCATCTTCCTGTCCCCCGAGCAGACCTATACACGAAAGATTCAGGAAGCCGTGCTGGCCCAAGAGATCACTCGAAGATACACCAAGGATCAGATACTGGAGATCTATCTCAACGAGATCTACTACGGGAACATGGCCTATGGCATAGAGGCTGCCGCCGAGACTTATTTCGGGAAGCAGGCAAGGGATCTGACGTTGGCAGAGGCTTCCCTCCTGGCCGGCCTTCCTCAATCGCCATCCATCTACGATCCCTACACCAATCTTGAAGGGGCCAAGCGGCGCCAGGAGGTGGTGCTCAACCTGATGGCCAAGGAAGGCTACATCACCTGGTCGGAGGCAAACGAAGCCTGGTCCCAAGAGCTGGATTTCACCCCGCTGCGCGTGGATATGAGAGCCCCCCACTTCGTGGTCTACGTGCAGAAGCTTCTGGAGGAGAAGTACGGCACGGAGATGGTGTATCGGGGCGGCCTGCGAGTCCACACGACGCTGGACCTGGAGATGCAGGCGATAGCGCAAGAAGTGGCGCGCGAGCGCATCGCGGAGTTGGCCGATAGACAAGTGAGCAACGCAACCGTGGTTTCCGTGGTGCCCCAGAGCGGCGAGATCCTCGTCATGTTGGGGAGCATCGACTTCTGGAACGAGGAGATAGATGGCCAGGTCAACGTCGCACTAGCCTTACGCCAGCCAGGATCCTCCATCAAACCTGTCAACTACTTGGCCGCGTTCGAAAAAGGCTGGACGGCTGCAACCCTCATCATGGACGTCCAAACGGAGTTCCCGAATCCGACCGGGCCCTCCTACATTCCCAAGAACTATGACGGCAAAGAGCACGGGCCGGTCCTGGTCCGCCAGGCACTGGCTTGCTCCTACAATATCCCTGCGGTGAAGACGCTCCAGTTCGTGGGTGTCCCTGACATGATCGCCATGGCCCAACGTCTGGGCATCAATACCTTCACCGACCCCGAGCGTTATGGTCTCTCCCTTACCCTTGGTGGGGGAGAGGTCATGCTTCTGGAGCATACCGGAGCGTACGCGGTGTTCGCCAATGGGGGAGTCCGCATTCCACCGGTGGCCATCCTGAAGATCGAGGACAGCCAGGGCGAAGTGATCGAGGAGTATGCACCGCCTGAGGGGGAACAGGTCATCTCTCCTCAACACGCCTATCTGATGACCAGCATCCTCTCCGACAACGAGGCGCGCACGCCGGCCTTTGGCTCCGACAACCCGCTGCACCTGTCCAGGCCGGCTGCAGCCAAGACGGGCACCACCGACGACTGGAAGGATAGCTGGACCGTGGGCTACACTCCCGATCTGGTCACCGGGGTGTGGGTGGGGAACAGCGACAACACGCCCATGGATCACGTGGTCGGTTCGACCGGGGCCGGTCACATCTGGCATGACTTCATGGAGCGAGTCCTCGCCGATACGCCGTCGAGAGACTTCCCCGTGCCCTCGGGTCTCGTGACCGCCAGAATATGCTCTCGATCGGGCCTGGCGCCGACCGATCTCTGCCCCGAAACGAGAATGGAGATCTTCGTGGACGGGACCGCCCCCACCGAGCCAGACAACATCTATCAGAAGATCGGTATCTGCACGGTCTCCGGGCATCGGGCAACCGAGTTCTGTCCTCCGGAGCTGGTTGAGGAGAGGGTCTTCGAGGTCTATCCAGACGAGTGCCGAGCATGGGCCGAACGAGCAGGGATATCACAGCCCCCCACCGAGGAGTGTGAAGTTCATTCTTATGCCGCCATGGTGGAGCTGGCCTCGCCCGAGACTGGGCAGGAGGTAGAGGGCACAGTACGGGTCCGGGGCACAGCGGATATCTCGGACTTCTCGCACTTCGTCGTGGAATATGGAATCGGTCCCGATCCCATCGGCTGGGGAGTGGTCGCCGGACCTCAATACGAGCCCGTGCACGACGGACTCCTGGCGCGCTGGCGAACGCAGGACCTGGAAAACGGCCTTCACTCCCTACGGATCGTCGTCTTCGATCAACATGGTCACAGCGCTGAGGCAAGGGTTCAGGTGTTCGTGAACAACCGGGCGCCCAGCCCCACCTCGACACCAGTATCGACCTCCACTGCCGTGCCGACGGCGATCCCGTCCCACACGCCTACTTCCACGAGCACTACCACCCCCACAACCTCACCGCCGACCAGTACACCGACCACTGCGGCCACAGCGACGCCCAGCCACACTCCGAGCTCGACGCCTACGAGCGCACCCAGCCCAAGCCCCACTGCAACCCTGACTCCCACCCCCTCTGCTACCCCAAGCGCGGAACCTGTGGATCCGACGCCGGAGCCTGACTCATCTCCTTGAGCAGTGCGGGTTCTATCCCCCCTTTCGCCTCCCGCAACAACCGTGATTCCGAAAAGAAGGGTGTGCCAGAGGGCTCGCACGAATGTAAGTGCCAGCCCACTACGTTCGGAATTCTACTGGATCCCTGGACTGCGGCGGGTAAAACAGAAACCTCAGTTGCCGGCTCCGTGTGGACTCTTCCATAATCCGCCGCTGCTGGCAGTGGACAGATAAGGTACACTTCGCCATACTGTTGATTGAAGAGACAGAGGCTCCGGCGTTCGTCTCAGAGGCGCACAATCGTAGTTTCCTCGCACGACCCACTACCGTATTCCAGTCTGCGCTCACCAGGTCTGCCTTTTGCGGAGAAGCCCCTGATAGGGGGAAGGCCGCGCGCGAGCAGGCAGCGCTGGGGTTCTTGATTCTCGAAAGACCTTGGGGAGAGCGGACCCAGTGGACAACCTCCGCGATGCGTACCGCGGTCGCGCGAGACGCAGGCGTGCGGGCTGATTACGTGAGGGGGCAGGTCATGCAACTCTATCGAGTCGGCCAAGTCGCCGAGATGCTGGACGTTCACCCCAACACGGTGCGCAAGTGGGTGAAGGCAGGTATTCTACAGCCTGTCAAGCTGCCGGGAAGCAGCTACAACCGTTTCACCGCACAAGAGATAGACCGGCTCCGGACTCGGATGGGACTCCGTGGCGATAACTCGGTACGTCTCTATCGCGTGGGCCAGGTAGCCAGCATGTTCGGAGTCCACCCCAATACCATCCGTAAGTGGGTGAGAACGGACATCCTGCGGTCCGTCAAGCTCCCTGGCAGTGAGTTCAACCGCTTCACTCGTCAGGAGTTGAACCGTCTCCGCGAGACGATGGGGCTGCCCCTGGTTCAAGACCAGGCATAGGTCACGGAGCCTCCTAGTCCGCGAACCTCAACAGGGCGCCAATGCCACCCAGTTCAGCAAGGCGCTCGCGGTTCTCACCACCGACAACGGCGATCTCACAGTTCCGCAGGAACGCCTCCGTAACCACGTGCTCCACTATGTCCTCCAGATGCTCTGTCTCCCCGCCGCAGAATGGACAAGGACTGGTCACGGATAGAAGTCCGCAGGCCTTGCAGCGCTCCCCAGGGGCAACGAAGTCGTCGTTCACTAGCAGCCTGAGCACTTGCCCTTTCTGCAACGCGTGAAGGGTATCCTCCAAACCAGCGGCGCCAAGGTTCCCAGTATGTACTTCGGCCCGGAGACTGGCGAGACTGTCTCCGTGCCGCTCCTCCGTGAGTTCGCGCACCGCCCTCATGGTTTGCTCTCCTACCTCCACGGCTGAGCTCACCATTTCCATGGGAAACGTGCCAGCCAACCTCTCCTTCAAATACTGGTGCAGACGCTCGACGAACTCACTGACTACCTCGTCGGTGCCGGCAACGAACAACTGGTCGAAGCCCTCCGACTGGAAGAGCGAGAAGGTCTGATCGGCGGTCTCCTTCAAATGTCGCATGACTCGGTCGTCGTGATGGCGTTGATAGCGCGCCTGGGCCCACCCTCCCTGGTCGTGTCTGCCTGGCACCTCGCCAAGCACCTCTGGCCGCTCCTCCACGCCAGCAGGATCCACCAAGAAGATGCGCGCCCTTCCTTTTCCTACCAGCACCGTGCAATAGCGCTGATAACGATTCATGAACTCGATCATGGGCCTCATGCGAATGACGTGATCTATCGCCAGGAGGGGGCCTATTCTGTCCGGTAAGCGAAACACCTGCCAGAGGCCGGTGGCGGAACACGCGTAGACAGCGAGTCCTCCGCTCCCGACAACCATCTCCTCTGTCGTTAGCCTCTCAATGCGGGCAAGATCATCCGACACGGACTTGAGTTGGGTACCTGTCCAGTCCTCGCGATCGGCTTGAGCCTCGGTGATAATGTTTTTCAGCCTGATTTGGCTCCCCTCTTCTGTCGGTTCGCCCTTCTCCAACGGAAAGTAGAAGCTGCAGATCAGATTCTCTTCGTCCCGATAGCCAGACAGCTCCCTCAGTTCCTGCTTGTCAAACATGCCTGTACCTCCGTCTTATCTGCGGACCACCGCAAGTTCTTGTCCACAGGAAGCACATCTGTTGCCGTCAAGGTTGAGGGTCGTATCATAGCCAACTCTGCCAATAGCCACCGCTCCACACGAGGGGCAAAACGTATTCTCGTACCTGTTGCCTCGCACGTTCCCTACGTAGACGTACCTCAGTCCCGCTTGGGCACCGATCTCGGCCGCCCTGTGCATCGTGTCCCCAGGTGTTGGTGGCCGGTCCAGCATCCTGTATCGTGGCGTGAATCGCGACACGTGCCAGGGGATATCGGGGCTTATTCCAGCGAGAAAGCGGGCGATCTGCGCCAGTTCGTCGTCGCTATCATTGAGCCCTGGGATGAGCAGGGTCGTCACCTCCACCCACACGCCACGCTCATGCATAGCCTGGATGGTCTCCAGCACCGGCTCCAGCCTGGCCCCGCACATCCGGCGGTAGAATCCATCGTCGAAGCTCTTCAAGTCCACGTTGGCCGCGTCTAGATAGCGCTCGATCTCCTTCAGGGCCTCCAGTGTCATGTACCCATTGGTGACGAAGATGTTCTTGATGCCCTCCCCCTGGGCCAGTTTGGCCGTGTCGTAGGCATATTCGAAGAAGACGGTGGGCTCCGTGTAGGTGTAGGCGATGGAGTCGCAGGCGTAGCTCTTGGCAGCGCGCACCACGTGCTCAGGGAGCAACTCCTCCCCCCTCAGGGCCAGGCCCTCCCTGGGCGCCTGGGAGATTTCGGCGTTCTGGCAGAAGCGGCAGTGGAAGTTGCACCCCACCGTGGCGATAGAGAAACTGCGGGTCCCGGGCAAGAAGTTGTAGATGGGCTTCTTCTCTATGGGATCTACGTGAGCCGCGATGGCATCCGCATAGACCAGAGTATAGAGTGTTCCGTCTTCATTCTCACGAACACCACAAATCCCTCTTCGACCTGGCTTGATCGTGCAGCGATGGGCGCACAAGGAACAACGGACAAGACCACTCTCGAGCCTCTCATACAGCATAGCTTCTCTACGCATTGTCTCTCCTCATCAGCTCACCTACCAGCAATCTCAACCTCCACGCGTTCTCCACGGCATAGGCCTCAGCGTCATTGTTGAAGTAGGCGAACGTCTCACACCCATCATCTCGGAGACGGCACACCTGCTCCGCCAGTTCGCGCAACTGCCGCTCGTCGTACAACCCGCCGTACTTCACCCTGACGCCATGCATGCGCGCATAGAAGATGCGCCCTGTGACCACCGACGGGCAGGTGAACCCTGGCAGGCTAACGTAGCAGAAGCCTACGCCCCTATCCCTCAGCAGGTCCACAACCGGATCGACGTGCCAGCTCTGGTCTCGGAACTCGAAAACGTGCCGCAGATCTCCCGGCAGGAGCTCCAGAAAGTCAGCCAGTCTGTCCACACTGCAGTGCCACTTTGGCGGCAACTGATACAGAATGGGCCCGAGTTTGTCCCCCAGCAGCCTGGCCCGTCCCAGAAACGTGTCCATCGACTCCTCGCAGTGGCGCAGCTTCTTGAGATGGGTGATGGTACGAGGCGCCTTCAGCGCGTACACGAACTCTGGCGGGCACTGCCTCCTCCAGCGGACGAAGGTCTTCTCCGAAGGTAGTCGATAGAAGGTGTAGTTGATCTCCACACTGGGGAAGTACTTCGTGTAGTGGGTGAACCACTCACGCTGAGGTAGGTCGGCAGGGTAGAAGAGGCCGTGCCAGTGCTTGTAACTCCAGCCCGATGTGCCGACGAAGAACCCGGCTCTCTTCACTCCCTGGCCCCGTGGCCGTGAGACTGACGAGCCTCAGGCCTCTGTTCCGAATCAGCCCCTCGGCAGGAACCCCAGAGGGTTGCGCTTCAAACCACCCTGTCGAATCTCGAAGTGTAGGTGGGGCCCTGTGGACCGACCCGTGCTCCCCATCAGTCCTATCAGGTGTCCGCGCTGCACCCCCTGCCCAGCTATGACTCTGATCTCGCTGAGGTGCGCGTAGAGTGTCTCGAAGCCGTTACCGTGGTTGAGGATAATGTAATTGCCATATCCACCCATCCAGCCTGTGGCGGCAACGTAGCCGGTGTCCGCGGCGTAGATGGGCGTTCCCGTGGGTGCTCCAATATCTATCGCCTGGTGACCTGACCAGTATCCTTGAGTCAGATACCCGCTGGTAGGCCACATGAAGTTGCCCGTGCCCAGAGGGGCGTCGGTCGGAGGCGGGGCGGTGGCTTGTACGTATCTGGGAACCACCGGTCTGGTGCCGCCAGGTATGACCAGGTGTTGGCCAACTTGCAGTTGGTATGGCTCGACCAGGTCGTTGTACTGGCACTCCACGATAACCATGGGGTCCACGCTGTACCGCTTGGCTATGCTCTCAAGAGTGTCCTCGGCTTTGACCTCGTGATAGGCGCCATCCTCCGGAAGGATGAAGAGCTGTTGACCAACAACTATGTAGTCCGGCCAGGTCTCCAGCTCTGGATTGGACCACAGAATGGTCTCTGGTCGAAGGCCAAGACTATGGGCGATCTTGGAGACGTTGTCCCCAGACTGGACAACGTAGATCATAACCCCTTGACGTCCCCTCTCGGGAATGATGGTTATGGGTGCCGCGCCCCTGGTGAGGAAATCGGGGTCCTCCTGTTCGGAATTGCCCCAGGACACCAGGGTCGCCGGCTCACGCCCGTCCAGATCGAGATGGAAGGCCTCGGCTTGGCGCAGCCTGTCGATGCCCAGCCCGCCGGTGGAGAGTACGAACGCAACGGACAGGACGATGGCCAAGTGAGAAGCGTAGCGAGGTACTACCAGTTCATCGCTCTTGAACGACTGGAGCACGGCTCTTGCGGTGTGGAGAATGGTATCTTTGGTGGACGGTTCTGTCATGGAGGGAATGTCGCGGCCTCGTCTGCGGTCACAGAAGCTCCTTGGTCAGCTTTTCCAGTAACTCCTTGTTGCTCTTCGTCTTGCGTATGTACTCCAGCAGGGGCCCCAGCGCATCTGTCCCTCCCCCCATCTGATCAATCATGTTTCGGATGGTCCACACCTTGCTGAGGACACTGTCGTCTAGAAGCAACTCCTCCCTGCGAGTGCCAGACCGTTCGATGTCGAAGGCGGGGAAGATACGGCGCTCAGCCAGTCTCCTATTCAGGTGTAGCTCCATGTTGCCGGTGCCCTTGAACTCCTCGTAGATCATGTCGTCCATGCGGCTACCTGTGTCTATCAGGCAGGTGGCCATGATGGTCAGACTGCCCCCCTCCTCTATATTGCGAGCCGCTCCGAAGAAGCCCTTAGGAGGGTAGAGGGCCGCAGGGTCCAGACCTCCTGACAGTGTACGCCCGCTAGGCGGCACGGTCAAGTTGTAGGCCCTGGAAAGGCGAGTGATGCTGTCCAAGAGAACCACTACGTCCCGGCCACCCTCCACCAGCCGCTTGGCCCGGGCCAGGCACATCTCGGCTACTCTGGTGTGGTTCTGGACCGGATCGTCGAACGTGGAGCTATAGACCTCAGCTTCCACCGAGCGATCCATGTCGGTGACCTCTTCTGGCCTCTCCCCCACCAAGCAGACCATCAGGTGGATATCGTTGTAGTTGGCGCTGACGCCATTGGCGATCTGCTTGAGCACCGTGGTCTTGCCCGCTTTCGGCGGCGAGACGATAAGACCACGCTGTCCACGACCTATGGGGGCCACAAGGTTCATCAGCCGAGTAGTCAGGACGTTGGGCGTCGTCTCCAGGTCGATGAGTTCAGTGGGAAAGATAGGTGTCAAGCGCTCGAACGTCGGCCGCCGCTTGGCAGCCTCGGGGTCCAGGCCGTTCACCGCCTCCACTCTCAACAGACCGAAGTACTTCTCCGAGTTCTTGGGAGGACGCACTTGCCCTATCACCGTGTCGCCGGTACGCAACCCGAAGCGCCGGATCTGCGACTGAGACACGTAGACGTCATCTGGCCCGGGCAACAGGTGGTCGGACCGCAGGAAGCCTATACCTTCCTGCACTATCTCGAGCACCCCGCCACCGAAGATGTGCCCCTGCTCCTCAGCCTTCGCCCTCAAGAGACGAAAGACGAGATCCTGCTTCTTCAGCCGGCTGATTCCGGACAGCCCCTGCTCGGCAGCCATCTCTCTCAGTGCGTCAAGGGTCATCATCTCCAGCTCGGCGATATTGAGCTTTTCGGGCGGCTTCGGTTGGGATTCTTCGCCGTTCTTGCTGGCTTGATCAACAGAACTCATGTGCTTGCCTCTTTCGTTGGCTAGAAAGCATGGACAGGATCGAATCTCAGACTATGCTGATCGACTGAGAAGTCTTGGCAATACATACGCCCCTAGCCACAGCAAAGGGATCGTGGTTTCACGAACACCTTCTCAGCAAGGGGTGCAACCCAAGAGGATTCATTCATGGTGAGTAAGGGGAATACAAATCGATCCAGCAGTGGCAGAACCGTACATATTATAGCAGGTTTTCCCCGCCCCGTCAAGTCAACGCCCGCTGCATGATGAGGCGTCGTCTGCGACGCTGAATGCGTATGTACCCTACCCGACGCAACAGGACTAGGGAGCTGGTCCCAGTCCTTAGAAGGCGAACGCCACCGTACCGCGGTGTGCAGGAGCTACTTGAGATGCGCCAGGAGTGGTCAGGCAGAAAGCGCCGAGCTCGCTCAAACAGGTGATTCACCGGCCGTTGCAGTGTCTATCTCCGTCAGCGGCTGAGGGCCCTCTTGCGCGCCCTTTCCCCGATGCCATGGCCCGGGACCGATACACCGAGCGCAGTGTCGCGCCCACTGTCGGCAGGCCATACTCTCTGTTCGTCGTCCGTGCCGATCCAGAGCAGGCTGCGGCTCATACGCTTCGGGAGAAGAATATGGCAATGTCCTGGTTAGGGTAATAGTGATCGTTGAAGCCGCAGAACACGAAGCCATGTTTGCGGCAGAAACAGATGGCCGGGTAGTTCTTCGTCTGTGTCTCCAGCAAGATAGCGCGCAGCCCCAGATCTCTGGCCCAGCGGAATGCCGCTCGAAGCAACTCGCTCCCTACCCCGTGACGGCGGTATCGCCTGGCCACCGTCACGTCCCTGATCCATCCTGAAGCGTCGCGCGGCTGCACGACCATGTTCAGATACCCTTGGATTTCCTCATCCTCCTCAGCCACCAGGAAACACTCTCCACGCTGCCAATCCTCGATCAGGTGGTCGCTGTCTCTCGGAGAGCTTGCACGCACCGATCGCGGCAGCTTGATGGTCTGGAACGTGATGGCGATCTCCTCGTAGGGCCTTCCGTCGGTGCGAATCTGCCAGACACGTCTGGTCGAATACGACGTGTCCATTAGCACGCACGCGTTGAGGTCCTTCAGGTCAGCCTGGCGTATCGTCATCTGACTAGCTCGACGCTTCGCGCGAACGAATCGCCAAGCGGCATTTCGTTCTTCACCAGGTAGGCCGGAATACCACTGGCCGCCAGACTGGCCATCACCTCCAGGGAATCGGGCGCATCCCCGAAGCCGCTGGGCTCCACGTGTACAGCCACTATGTCGATGCCCTTTCTCTTCAAGTTCCTCGCCGACCCGACCCAGGACCCCTCGGTGGATGGCGTGACGACGATGGCTGTCGCACCTCCCCCCAGTTGACTGCTCTCGGCGGCAATGACCTCGGCCAGAGGGACCCGTCCCTCAGCCCTGATCACGGCTAACGACTCGAGGAGTCTGACCAGTTGCCGCTCGCCTCTGTCTACTTGAACGACCTCGCGCCGCTGACCATAGGTGATCATGCCCAGCGCTCTCCTCCGGCCCAGTAGGTGCTTCGCCAGCGAAGCAGCAATGGTCGCGCCATACTCCTCCGTGCTGGGATGAAGCACCGGCGTTTTCGAACGCAGAGGCGGGGCATTGAGGGAGTCGAAAACCAGTTCATCGGCATAGGAACCCACCTGAACCGCCTCTTCCATGTCCACGAAGAGCCAGATGTCTGCCAACGGGTCGAGCTCGAACTCTTTCGAGATCAGCCGCCCTCTGCGAGCCGTGGACAGCCAATGTATGCGGTTGAAACTGTCCTCGGGCCTGTAGTCTCTGACCCCCGACACGTTGGTGGTCACGTGGTGGGTCTGACGCTGTAGAGCGTCGCCGCCCGAGAGTCTCCCTACCGGTGGCCGAAAAAGAGGCAGATCAACAGTCGCCGGATACACAACGAGCGTGGAGTAGAGCGGCACCTCGCGCCTCATCCGGAAGATCCCAAAAGGGTCGCCGCTGGTCAGGATGACTGGGCCGAAGTTGAACTTACCCCTCCGCTTGCATCGCGCCAGCGCCATCCAACTCCGCTCCCCGTGGGAAGGAAGTGAGCTCAGCACACGATCCACCTGATAGCCTTGCAGCCCAGAGAGATCCTGGAACCCCACGTAGAGCTTGGGCAACGGGCCCTCATTCCGAACCAGCATCCTCTCCTGGATCAGCCCTCCCACCTGGGCCCGGTTGGAGCGCAGACTACGAGACGCGGATAGCCAACGGATGTTCAGCCAAGCCCAGACAAAGCAGAGGACGATGAGGCTCACAACCACGTACAGAGTACGAACGAATAGCTCATGCCCGGTGATGTAGGTGGGCACGACGAGAAGCGCGAGGAGCACGAAGACCGCACGATTGACACTAATCCCCACCGTCCGCGCCCTTCCTGGGAACCGCGATCTCGCTACCGTTCCACCCTTACCGGAGACCCGGGCGCCTCCACCTCCTGCAACACCTCTTTGACTACGGTGCGAGGATCAACCTCCCTTATCCGGGCAGCGGGGTTGACTATGAGGCGGTGGGCCAGCGTGGCCTCGGCCAGAGCCTTTGTATCGTCAGGGATCACATAGTCGCGTCCCAGCACCGCGGCCCGGGCCTGAGACGTCCTATAGAGGGCGAGAGCTCCGCGGGGGCTGCTACCAAGGTACACGTCGGGATGGCTGCGCGTGGCCCCTACCAGGGACACGATGTACTCCTTGATGCCATCGTGGACGAAGACGTCCTTGATCCGCTCCTGCATCTCTAGCAGTTCGGCGGTGCTCACCACCTGCTCTATGGTCTCGATAGGGTGAACGTACTGCTGAGCCTCCAGGATGCGTATTTCGTCCATGGGGCTGGGATAGCCCAGACTCAGACGCATTAAGAAGCGGTCCAACTGAGCTTCGGGCAACGGAAACGTCCCTTCGTACTCGATAGGGTTTTGCGTGGCCAAGACGAGGAAAGGCTTGTCCAACAGGTGCGTCACCCCGTCGACCGTCACCTGGTGTTCCTCCATGGCCTCTAGCAACGCGGACTGTGTCTTGGGGGTTGCACGGTTGATTTCATCCGTGAGCACGACGTTGGCCATGATCGGCCCGGGGCGGAACTCGAATCGGCCTGTACTCTGATCGTAGACGGAAACTCCCGTTACGTCGCTGGGCAGCATGTCCGGGGTGAACTGGATGCGCTTGAAAGTGCAACCAAGAGACCTGGCCATAGCCTTGGCCAGCATGGTCTTCCCCACGCCCGGCACATCATCAATCAGCATGTGTCCTTGGCAGAGCAGGGCGACGAGGCCAAGCTGCACTTCCTCATGCTTTCCGATGATTACGTTCTCCACGTTGTCTATGATCTTCTGCCCCGTAGCCTGGACTACGTTCATCTCCCGTTGTTCCCCTAGGGACTGGCGGGTCTGGCGCAGTCGCCCCCCTGCGCCTTGGCCTCGTACAGGGCCTGGTCGGCCCTCCTGACCAACTCATCCTGCGCCCTAGCATCTGTAGGATAACTCGCCACGCCTATGCTGATCGTCATCGCCCGATCGTCCTCACCATCATGGGTGCCCGCCTCTGCCGTGGACGCCCTCATGAGCCGATTCAAGCGCTGTGCTGTGGTCATAGCATCTGACTTGCCGGTCTCCACTAAGATGATCGCGAACTCATCGCCGCCATACCTGGAGACGGCGTCGCAGTTGCGCACGGATCTCTTCAGTCGCCAGGCCGAGCCCTTCAGCACCTCATCCCCGACTTGATGCCCAAACCGATCGTTCACCACCTTCAGATTATCCAGATCCACCATCAGCAGGGACAAAGGCCGTCTGAACCTGTCCGCTCGAGAGATCTCCGCCGCAAGTAGTTCCTCGAACGTGCGCCTGTTGTATACCTCGGTCAGGCCGTCCAACTGCGATAGTTTCTTGTAGAAGTCCCTCTCCCCCGCTGCCCGAAGCAGCCTGCGCTTCTCCAGCGCCTTGTCTACGACGATCCTGATCCGATCCACATTGAACGGCTTGCTTATGTAATCATAGGCACCGAGTTTCATGACCTCCACCGCGGACTCCACGGAGGCGTACGCGGTGATCACCACCACTTCGGCCAGAGGATCCAGCTCCTTTGCCTTCCTCAGAACATCTATTCCATCCACGCCGGGCATCTTGAGATCGGTGATGACCAGGTCGAAGGAGTCCTCCTCCAGCCGGGCGATGGCTTCTCGCCCCCCGTGACACACTTCGACCTGGTGGCCGTGGCCGTCCAGCACTCTTTTCAGGAATCTGCACACCACCTCTTCGTCGTCGACGACGAGAACCCTCGAGAAGAGCTCGTCCCCCTCCTTGGCGACCTCCTCTGTGGTGTCGGGTTCCTCTCCGGGATGTGCGTTAGTACGTCCCTCAGCACTCGGGGGCGGGGATGTCATCTGACTCTCTCCCAGTTTTGACGCACGGAACGACGTTAGGGGGACAAGCTGAATTATACTGAACTTCTCGTCTTCTGGCAACCAGTGTGCCACCACGGTTTCGGACGGCCATGGCCTCGCTCTCCGCTCCCCACCGTCCTACCCGACAGGCGATCCACGCACAGACAAGCATCGGAGTCGCTCTGGATGACCCATAGCCCTGAGTTCCAGTCTGGACAGTGCTCCATTGTCTGTGACGTTGCCCTATGCTAAAATAGCGCCAGCGTACAGCGGAAAGAACCGATGTGAGATGCCCGGCGAGCGAATCCTGGTCGTAGACAACGATGCCCCCGCGCTCGAATCCTGCGTAGACGTGCTCGAGCGTGGCGGATACCAGGTCACTGGTGCCACCAGCGGACAGCGGGCCATCGATATGGCCCGTCACCAGCGATTCGATTTGGTGCTCGCCGACCTCACGGTGGATCGTCAGGACGGGTTGGATACGGTGCAGGCTCTCAAAGCCACCGACCCCGGCATCGTGGGTGTGGTCATGATTGGCCAGAGCGCGGTGGCAGCAGCGCTCGACGCCCTGCGCCACGGCGTGGACGATCTGTTGCCAAGACCTTTCTCGGCACGTGAGCTCCAAGAGGTCGTCTCCTCTGCCCTCACCAGGGGCCGCGCTCGCCGGGAGAATATCCGGCTCCGGGCTTTGATTCCGCTGTATGAGCTGAGCAAGGCTTTCATGGGCATGACTAACCTCCAACAGTTGCTCGTGGAGATCGTTGAGGTGAGCTGTCGCGAGACTGGCGCGGATCGGGCCTCTCTGATGTTGTTTGACGAAGGCACCCAAAGCTTGACCATCCAGGCTGCCATCGGTCTCCCCGAGGAAGTGGTCGCGACCACGAGGATCAAGCTCGGCGAGGGCATCGCCGGCAGAGTGGCGGAGCAACGTGAAGCTCTCGTCCTCGACAGCACCTCACCGCCAGGGGGTGAACTGCGCAAGCTGATGAAGCAAGATCAGATCTCCTCAGCAGTCTGCGTTCCCCTCACAGTGCGGCAAGAGCTGATCGGCGTTCTGAATCTGAGCAAGTTGGGAAGCAACGACTCTCTCTTCACCGCAGGATCGCTGGAACTGGCGTCGGTGCTAGCCAGCCAAGCGGCCATTGCCATCAAGAACGCTCGTCTATTCGAGGAGACCCAGCAGGCTTATGAAGACTTGAAGAAGCTGGATGAACTGAAGAGCGAGTTCATCAACGTGGCCTCCCACGAGTTGCGCACGCCTCTGGCTATACTGCTCGGCTACGCTCATCTCCTGGACGAACAGGCGGCCGACGCCAACAAAAAATACACTGAGGCCATTATCCAGAGCGCCACGCGGCTAAAGAACCTGGTGACAGACATGCTGAACCTCCGCTATCTGGAGGCGGGCGAGATGGAACTCGAGCTGCAACCGGTGCAGGTAGCCGGCACCGTGCAAGCAGTGGCCCAGGACCTGGGCTTCCAGGTGGACGAGAAGGAGCAATCATTGATCCTGAGCATCCCCGAGGACATACCTTCCATCTGGGCTGACGAAGGCAAACTGCACCTCATTCTCTCCAATCTGCTGTCCAATGCCATCAAGTTCACCCCCCGGGGGGGCAGTATCGAGATAGGCGCTACCGTCACCGAAGACCAGCTAGGCATGTCTGTCAAAGACACAGGCGTCGGCATCGCCACCGAGGAGTTCAGGAGGCTGTTCGACCGGTTCTATCAAGTTGGTGACTCTCTCAGAAGGGAGCATCCAGGCGTGGGCCTGGGCCTCTCCATCGTCAAGGAACTGGTCGAACTGCATGAGGGCCAGGTGTGGGTGGAGAGCGAGGTAGGCAAAGGAAGCACTTTCTCCTTCACCATCTCGCGCCACCTTCGTCCCCAGCCAGAAAACGCGAAAGGACACTAGTACATGATTATGTCAACCGAATTGAGAAAAGGGGTTACGTTCGAGCTGGACGGCGACCTGCATCGCGTGCTTGAGTACCAGCACTCATACATAGGACGAGGAAGCGCCAATGTGCGAGTCAAGCTGCGAAACCTCCGCACCGGGCGCACCATCGAGCGCACTTTCGGCGCCAGCGACAAGTTCCGGGATGTGCGGTTGGAGCTACGACAAGTGCAATACCTCTACCGGGATGGCGATCTTTACCACTTCATGGATACAGAGACCTACGAGCAGCCGGCGCTCTCGGCTGAGACTCTACAGGAGAACGTGGACTATCTGAAAGAGGGTCTGATGCTATCAATCTCCATGAACGAGGGCCAGCCCGTGGAGATAGAGCTGCCGGTAACTGTTGACCTCGAGGTCGCCCACACCGATCCCGGCGTCAAGGGCGATACGGCGACCGGAGCGACCAAGCGCGCTACGATGGACACCGGTCTCGTAGTTCAGGTACCCCTCTTCGTCGAAGAAGGCGACACAGTACGCGTGGACACCAGAACAGGAGAATACCTCACCCGAGTCTAGCAGACACTCCTCCCCACGAGCGAATCGGCTTCCTGTTTGGACAGCGGCGAGAGCTGCATCTCTGGAGACTCGCTTCTCCCCAGCAGACTGCCGACCTCGACTCTGAGCTCCTCCAGCAGGTTGGACGCCGGGCGACCATCTAGACCCGGAAAGCTGAAGTGTGCCTCTGCGTTCGTGCGCACTAGCTCGTTTCCCAGAGGGTACTCCAGCTCGATCAACTCCTTGATCTTGGTCACCCCGGCCGCGTCGACCTGTCCGATCCCGACGCGCAGCCTGACCCAAGAGAGCTTGTGAGCCTCGGGCCAGCTCCCCGAGAGGAGCGCCTGGGCGGTGCTCGACTTGTGGAGTGCGGCGAGAGTCCGGCAGTGATCCCAGAGGCTCACAGGGGTACCGTTTGCCTGGGCTCCCAGCACAATCTTGCTGCACGCCCACCGGCTGATGACCCGCACTCCCAGCCACTTCAGTGCCTCTCTCTCCTCGTCGTCCAGGGTCGCTGCGGGTCCGTAGTCGCCCAGGAGAAAGGTGGCAGCCTCGTGCCCCGCGTCGAGCCGGCTTTTCCAGAACCAAGAGCCTAGATCTCCGGGGCCGTCCTTTCTGATGTTGTTGATCTCCAGGAACTGATTGGCCAGCACCTCGCACCACAGGCGTCGAACATCGGCCAGCCGGTACGGGTCACATCTCGACCACAGCGGGCCGGCAGCGTGTTCACCTCCATGGATCGCTTGGAGGAGCCTTGCCTCTGGCGCCCGTATCTCCACAGGGTGCCACGTCCGGCCCCCCATCTCCAGCAAGTCGGCCACGCAGGGCAACCGGTCCAGTTGCTCGTAGAACCCATCCACCCCGACGAAGGGTGGCTCCATGGCACCGATGGCCTCCTCCTGCTCCACCTGCCACACGAAGTCCAGCCACGTTTCCCGCGCCATCCCGGCAACTCGCTCGAAGCCGACCTCGCGATCCGCCCGTAGCTCGGCCTTGGCGCTGTCCAGGATCGCCTCCAGGGACTCCATGCGGCAGTCCGGACTGGCAAGATCGCCTAACCGACGCTTTGCGATCTCGCTGGAGATAGCGTCGGCCACAACCCTCTCCTCGGGAACGAGGCTGGCTGTCCTCAGCACGTGGACAACGGCCGACCACG
>Ga0315553_10001439_pt1 | contig 19690 bp, 18 predicted proteins | sample SalMarSW160140MG_FD_203099 | JGI IMG/M metagenome (GOLD analysis project Ga0315553, IMG submission 203099) | Salt marsh sediment microbial communities from the Plum Island Ecosystem LTER, Massachusetts, United States - Salt Marsh Sediment SW1601-40 ... | reverse complement strand
ATCTGCCATTGCCTGGTGACAAGGTTGTGATCAAACAAGCCAGGATGATTCTCCGAGTAGAAACCGTCGGTAATCTCGGGATCGCGGGTGCAGGTCCAAAGCCTGATAGCGATACGAGGATTACTCACCCTGTGCCACAAACAAGCTGCGTAGTGACTCAGGCGGCTGAATGCAGCGAGGCGGCTGCGGAGTCGATCTCCGCGTGGCCGATTTGGTCGTGATCGTATACGGGTACGGGTACGTGTCCGGGTACGGGTCCGGGGACGGGGACGGGGACGGGTACGGGGACGGGTACGGGGACGGGTACGGGTACGGGGACGGGGACGGGTACGGGTCCGGGTCCGGGTACGGGGACGGATACGGGGACGGGGACGGGTACGGGTACGGGTACGGGTCCGGGTCCGATTCTATTTAAACAATCCAAAATAATCCGCCAATACCCCACTACCGGCCATGGCTATCAGTGTCGGTATGAGCAGCTTTGCCCAGCGTAGCAGTTGGCTGTCACCCTTCCTAGTCATTCTATTTTTCATCGCGTCGACTTTTCCGGCCGTCTCCGCGGCGAGCTGAGCCGTCTCGTGAAAGTGCACCCTCGGAATACAGGAATCCTTGTGATCGGACATGGCCTGACGCACCTCGTCGCTGACGATCACTCTTACCTGGGATTCAGTTGGCCGCCGCTCGAGCAGACGATTTGTATCACGACAGACGTCTAAAATGTCAATGAGCATCGGATCACTGGGCATAGGCATCCTCCCACAACCCGTAGGATCTCACGCGTATCCATCCGTCGGTAGGTGCCTTGATCTCGATCTTCACCGTGTCTCCCGCGGCATCGACGTCCAGTCGGTTGCTGTCCGACCATATCGCCGGCGTGTCCGAGTCTATCGCAATCTCCCAGGTATCTCCACTCTCGATAGCGGTGTACTTGACGTAGGCCTCGTTTCCTACGCTGGCCCCATGGCAATCCCCGTAGAGCACAGGAATTGTTGAAACATTCCCAAAAGAAGCTAGCGCAAGGTTTCGGGGGAATATCCTGAAATAGCTCGCCTGACCACCTCGGAGATTGTAGTAGGACGAGCTATCCAGGGTTGAAATTCCAAGAGGATGACCACTACACAGAAGAGCCCGTCGAGTCCCCCTCTCAAGATCATCGATAGAATAGTCGGCCCCGCCGGCCCCGGCGCCGTACTCCAGGTCACCGAGAGACGGTTGACCGGTACCGGTATATCCTCGGATTGCTCGAGCAACAGCCACGTCATCGGCCGTGGCTATGACTTGCTCATCGGTGAGCTCTACATCGGTGAGATGGAACACGGATAGCGCTGCAACGCGCATGCGCCGAACGCGTAGGAATCCAGCAGTGAACGCCCCGGCCGCATCAGGTTGATACCGGAAGCGACCCTTTTCGCGGAGATAAATATCATCGAACCAACAGGCCTGCGATGCTACAGCGGTGTTCGCAATGAGCCGGAGAGAATTCCCAGCTGCCGTGAACTCAGCCGTGAGGTGCTGCCAGCCCGTAAATGCAGTCCCGGTCGCTAGGGTGACTCCTCCACAGACGATAGTAGGATAGGCCGACCCATCCCCGCACACAAAGATAGAAAGCGTGTAATCGCGTCCAATCTCCATGTCCAATTCACCGTCAAGATAGGGACCCTCGGCGTAGGGATTTGAACCTGTATTGAGCATGACCTTGAGAGACTGGCTTCCACTGTGATAGGTGCTCGTATCCTTAGAGACGGTCGCCCCGGAGATGCTCCCCCAAAACCCGCGGTTCAACGAATACCGCATGTCCCTGTCCTCAACCAGGCCGTAGAATCCTGTCTGAGCATCTCTGAGAATGATCGGAGAAGGATAGGAGAGCGGTGTGTACTGATCAACGTCGATCCAGTCACCGGGATAGAAGGCTCTATTCCGGTAGAGCTCGCGATATACCGTAGCGCCGGCGTCTAGGTGCTTCCACGCCACAGTTACGGGCCGATGACAAAAGTCGATATCGAAGCCAGGGGCAACTCTCCAGGGAAGCAGGACGGCAGCCAGGCGTCTTGATGGATTCGTCGCGTCCCGCTTAGGGGCGCTCGGAAGAATGACGACGAACTCTTGATCTAGGCCATACTCATCTCCGTAATCGTAATCTGGATGCTCCATGATCAGATTACTGTCTGCCCCAGGTCCAGGCCCCATGTAGCTATAGATCTGCATGAATCCGAGATGATCCATCGCATAGGCCATGTTTGACCTTGAGATCTCAGCGTCCATGGCTCGAGCTGATACTCCAATAAGCGAAGATGGACGATTGAAAATTCTCGGTCTGTCGATTTTATTTGCCATCACACCACCGGTGTCCGAGAATATCCGAAGACCGGAATGGACTGCCGAACTACTGACTCATGGATTATCTTGGCAATTCCATCCTGAAGCGCCCGGACATGCCATGCCGATACAGGTACATCCGGGGCGAATACTGTCCCGCCCGGGTGCATCCCGGGAGATAGACCAAACCACGTCTGATTTTGGCCTACACCGTAGGTATAACTGAGATCGTGTATCTGTTTGATGTCCACATTGTAGGCACAGCACGTATCATATGTCGATGCCGGGTTCGGCTTCCAGCTGAACATCACGAGCAGATATCGAAAATTGGTCTCCATCTCAACACCATCCGGATAGTCTTTTTGCTCTGCCACGGTCGTGTCTGAGGTACTCTGATAGATACCTGCATAGTCCGCGTCTCTCGATGGGTCATTATACGTGTCCCCATCGGTGAGCCGGTACGCCAAAACATGACCTTCCGACGATACCCATTCCTCGAGACTGGTAGTTGCATCATCAACCTCTATTTCAGCGCTGAACTGATGGCGCACCATCCGAGGCTCATTGATGATCGAATGACCTCCCCACTGCTCAGGCATTTCTGGAAGCCGAACGATTGCGTATTGATAAATGTGATCGTCAACCGTAGATACTTGCATATTTAAAAAATATTGTGACATCGCGAGAGAATCGTTTGGGATCCCCTTGAACTCGTAAGCGCCCATATCTGCATAGGCAGGTGACCCGGCCCCGGTGTTGCTCACGTCAGGATGGTCGTATGCTGAATGGCCCAAGGGGTCTGTGCCGAGGTAGTGCGTTGCCCCTGAGTTGGCCGAGTCTACCGCGTCACAGATGCCGTCCAGCATGTAGTAGTGCCGGCCGCGCTCGCCGAACACGGGAGTGCCGGTCACGTTCCCGGTGCCAGCGTAACCGCCCTGGACGTTGCTGTAGGTGACGGCTATGGTCCCTCCGCCGTCTATCTGGGTATCGTTCCCCCACACGATGCAGTTCGTAACATTCAGCGTCCCGGCATCCCCATTTACCCCGTCGTCGTCGTTGTCGGCCACGGTGCAGTTCATCAAGTAGCTCACTCCAGACTCGTGTCCGTACCCGCCCACCGACGGCGCCGTGTTTCCAGAGATGACGCAGTTTTGCCAGCGTGATTCAGAGCTGGCGTTGTCCTTGTAGCAGACTCCGCCGGCAGCCGCCGACGCCGAGTTGTCGTGTATCAGACACCACCTGAACTGATAGTCATTCGCCGCGCTATTACCTGCGATGCAGAGGGCCCCCCCGTCAGCACCCGCAGAGCAATCATAGATCTCGAGGTAGGTCGCCTCAAGCTGACACTCGTTCTCGATATGGATAGCACCTCCATCAACGCCTGAGGTGCAATTGTGGATCTCAAGGTTGTCCAGAACGACACCGTTTGAGTATTTGATCTGGATGGCTCCTCCTTCGTTGCTTGCGTTACAATCTCTTATTTCACAGTTTGATATAGTTACATTTGTAATTACACCAGAGTACGCAATTTTCTCTTTTACAACGACCGAATCGTAATGGGAATACGGTGGCGTCTCAGGATTGTCCTCATATGCATACAGACGTATTTGCGTTGTTGTCGCAACAAAGAATGAGCTGAAATACGTGTAGCTGCTTGCAAATCCACCAAAGGTTATTATAGCAGTCGTTCCGTCATTTACTGATGTAGCGTTTCCGGCCCGGTATCCAGCGATGAGATACGTATGACCTATTTCTGTAACTCCAGATTGATAGACATATCCATATCCAGAGGTAGAATTTATTTTCAATCCCTGGTCTCCTGCGGCTGCATAACTCGTTTTAGAAGGAGACGCATTTGATGCCGGCCAAGATGATGTGCCACTATCTTCCATATCGCCGTCGGACAGGACGCTATCCCCGTAGTAATAGCCAGAAGACTCGCCGATGATTCCGATGCCAGCTCCGTCGGTAGCCGCGCAACGCCAGATTAGAAATCCGTCAATGAGGGATCCATCCTGCATTAGAACGCCCTGGTAGGTATCCTGTCCATCGATCGTTGTCCTGAAGGGTCGATTCTCTTTACTCCCGGAAGTCCCCTGATGGTAGTTGGGGAACCCCCCATAGACGGATACTCCTTCAGGTATATCGTACGGGGTCGTCGGCTGTAAGATACACCATTTGCACCAAATCTCGTCCCCGGAGGTCGCCGTGGCGCAGGCTTCTGAAAGGTCCTGGAAAGCCTCGTTCCAGGTGGTCCCGTCCCCACTTTCGCTGACGCCTGAATCTACATAGTAGGTTGTCACTATATCAACTCATAAAGTTTTGTCAAACCCATCGATTAGCTGCTACGACAGCTGTTCCAATGGTGTTGTTATCATCAGCATGCATGATCCAATATTTCTGGCAATCCTCAAGATTGTCATAATCTTGAAACACAATCATGTAATCTTTTCCTTCATCAATATCTGTCGTGTCACCGGTGAGAGTTATCTCTTCAGTGTCGGCATTGACAGAGCATGTGAACGGCAACGGCGTCCAATCGTAGGTGTCGATCTCGATGGCCCAAACAGCGTAGTCACCGCATGAGCAATCGGTACGCGCTACCGGGTTGTTTCTGTCTGAAAAATCAAAACAATCGAAAAAGAACACATCTTTTGGTTGCGAAAAAGAATCAGTAAATTCATGATCGTTTGGGCTTCCTGACCATTCGCCAACTGATTTAGAAAAATTCCCAGAACGAAGCCAACAAGCCGGAGCATAACCGTAGGATATTGTACCCTGTCCTAGGGCACCACCGACTCGATAAGTAATCGTTCCATAGCATTTGGAGTAGTTCCACGATGTCGCTACAACAAGAGCCGGTTGAAGATCCAGACCAAGTGAATGCGTAAATGGACGGCTAGCCGTCGAATCTGTAACAAGAATCTCTCGTCCTACTGGGAACAACGAATGCATTATTGTTGTACCCTTCTGCTGTTCAACAGTTGGAGATGATAGAGAGTTAAGCATCTCTCTATAAAAATAAGGAGCTTGAATTGTAAAAAATATTGAATTCTCAAGATGAACATCGCTAATTGATGGATTTATTTCTAATATTCTGCGTTCTGTAAATCCTACATAACTAGAACCAAAATTAGTTATCAATAAATTGAAGTCAGCGATCTTAAGTGCATTATAGATGTCACCGATTCCATGATTCTCAACCGGTGATCCTGGAAGCGCCTTATCTCCGAGTAGCTTAAATCCTCCAATGAATGCTTTACTAGCATCGATTGCGCCAATATGTCTAAATCTAAATTTCCACATCAGATCTTCGTAATCGAATTCTCTAATCATCGTTGCAGCATGAAATGCCAATTCATGCTTAAGCAAATCAAATATATTATCCGTTATCTTCTTTCTTGGAATCTTATATAGACTTACAATTGATGGTAACTCATCCAGAGAATTCCAGTCTATTGAAGATGTGAAATCTCCTGTTGTAGTGAAGAATGGACAAGATGAAAGCTGTATCTCCTTTGCTATACTTATTCCTGCAATCGATTCACCGAGTATCGCTCTGAAAATACCTGAAAGAGAATCGCTCTCTGCCGATAGTCCCTTGCTGAATCTGTGAGGATCTGTATCACCATCAATGATTGGAAGATAGAAAAGAGAATATCCTACAGGAGGGATATTATCATCTGGAGAGAATGATAACGATGTACCAGGAACAACTTCTTTCAGATCAAAAATAGATGATGCAGATATAGTATCTATCTCACCAATCAATACAGGGCCACGCCTTTCTTCAGCAGGCAAGCCTAGGGAAAAGACTTCCCCTTCCGACCAATCATCAATAGATGTCTCATTTCGAAGATAGAACTTAGGTACATCATCATATTCTGACTTTGGAGGTAGATAATTCCCTGAATGACGCGGTGCATCTTCAGATGGAAATGGATCAAGTCTATCAGGTATCAATGATTCATTATCTTTCCATGGATATTGATAATAAAATAAAGGTTTTGATTTATTTCCACCTTCAAGTTCGTTTTTCTGAAAGGCCTCATTTTTATTTGCCTTCATCCAAAAGCTCCCCTGGCCTTTATTTCTAGTTGTATCTATTGACTCAAGAGGAAGAACAGCGTCATGAGCACAGGTTTCCATTGCTTTAAAACCGAAGGATTTTCCACTTTTTAAATCAGTATATAAATTATTGTCATTACTTAATGGGATTCCTAGATTAAAAATCCATGCACATGGTCCAGTTATATACGGAGACAGATTGTATAATATATATTGAGAAATGCTCTCATTTGAGAAATCGATATAATCAAAGCATTTAAATGAATATCCAAACTCGCCCAAATCAGTTATACTATAAAGATGAACAAGTTCTGTTTCCAATGAATGCCTGTCCGGTTTCCTCAGATAACATCCATTTAATTCCTCATTTAATGCTTTTATAACATCTTCATGATTTTCAAATGTTATTGTTGAATTTCTATCGCACAACCATATGTAGTGCTCTTTCCAGTATTCAAAATCCTCTATGAGAACTTCTTCTCCATATACAGTTGCCCATTCATATGTAATAAAATTAAGCCTTCCTGTTTTTGAAAATCCATCACCGAACCTGTTCTTGTAATATTTTGAATATGTTATATTATCCAATCCATTACTTATATAATCATAATAACCCCTATTAAATTCAACAATTGTAAGATGCGGCTGCTGCCACCTAGTTCTGATTTCGGCGAGATCGTCGCTGCCTACATCACCACGAATGAACACGAATCCCCGAAGATTCGTCTCCACTGCCTCAGATGCCTCCAGAGAGATCAGATGCTCAACCGCTGCGGTCTTGTCCCGAATGGGGATCGTCGTGATGTAGTTTTCCGTGGAGAGGTTCGGCGATATTACCCCTCCAAGCTCCTCGATGATCATCGGCTCGCCGTCTGGAGTCAGGCGGAGAGCACCATCATCTGTGAGCGGTATCGTGTACAGCCAGCAGTAGTGACCGATGACGCTCCCCGGGACATCGGAGATCACCGGATTAAGCCCGATGAGATTTCCAATGAAGTGATCCTGGGGACGGCTCCGGTAGAGCCCCCTGGCGCTATCGAGGTCTCCCAAGTCCACCATATCCAGGTAGTAGTTGGGTGCGGTACCATCAACCCCATCAACGGCGATGCACTCGTGATTCATCCAGAGCTTAACGTAATCGTCACCTGTTAGCGCTGCAACACGATCATAAAGAATGCTACCCCCTGCGCTCTGTTCGTTCATACGGATCTGTGACGGAGTATATCCACCGGTGTTCCGTAGGAGCTGCTGACCGATCCATCCCCAGCCGTTGACCAGGGAGTCTTGCAGATTGGCCACCCGGTGCAGCCCATCGAGCCCCCATATCTCATCCCCTTCCACAGCGTGCTCCCACTCGTGTCCGAGTATCCTGTCCTCAATCTTCACAGACCAGTTGCCACCGTCGATGATTCCCCCGGATTCGTTCATCCGCCACGAAACGTTGCAATCGACGATGAGCCCCGGGAAGATTGGTACCGTGTATGCCGGCGTCACCGTACCAATTCCGCCACCCGTCCAGGAGTTGCTCCCGAAGAGTCGCTTTCTCGCGGCCTGTACGGTCGTGTCTGCGCCGTAGTTGGATAGAGCGCCTATCAGTCCGGCGTCATCTGTTACAGCCCACGGATATCCAGCCACGTGCCACAGATGTGCGAAGCGCCCCCCTCCGTGCTCGCATAACTGCTTGTAAGTGATCACCTGGGATTTCGTCAGCGTGACCTCTGAGTAATTGCTATCGTACTCCTCTGATAAATCGCTAACTTGGTTTCGACGAACAACGCAGTATCTCGTCCCTACCTGTAGTGTCCCCTTGACGACTGATATCTGTATCTCTGTATCAGACCACGATATTATGCTTTGCTCTACTCCACCAGTCAGCGATGCATTCGGACAGATCTCAACTGAGCTTGAGCTTTTCACTTCACCGAAATTGCTACCGGTGATAGTTGCGATTTCTCCAGCGGCCAGCGTCGATGGGGATACGTCAGAGATAGTTGGATCCGCTTGGTGGATGTTGATCTGATATCCGGATGATGCAACCCCATCGACGGTCAGGTATATCCAATTTGTTCCATAGCTCAAAGATCCAATAACAACATCGAAATCAATCTGAGTACCAGTATTGCTGTTTATTACCTGAGTAGACTTTACTGTGCATGAACCATACGATGATGCATTACCTATTTCGAGAGTAACAGATGAACCTGATAAATCTGTACCATCAAGTATAACTCCTATTTCATCTTCTCCAAGATCTTCATCTTCACAATCTGTTATTAGCGGAACTGATTGATCATATACCCTGAATAATACTTGCTGATTAGAATATGTTGTTCCAAGTGTCAGTGATGAAGGCCATGAAAAGGATGAATATAGAGAAAAGGATCCTCTTTTTACTTCTTTTCCTGAGGTACTACTATATTGAGTTCTATCTGCTGCGCTGCCATTTGCTACAAGCCAATAATCGCTACCGTTTGAGATTGACGCACCAGATAAAATGAGTTTGTTCCACTGACCACCGATGACAGCTTGGCCAGTATTGTCATATGCTAAACGTGTTCCTGGTGATCCTCCACTATCAGAATAGATTGCGCATTTTACGCTTCCGGATGTTCCAGAATAAACCCAGAATTCATACGATGTACCATTATATATAGCTGTAAATTTAGAACCATATACATAGCTTCCGCTTTGGCTTGTTCCTGGTGTTGCCTCTAAAGATCCTACAAGTAGATTCTGAGCCATCACGCACCTCCCCAGTCTACGTATTGCCAATCCGGAGCTGGCGCTGTATTGAATGCAAAGGAAACTCCGTAGCGAATTGTGCTCACCGGAAGGGCGGGGGATTGACGTATAACCTGGAGCTGATCTGGCGAAGTGTTACAGAACACCCGCGTGTCCGGAGAGTCAGTATATCCAAACTGCACCCCGTCGTCGGAGGCCTGCGCCCACGGCTCTACCTCGGTGAGAACGCATTGGGAGATAGCTTCATTGATGTCCGGATAATACCAAAAGCCCTTCGGCGATACCGACGTAGCGCGCTCAGGCTGCGCAGTCAAGGCGCCCTCAAGGAAAGTCTCCAGACAGCGATCTCGCTTCTGCTCATCGCTTCCGTAAGCGCTCACGAGAAGGTTAGTCTCCAGCTCTACGCCGAACATGATGGTGGTACGATAAACTGCGCTACCGGTGGACGTCCCCGACCAAGTCCCGTCCGTGCTGACAACCCCCGTAGCGCAATTCTGGAGATCTCTCGAGAAGCCGTCCTGGTCAGCCCTTTGGAAGGCAGGAATCCAGCAGTACATCGGTGTGTAGTCAGCGACAGTTGCCACGCCATCCAGCATCGCAACGGTCGTAGATGCAAACCCGAAGTAGTCAGCCAAGTCTGAATTGAGAACGACGGTGATATCCCCCGAAGGGGTCCATGAGAGCTTGAAGTCATCGGTGAGTGCCAGTGTGATTTCGACACTGTCATTCCAAAGATAGGCTAGAACTGAATGGGCGAGGGATAGGATGTTCGCCCAGGTACCCTTTGGGAAATCAGTGTAGGAGCTCCCACCGGACACGGAGAAGGCGGCCTCAGTGTAGGTGAACTCTACTGGTCGTAGGAATGCAGGGCGGACGGTGGTGCTCATGCGGCATCCTCTGTGAAGGAGGTTGTACCAGAACGACGCGCCATTGTGTTCTGCTGCTGCACGACCTCGAACATCTGCGACCCAGCGTCCGGGGCAAGGCGGATGATTACTTCTTGCCGCATCGGCTGTTCCCCGGAATACGCACCACCATAGCTAGACGCCGGGGAGCTCGCCGAGGAGCTGCTTGGTATAGACACCTGCCTGATGGACTTCGCAGATTTTCCGAACGCAGATGCTGTTGCAGCGGCGACACCAGCCACAACGGCCGTTGCGGCGAACGAGGCGGCCGCCAAGCCGGCCTTGGTCGCCGAAGCGTACTGCCTGGTAGCCGCGTAGTAGATCGCCCGACCGGCTGACAGGAGGGCCATGAGGCCGGCCTCGATTGCGATCTGAATCCCGACAGCCTTGATGGTCTCCCGGATGGCTTGTCCGATTCCGTTGTGTCCCTCGATTGCCGCGGTAACGATCGCCCCCCAGGTACCCCGCATGATGTTGAGCACTCCGTCGGCGGCCATTCCGCCGGCGGAGATCCGATCCATCGCCGCTGACCACACGTCTCCGAACTGCTGAGCGAAGTCAAGAGCCTGCTCCCTGGCGAACTCCAGTTCTATCTGACGCTCGGCCTGGTAGACTTGCTCGTCTTCTCGGAGCTCTTTCAGACGGGCCTCATGATATTCCTCCGAGGTCACCAGCTCCAGCCGTGCACGACGCTGCACCGCGCTTTCCTGCATCTGGATGAGCTCCTCGTCGTTGATCTCCTTGATCTGACGCATGATCTCAAATTCGTCGGTTACGAGCTGTAGCCTACGCTCATGGGCCTCGACGATCTTTTGCTCGGCATCAGCCTCAGCCATTAGCTGATCAACAGCTTCAGCCGTACCACTGAAGTCTCGACCACTAGAAACTGGTGGACCTCCGTATCCAAGCTTTCCATATTTCCTTTTCTGTATTTCTTCGAATTCTTTTCTATTTGTTGGAAATTCACCAGCTTTTAATAATGTAGCATCAAATATATCAACGCCATAATCGAAAAAGCTTTTCAATCCTTCCCCTGGGGTCTCACTTCCCCATTCCTCACTTTGCTCTGCAAGGGTTTTTCCGGATCCTCTTCTTATCGGTTGAGCTCTAGGATTTTTTTCTTGTTTTCTTTTTTCAAGTTCAGCTGCATTGGCTTTCTGAAGATCTTCATCGCTTAGACCCTTTTTAATTAGATTTTGAAACCGAGCTGCATAAGAAGCTATAGCAGGTGTTATATTGCCAGTCAGAAGACCACCAAGCATCTGTAACGTAGGAATCACTATTTCTCGGAGATTCTCCCATTGGAATGCCCAATCCCTTGTAGCCTTAGTTGATTCTGTCAGAGCCTTTACGGTTTCCCCTAGAACATCATTTATAGAATCAATTGCATCTGCCCACAATGGAACATCACCTATTGCAGACCATACAGCAGATTTGAATGTCCCCCAATTATTGCTCAACTGATACAATCTTTCTGATCCAGTTGTTATTTCTACATTCACATCTTCGAAGCCCTCCGTTAAACCTCGGATTGCTTCTTTTTGAGTCTTCTGAAGATCTGTTGATTCTTTTAGCCTGATACCATATTCTGTCAAGGCACGGCTACTTCCACGTGAAATAGCGGTGGTTAATCTTTCCCATTCTGGCGTTGCATCTTTTCCAACAGCTTTTGAATGGTTAACAACTTGAACAGCAAGAGTTTTAAATTGCTCTTTTGTTACTTTGGCTCCTGACTCATTTAGTTTTTGAAGACCGCGCATCAATTCTGCGGTATCAATTTGTCCCTTTGCAGCGCTATCAGCAAAGTTGATAACTGACATATCAACTTGATCCATCATTATCTTAAATTTATCAAGCTCTTTTACGGAATTAGTAATTGAATTGCTGAATCCCTTGAGCATATCCCATCCTGCCTTCAAGGATGAAAGACCACCTGGACCGAGCGCACTACCAATGCGAAGGATTACATTTGCATCAGTCATTTGGCTTTATCTCCCAGGGCTGCTCAAGCTTCCAATGCGGAGAGAAATACGCGGTTGAATCAGGATATCTTTTCATGAAATTCTGTGCTGCTACATACATCGTTGCCATCGCAGATTCTATCCTGTCAGATTTAGCAATTGAAAGCCTCATCCTGTGATATAGTTCAGGATCTTTATCAAGCAGATCTTCAGGAAGCTCTTTGATCTCTACCGTAGAATTTCCTGATGATTCACTGGTTGGTACCATGAGAATAAGCACAACCTCTGCCATAACTCTTGGAAGCTTCTCATCGTCTATTATCTCGCTCTTGCTGCTTGATCTTTCTCTCGTGCTCTTCTCTTTGATTTGCGAGACTCGCTTGGATTCCGTGGTGAAAGCTGATGAGTCCTGTGATGATTGTACGCGGGGTACCATTTGGAAATAGATCCTTTATATCTTGATTAAAATCTTTGCACCAAACATATGCATTTGAGACCTCCATCATTGCAGGCCAACGATGAATCAGGAATACCGGGCAAGTCTCAAGAAAGTTTGAGCCTGGCTCACGAAGCTTTTCCGGAAGACCTACTCCGCGGAATCCAGGCTCGTCTCCGAATCTGAAGGGCTTGTCCTCTGAGTATTGTTCACATTCTCTATCTTTGCAGACATCGCACGCAACGCGTGAGAGCGGATTCTTTCCAGCGAGGATGTACCCTCCGAGAAAAAAGCTCTCTGGACACCATCAGCGCCTTTCCCCTTCTCAATGATTATCTGGGCAATCTCTGCCATTGTGGCGCCGTCGAAGTCATCGAGAACCTTTTCGGAAATCTCGCCATCCTTCGCAACTATGATATCATGATCGGCCAAGTTGATCGCCTTTACGACATGAGTCTTGACGATCTGTCTGAATCCAGCAGAACCAAGTTCGATCAAATGAAATTGATTAGAACGCAATGGATACGCAGTGATCACGCTCACAAGTTCTCCAGTCTTTTTGTGGACTCCGCGTTCATAGTCCACAGAGAAATGGCTCAAATCACGATCCTTTAGATACTGCTGCATAGCGCCTGCTCCATCTTCATCCAATGCAGGATCGAAGCTGAGAACCATTTTGAATGCGTCTGAAGGTTTGGCATTGATCATTTTGCTGTCCTTATAGCCTGATGGAAAAGAAGTGAAAATGTCTGAACGAATTCTTCATTTTCAGATAGTTCAAATCTGTTCATCTCATTCAAGGTTGTGTGTACCATCTCGTGAAATATGGTTTGTTCTATCTGATCATCAGGAATCTTTTCTCCATCCCATTCGTCCCACACAACGATCTTGCCAAGTGGAGACATCGCCCTTCCAAGTAGATCGTCTTTTTTGTCCTTGTATCTCTGTGTATTTTTCTCGAGCTCTACCGTGTAGGTCTTTGCTCCAATTTGGAAACTTTTGATCATGCAGAATGTTCCCCGCTTATTCCGATGTAGATAGGGCTCGCCGCCAGCTCGTCGAATGCCGTCTCGCCGCCGAGCTCCGCATTCGTAGCTTGGAAGGTGACCTCCGTCTGGATGATGTCCCCGCCGAGGTTCGTCACCATCGGTTCACCTCCATCCATGATATGACAGTTCGGCATCCATACTCCGAATGCAGGATAGTCCAGGTTACGAGACGGCTGTATGAAATGGACGTACTTTCGCGTGTTATCGTCCTCAAGCTCTGTACGCCAGTTCTTCTCAAATGCAGAGTCGCCACGATACTTGGCGACCATCTTTATCGTAGGGGCTTCCTGCTGAAGCATGTATCCCTGGAGCCCGTTGACTACACCGCTTCCACCGACACCGATAATCGGGATTACCTTCAGACCGGTTGTGATGGTGATACTGTCGATCATCTTTGTGACGAGCGTCCCGATAGCGGAACCAGCGTTTGTGCTCGCAAAAGCAAACTCTGCATCCCCGTTTACAACGAGGAACGGAGCGGAGTCCGTGAATGAGTCAGCCGCTATATCATTGGTGGTGCACGCTATGTCTCCAACGCAGATCCCCCAGTCCAGCGTTGGAACAGTTCCGTTTCCACCGATCTCGATAGCAGCGAGCTCTCCGGCTGCACACGCGCTCAGAATGAACGACAGATCCCCTATGGCGTCGTCATCGTACCCAAGGCAGTTCATTCTGAATTGAATTGTTTGGTCAGTTGGAACCTGATACCCGGTGAGCGTCGTTGGTGTCCATACGTACATAGGCTCCACAACTGCCCCATTGCTTGGGGCAGCCGATAACGGTATCGTCGGGCTCACGTCTAGCGTGGCTATTGAGTTGATGAGGGCCGGCCGGTAGGTGCTGCCGACAGCAACCAGAAACGCCTTGCCGACATCCATAGAACCGACGGCAGTCATTCCTACAACGGATGCAGTTGCACTCGTAACCGTCGTGTTGTTTCCGACATCCTCCTGCCACCCAGCCGATTGAAACAGCTTCGACGCGAGCGATGGGGAACCGTCGGCGCTGGCCCTTCTGATGTGCTGCTTCAGCGTGAAGGCATTCTCCATGTAGGTCTCGTACGAGACCGGCTTCTCGCGTGTCAGCGGATTTCGGTGTCCAAGGATATGATTCGCGATGAGCTTCCGTGTCGCCGTCGGTATCGTCGGGGCGTCGACGAGGCGGATATCCTCCCAGCTACCGGTCCCTGTTCCGAGAGCGGATTCCCTCCTGAGCGCAAGCTTCATTGCCTGTGCCGAAACAATCTCGTTTGCCATTTTTTCCTCGCTATGCTGCTGTGACGCTGAGATACACTTCTAGTGTCACAGAATAGTGATCCCAATCCTCTGTTGGGTGATTTGTGATCTGAACTGGATCTCTGGAAAGAAATCGGTTGGATACACCCAGAATTGACGGTGCGTTTCTCAACAGATCATCGTCTATCTGGTGGATGTCGTCAATCGCAGCGGTCTTCCAAATCGTCCTTCTGGGATACAGAATAACGATCTGGAATGAGCACATAACCGGCCGCTCGGTATAGGCGAATCCATAATCAACACCCTGCTGGAGCCCTACCACATCGAATAGTCTGGCTCTCCCGGTGACCTCTGTAATTGGCGTTGATTCGTTTTGGTGGTGGGCGAAGCTCGCCGCAGAGATAACCATTCGATTCGGAGTCAGTGCCAGTATTCTGGTGATTACATCGTCCCTTACGGAGATCAACGCGTCAACGGTGGTGACCATCAGATTGACCTCATGATCGGATCCCAGCCGTGTATTTGGACCTCATTATCGTCCTTTACCCCGTCCTCGTTGGTGTCCTCCCATATCGGATCTGAGCAGAGTGTTTTGAACCAGTCAACCCAGGCTTTCTTGTGCTTGTCCTCATCCGTTAGGATGTACCGAGCGAACAACAGCATTCCATCTATGATGCGCTCACTGTCCTGGATGCGTCTAACATCAATCCTTCTGGCGGTGAACTGGTGATTGAACATCGACCGGATGCGCTCCTCAAGCTCCGGAAGATCTCGGTCTGTGGCCATCTCATACTCGGTGGGATAGAGCACCTGGAATGCCGACCAGAATCCCGGTGGAGCAGAGGAGGAACCGGTCACACGGTAGATCTCTGGCCACGCCTCGTCATCGGTGTCAGGGTCCCACAGGACACGAATCTCGCGCCCTTTGGTGTAGACGTCGGTATCGCTCGCGTCGAGGTCGTAGGTCGCCCACAGGCCAACGACAGCAGCTCCTGAGGTGTGAGAGTACTGGAGCTCTCGTTCGAGGTACAGATACCGATTGTCGCTGTCGTAGTGGTCGCAGATGATCTGCTCCGCAGGACCGTCCGCGCTGACCCCGACGAGAAACCTGTCACCCTCTGACGGCGCCTCGGACTCTGCGGCAAGGACGATGTACATCTCCCCGTGAAGCGCATCTGCAGAGATCGTGGTGGCGGTATAGAGCGTAGCCTCGGTCTCATCAACAATCGATGTCCCACCAATGCTAGAGATCGTAACGTTCACTCCGGTGATAGACTCGGCGTGACGCGCTACTCTGTCCGGATACTCGCCTCGAAGTGCGAACGAATCGTCGCTGTACTTGATCGATTTCAAACTCGATATCCAATCATTGGAGTAACAGATATTTTACCGCTGGTTGAACCAGCTCTTACAGCGCTAAACTTGTACGCATTTGTCATTGTCCAATATGCGACAGCGCCAGTTGGAAAAACAGGATCATCTGTGTCAGCTGTTGGAGTACTGCCAAAGGCGATATGACAATCTACAGTTGTAGTGATCATGTAAGTAAATCCGGCTGTTAGTGCTGTAGCAGAAGTTCCAGCGGTATCTGTAAACGCTACGACGATGGCATTGGATGTATCCGGCTCTCCATGGATCGTCCTCATCATATGATCCGTAAGTTCGCTCATTGCCATATCAGGATCCTTTCTTCTTCTCCTGGATTTCCTTTGAATCGTTCCATGGTGGTACCTCCATGAAACGCCAGTTGTGATATGCTCCAGTTCTGACAACATCGTCATGGCATGGTTTCATGGACAGTCGATACCCCAAAAATATCTCGTCAGAATCAATAAAGCCAGCTGAGATTAGACTGGAAATCACCTCTATTTTTTGACTCGTTTCAACGACGTCCTTTCCCTCCTCCTTGAGTTTCCACAATTCCTGCTCCAGGTTTTTCTTGATCTGCGAAAGCGTCATTTTTATTATCCATTCCTGGCGGTACTTCTACATACCGCCAGTTGTGATATGCTCCAGTTCTGAAATGCTCGGGAAGATTCGAGATTGGATACCCGGTCCTGAAGTACACACCATTGTTAGATAGCAGCTGTGAAGCATCTTCGAATCCAACGACAAAGCAACAATCATTATCAAGCACAGCTGCATTGGTATGTGTGAGCCTATTACCGTCTCCCCTTCGTATAAGATCACGTGCCTGAGTTGTACCTATTTTTTTATCCATGATCTTATTTGTTCTCTGGGTCACCCATTCTATCCTATCACCTGGTTTAGGTTTTGAACCGTTCGTATGCTTTAGTAATTTGAGTTTCCAAGTGAATGGTTTCGTTCGGTCATTTCTTCCGGTTGTTTTATTGTACATACCCTCATTTACACGCTGTTCAATATATTGAAGAACCTCTGTTCCTTCAGATGATCGATACATAAAAGGATCGGACAGAACAAGATAGTCGGCTTCTTTGAAGCTGTTATCGAGCATTCTGTAGCGTTCCTCCGGTGAGCTCAATTGGGAAAACTTGTTGAAGTCAAACTTGTTCTGTTCGTCGTTCATTTTCTATTCCTTTGAATATCCTTTACAGTCTTTGATCTGCTCGTCTGTAGCTCCATTCTTTGGCCAGTTGCGACAAAGATCTGGTTTAGCCTTGTGAATTGAGCATTTGTTTTCTTCCGTGAGAAACGGACAAGGAGAATGAGTCACGTCAATGAAATGACTAGAATCAACCTCATATTTTTCTTTGAATTCATCTGCATTCAATCCGAGGAAAGCAGCAGCCCTCTTGACGTCCTTGTCTGTAAATAGAATGCACGCCCTCGCTAGAATACCGGTCTTTGATATTCCCCATCTTGATTTAGCAGGATTGCAGCAATCCCCGCATTGAATGCATTTGAACATCTTCATACCTCTTTAGTATCCCCAGCAGGTGAGATACATATTGGTTGTTGCCTTCATGTCATCGGTATCAGAGTTCGCCATCGTTGCGGCCGAACCTGCGGAACTGTGAGCGCACAACGTCGCAGTGGAACCGGTGATTCCATCGTCGTCGGATGCAGCAGTTCCTACGATATCGTAAACCCATCCGAAATCCACGACGGCAGTAGATGGACCGAATTTGTATTCGCAAACGACATCCAGATAAGCTGACATGTCGAGAGCAACGCCAGTTCCTGTCCAGGACTCCGGCATCTGAAGCTTGTATTTGATTCTCTTCCTTTTTGGCCCACAAACTACGGGACCCTCAACCAATGTGGCTGCAAATGCAACTGTCATTGTATTTTCCTTTCCAGCGTCACGCGCTATGCGTTCAGGCCGCTGATCTTGAGGTTGTGTGTTGGAACCCGACAGATACCATTGACGCCCATCGTGATGTGATACAAATGCTGCTTCGCAGCAACATCTTTTGGTTCGACTTCAAGTACCCACCAGGTGTATACCGAATTTGTTCCTCGTCTCAGAATGAGAATATTCGTTGTCGTCATACCGGGAACTACACGAAGACGAATACCCTCGAACGTCTTCGTCCTGGTGATCCTGCCGGCATCTATTGGATTGTTTTCGTCCATTCTCACCATAGCGAGGAAATTTGCTTCATTGAAGCTCTCGCCAACGTTACCAGCTCCGAGCCGACCAAGATTTGTGAGCTGATTTCGAGGAAGGAGGATGTCGTATTCCATCGCTGGATCCGTGACTCCACCGTAGGTGGTTCCCTGTCCGGCCTCAATCGCATCCTCCAAATGTGCAAGAGTAAGATCTCCGCCACTGGTATCCTCATAGCTCGCGAGGCCATATGTACTCCTAGTACGAGATGCATCAGAATAGGTGCCAGCGCTGTCAATCTGAGTTTCGAATTCGAGAATAACTGCTGCGGTGATGTTGTTTCGGAGCTTCATCGTAGTCTTTTCGATCGCAGCCATATCGCTTATTGAGGAAGATGAATACGGGAGACGATTTCCGAATCCCTGTTCATACGCTTTGAGCATGCCATATGTTCTGGCTGCCTTCTGGTATGCAGTTTTCGTGAAGTAGGCGGATATAGCCGTAGTATCGTCTGACTCAGGCATCGGATCAGCATATGCAAACGTTCCGCCATTGTCGGTGTGAGCGTATTCGATTCCGAATGTGATATTCTGACCTGACGGACATCCTTCTGGACCGACCTGTCCGATCACATCCTGATCGAATAGCCAGTTGTTGTAGTAGAGAATTGTTTCCGCTTTTGCCAGATATGCATCTGATTGCAGCGTGGTATCGTCAAAACCTGGGACTGCCATTTAGGCCTCCTTTTACTGGTCCCATCCAGGCGGTTTTGTTCCATGCTCATGGACATATTCCTGATACTTTCTGATAGCAGGATCAACCAATGATGGATTTCTTGATCGCATATCCGCCTGAACTTTTTTCCAGTCTGTTACTCCACCAGAACCACTTCCTCTTCCACCCTGCGCGATTGCTCTATGCTGCTCGCTGGCGCCGACGATGAGCGCTTTGTTGTCCTCAAGAATTTTCGACGCGTATTCCTCGATGTTGGCATCCTGTGGGCACTCGGCGATAGCTCCTGAGATGGCCAGCTGCGGAAGGCCGATGAGTCTCTTCTCGAGCTCCCAACGACGCTGTGCAGCGGCGTGGGCGGCCTCAAGCTGTTCGCGCTTTGCCCTCTCGCCGTCGGCGATCTCCTTCCACTTACCCTCATCCTCGAGGCGCTTTCGCTCAGCCTCATCAGAAGCGGCTTTCTGCTTGGCGACGATTTCGTCGCGCTCCTTCCGGAGACGGACGATCTCATCGGCCATATGCTTCTTGCCTGGAAAGTCAGCTTCTCCTTGCGATGGCTCCGGGGACGGCGCCGGCGTCGCACTTGGTATCGTTGATTGCGGTTTCGGTGTTGTTGATGTTGGCTCCTCGCCCTCCTGGGCGAGAAGTCGCCTGTGAATGAACATGCCTTCCTCCGGCTGTAGGGTGCCACCCTGCGCGCTTGCGCGTCGTAAG
>Ga0315553_10001435_pt1 | contig 19706 bp, 18 predicted proteins | sample SalMarSW160140MG_FD_203099 | JGI IMG/M metagenome (GOLD analysis project Ga0315553, IMG submission 203099) | Salt marsh sediment microbial communities from the Plum Island Ecosystem LTER, Massachusetts, United States - Salt Marsh Sediment SW1601-40 ... | reverse complement strand
TCAATACGCCGGGATCGGCGTGAGCTGCGCGCTGGCTGACGAATCCGGCAAGTCTCAAAACGGCCAGACCACGAGCAGCAGAGGCACCGAGACAGCCACGATGATGATCTCCAGCGGCAGTCCCATCCGCCAGTAATCGCTGAAGCGATAGCCGCCAGGACCAAGAACCAGAATATTGTTCTTGTGCCCGATCGGCGTCAGGAAAGCGCAGGATGCGCCGATCGCGACCGCCATCAGGAACGGATCCGGATTGACGCCGAGATTCTTGGCCATTTGCAGCCCCACCGGCGCCGCGATCACCGCCGTCGCGACATTGTTGAGCACGTCCGACAGGGTCATGGTGATCACCATGAGCAGGGCGAGCGCCACCCAGGCGGGCGCGCCGGACGTCGCCGAGATGAGCACATCGGCAATGTGGGCGGTTCCGCCGGAAGCTTCGAGCGCCGCTCCCAGAGGCAGCATGGAGCCGAGCAGGATGATCACGGGCCATTCCACCGTCGCGTAAACTTCGCTTCCGCCGATGAGACCGAGCGCGATGAACGCCACAACGCAGACCGCAAGGGCGACGGGCAGCGTTGCATAGCCGAGCGAGGCGGCCGCAATGGCCGCGGCAAAGAGACCGGCGGCGATGGCCGCTTTCGACCGTTTCGCCACCGCAAGTCCTCTCGGCGCCAGCGGCAGACAGCCGGTCCACTCGATGATTTCGGCCTGACGGCTTTCGGGAACCAGTAGCAGCAAGACGTCGCCGGCTCGTATGGTGAGTTTGCGCAGGCTTTCGGTAATCCGTTGCCCCTGCCGCGAGACACCGACAAGCGAAAGGGCGAACTGGTAAAGCAGGCCGGAGCTTTGCGCCGAGCGCCCGTCCAGCCAGGCGCCGGGCGGCACGACCACCTCAATCAGCGTCAAATCCTGGAGCGCTTTTTCCTCCTGCCGCTCCGGCACGAGATATTCGAGGCCGAAATCGCCCATGAGCTTGTCGACATCCTGAGCCGCGGCTTCGATAACCAGCACATCGCCTTCGCGGACCTTGAGAGACGGATTGAAGGTCGAGAGCCGGACGCCGCCGCGCACAATGGCCAGCAGGTCCGATCCGTTGTCGGCAAGTTTGTCTTCGACCTCACGGACGGATTTATCGATGGTGGACGAGCCTTCCTTGACGCGGGCTTCGGCAACATAGTCATTGAGATCGAAGCCGTTCTCAGAGGCAGCTTTCCGCGAGGTGGCCGGAATGAGCCGCCAGCCGATCAGTGCGACGAAAATCAGCCCGGCCAACGCCGCTGCGCCTCCGACGGGCGTGAAGTCGAACATGCCGAAAGATTGTCCAAGCGCCTCCTTGCGGAAGCTCGCCACGACGATGTTCGGCGGCGTTCCGATCAGCGTGACGAGCCCGCCCAGGATGGTGGCAAAGGAGAGGGCCATGAGCGTCGTTCCCGGCGGCCGCTCCGCTTTTGCTGCGGCCTGCACGTCGAGCGGCATCAGCAGAGCGAGCGCCGCCACATTGTTCATCACGGCGGAGAGCGGCGCCGCGATCACGGACATCACGCCGATATGCTGCGGGACGCCGCGCGGGGTTGCGTTCAGCAGGCGCCCCAGATGATCGACAACGCCCGCATTGGTCAGCCCGCGCGAAACGATCAGCACCAGGGCGATGATGATGGTCGCGGGATGCACGAAGCCCTCAAACGCCTTCTCGACCGGCACGACGCCGAGCAGCAGAGCCGCAAGCAGCGCGCCGAAGGCTACGAAGTCATAGCGCCACCGTCCCCAAACGAGCAGGATCAGCACGATCGTCAGCAGGGTGAAGAGTATCGTTTGATCGGACACGATGGGCGTTCCTCTCACTTAGGCGGGCAATTCCCCGGACCGTGGATCGGCCGGACGGGGGGGCGAGCACAGACAACGCCGATGGGGCAATTCGGCAGAGCCAGAGGAGCGGACCAAACCCTCCTTGTCAAGCAGGCTGCTGAGGCGATGAACGGATGTCGTTATTCAGGCCGAGGCGTGGAGAGGGACAATGACGCGCGTCTCAAAAACAAAGCGCGATCAATGCCTTCATATTCTCCTTGGTCAGCTCGACCGGGTTGCCGCCGGCACTTGGATCTTCCAGCGCCATCTCCGTCAGGCGATCGAGATCGGGATCCGATACGCCGAGTTCCGTAAGGTTCCTAGGGATGTTCAAGGCGGCGCTCAGCCCCGCGATGAAATCGCAGAAACCGTCAAAGCCGCCCGGGATCGCCATATAGGCCGCCGCGCGTTCGATGCGGTCCTCGATCGCGGAACGGTTGAATTTCAGAACCGGCAGCATGACGACGGCGTTAGTCGTGCCGTGATGGGTGTGATAGATCGCGCCGATCGGATGCGAGATCGCGTGGATCGCGCCGAGCCCCTTCTGGAACGCGATGGCGCCCATCGCCGCCGCGCTCATCATCTCGGCGCGGGCTTCGAGGTCGCCGCCGTCCTTATAGGCGCGCAGCAGATTTTCCTTCACCAGCCGCATCCCCTCCAGCGCGATGCCCTGGGAGAGCGGATGATAGAAGGGCGACGAGTACGCCTCCAGGCAATGGGCGAAGGCGTCCATGCCGGTGCCCGCCGTGATCGCGGGCGGCATGCCGGCCGTCAGCTCCGGATCGCAGATGACCTGAGCAGGCAGGATTTTCGGGTGGAAGATGATCTTCTTGACTTCGCTTTCCGAATTGGTCAGCACGCCCGCCCGTCCGACTTCCGAGCCGGTGCCCGCCGTTGTCGGAACGGCGACGATCGGCTTGATCTTCGATGCATCCGCCCGCGTCCACCAGTCGCCGATGTCCTCCAGATCCCAGACGGAGACGGCTTGCTCCGCCATCAGAGCGATCAGCTTCCCGAGGTCAAGCCCCGATCCGCCTCCGAAGGCGATCACGCCGTCATGCCCGCCCGCCTTGAAGGCCGCGATGCCCGCGGTGAGGTTCTTCTCGTTGGGGTTCGGCTCGACGTCCGAAAAGACGCCGCGGCCCAGGCCGGCCTGCTCCAGAATGTCCAGCGCCGACTGGGTGATCGGCAGGCTGGCAAGACCGCGATCGGTCACCAGGAGCGGACGCTTCATGCCCGCCGCCGCGCAGGCCTCGGGCAGCTCCTTGATCCGTCCGGTGCCGAAGCGGATCGCGGTCGGGTAGCTCCAATTGGCGTTAGGCACCATGTTACTCAAGCTTTCTTCAAATGGTAGGACTTGGGACGGGTGACGCTCTGGTAACCCAGGATCGAAAGCGACGCCCCGCGGCCGGTGTCCTTGCAGCCGGTCCAGCAGAGCGCCGGGTCGAGATAGTCGCAGCGATTCATATAGATGGTGCCGGTCTCGATCCGAGCGCCGATCGTGGCGGCCGCCTCGGCGTCTTTCGTCCAGAGCGAGGCGGTGAGGCCGAAATCGGAGTCGTTCATGAGGGCGATCGCTTCCTCGTCGGACGATACTTTCATAATGCCGACCACGGGGCCGAAGCTTTCATCGCGCATCACCCGCATGGAATGATCGACATCGGTGAGGATTTGCGGGGCAAGATAGGCAGTGTCTCCGGTGTCGGCGGGGAAGAGGCGTCCGTCGATGAGCGGCTTCGCGCCGGCTTCGACGGCCTCGGCGATCTGCGCGCGGACCTCGTCGGCGAAGCGGCGGTGCGCCATCGGGCCGATGGTCGTCTCCTGCTCCAGCGGATTGCCGAGCTTGTAGCTTTCGACAAGCGCCTTCGATTTCTCGACGAAGGCGTCGAACAGGCTGTCATGCACATAGATGCGCTCGATCCCGCAGCAGCACTGGCCGGAATTGAACATTGCGCCGTCGATCAGACCGTCCACCGCCGCATCGAGATCGGCGTCCGCCCGCACATAGCCGGGGTCCTTGCCGCCGAGTTCCAGTCCGATGCCTGTAAAGGTTCCAGCCGCCGCCCCTTCGATGGCCTTGCCACCGCCAACCGAGCCAGTGAAGTTGATGAAACCGAAGCTCCGCTTGCGGATCAGTTCGCTGGTGGTCTCATGGTCGAGGAAAAGATTGGTGAACAGACCACCCGGAAGCCCGGCTTCAGCGAAAGCGCGGGCGAGTCGCTCCCCAATCAGCAACGTCTGCGTCGCGCCCTTGAAGGCGACGGCATTGCCCGCGATGAGGGCCGGAACGATCGAATTGATCGCCGTCATATAGGGATAGTTCCAAGGCGCGATAGTGAGAACGATGCCGACAGGCTCGCGCGCGATAGTGCGCCGGAAGCTATCGCTGTTCTCTATTTCAAGCGGGGCCAGCGCCTCCCCGGCGATTGACGCCATGTAAGACGCGCGTTCCTTCACGCCGCGGATTTCGCCGCCATAGCGCACGGGCCGCCCCATCTGCCAGGCCAGCTCGGGTACGACCTCTTCATTCATTGCCTCAAGCGCCGCGATGGCCTTGCCGACAATGTCCGCACGTTCGGCAATGCTGCGCCCAGCCCAGCCCTTTTGCGCCACTCTTGCCTTTTCGAGAAGCGCCGTAGCCTGCTCTGCCGATTGCGTATCCCGCTCGGCATAGACGCTACCGTCCACGGGGGAAATACAGGTTAGTTTGCCCATACTCTCTATCCGATTTATGTCGCCCCGGACTTGATCCGGGGTCTACTCGCTTTGCAATTTGCGCCATGTCAGACAAGATGCGAGTGGATCCCGGACAACGCCCGCGGCGTTTCCGGGACGACAACAACTATTTGCTCAGGTTGTCAAAAGATCCGTCATCAGATTAACTAAGCCCGTTCGAAGCCGCGCCGTACCTCCCAGTCCGTAACGCGGCGGTCAAATTCTTCCTGCTCCCATTCCGCGGCACGGACATAGTGATCGACGACCTCATTTCCAAAAGCCGCGCGCAGCATTTCAGAGCCATTCAGCGCGAACGCTGCATCGCGCAGGGTCGTCGGTATCTCGCGCACATTCTCGCCGCCATAGGCATCGCCAACGAATTCCGACTCCAGCTCCATCTGCTTTTCGATCCCGTCAATGCCGGCGGCAAGCAGCGCCGCATAGGCGAGATAGGGATTGAGGTCCGCCCCGCCGACCCGGCATTCGACGCGAACCGCCTTGGTATCCGCGCCGCAGACGCGATAACCCGCCGTGCGGTTGTCCATGCTCCAGATTGCCTTGGTCGGCGCGAAGGTGCCTGCCTGATAGCGCTTGTAAGAGTTGATATAGGGCGCGAGGAAATAGGTGGTCTCGCTGGCGTGGCTGAGCAGCCCGGCCATGTAGTGGCGCATCAGCTTCGACATGCCGTGGGGGGCGGCGCCGTCATGGAATAGTGGCTGGTTGTCCGACGTGCTCCACAGCGACTGATGGATATGACAGGAGCTTCCGGCGGCTTCGTAATCCCATTTCGCCATGAAGGTGACCGATTTGCCCTTCGACCAGGCGATTTCCTTGCAGCCATTCTTGGTGATGGAATGGTCATCGGCGGAGATCAGGGCAGCGTCATACAGGACGTTGATCTCTTCCTGACCGGCTGACGCCTCGCCCTTGCTGTTTTCAACCAGAATGCCCGCACCATAGAGCCCGTTGCGAATAGCGCGCATCACATCCTCCTCCTTGGTCGTCTGGAAGATGTGGTAGTCCTCATTATACTCGCTGATCAGCCGCATGCCGCGATAGCCCATATCGCGGACCTCGTCGAAACTGTCGCTGAACAGGAAGAATTCCAGCTCGGAAGCCGTCATCGCCTTCATGCCCATCGCTTCAAGCCGGGTGAGCTGTTTTTTCAAAACCGCGCGCGGTGAATGAGTGACTTCGGCATGGGTGTGATGATCGAGCACGTCGCAGAGAACAAGCGCCGTGCCTTCGAGCCACGGGATCAGCCGCAAGGTGGCGAGGTCCGGCTTTATCGTATAGTCGCCATATCCCTTGGCCCAGCTCGTCGATGCATAGCCGTCGACGGTCCACATCTCCATGTCGGTGGCTAACAGATAGTTGCAGCTATGGGTCTCTTCCCAAGCGCTTTTGACGAAATGCTGGGCATGGAAGCGCTTGCCCATCAACCGGCCCTGCATGTCCACTTGGCATACGAGGACAGTGTCGATAGAGCCGTCCGCCACGGCCTGTCTCAGCTCGTCCATCGAAAGATTGCCCGGCATGGCGAAACCCCGTTCTTGATCCGAATTCGAATATGCTCCCTCTCCCTGAGGGAGAGGGTTGGGGTGAGGGGAGTAAATTCTTGAAATTGACTTCCAATCCCCTCACCCGGCACTTCGTGCCGACCTCTCCCATTGGGAGAGGTGAAAAATGGAGCGCAGGCGGTAGATAATGTCCGCCTGCGTCCTGTTCGATCAGGTATAGCGATAGGGCCGTCCGGCCTTTTGCATCGCTTCGTTATAGTCCTTGAGGATCTGGACGATCTTGGCCTTAGTCTCGGACTCGGCGGCGATCTCGTCCCAGAACTTGCGTGCGGCCGTCTCGACCTGGTCCCATTCGGCATCGGGAATGGTCGTCAGCTTCATCTTGTCGCCGGAGACGCGCAGCTTGGCCTCGCCGTTCCAGTACCAGTGCTGGCGGTAGAGGTGCGAGCTGTCGAAGGCCAATCGCAACATCGTCTGCAGGTGCGGCGGTAGCTCCTTCCAGCGATCCATGTTGGCGAAGAAATGACCAATCCAGGCGCCCGAGATGTTGTTGGTCAGGAAGTAGTTGCAGACATTGGCCCAGCCGACCGTGTAGTCCTCGGTGATGCCGGACCAGGCGACGCCGTCCAGCTCGCCGGTCTGCACCGCGATCTCGACGTCCTCATAGGGGATCGTCACAGGCACCACGCCGAACTGGGCCAGGAACCGCCCAGCGGTTGGGAATGTGAAGACGCGCTTGCCGCTCAGGTCGGCAAGGCTGTTGATCGGCTCCTTCGTCGCGAAGTTGCAGGGGTCCCAGGAGCCGGCCGAGATGTGCTTGACGCCGAGCTTGGAGTACTGCTCGTCCCAGATCTCCTTCAGCCCCCAGTGGTTAAAGAGCGCCGGCACGTCGAGCGAATAGCGGGACGCAAAGGGAAAGTAGCCGCCGAAGACGGTGACTTCGGTCGGCGAGGCCATCGAGTCGTCGTCAGACTGCACGGCGTCGATCGTGCCGGCCTGTATCGCCTGGAAGAGCTCGCCCGTGGGGACGAGTTGGTCAGCGGTGTAGAGTTCGATCTCCATCTGGCCGTTGGCGGCCTCGTTGAAGGCGTCGATGGCGGGCTTCACAACATGCTCGGACAGCGCCACGCCTGCATAGGTCTGCAGGCGCCATTTGATCTTGGTCTGGCCGAGAACCGCCGGGGCGGCAAGTGTCGATGCGCCGACCGCGGCGCCCGCGATGCCTGCGTTCTTCAAAAACTGGCGTCTGTTTTTCATGTCTCTCTCCTTTGTCCGGACTTGGCGTCCGCTTGCTTCAAACCCTGAGTTTCACCCCGTTTGCCAATGGCCGATTTTCCGTCTTCCTATTTTCCGTAGACATATTCCGGCAGCCACAGCGCGATCTGCGGAAAGGCGGTAACGACGGCGAGCCCTATGAGCATCACAAACACGAATGGCCCAATCGAGCGGTAAATATCGCCGAGTGTAATTTCCGGCGGCGCCATCGCGCGCATCAGGAACAGATTGTAGCCGAAAGGCGGGGTCATATAGGCGATCTGGCAGGTGATGGTGTAGAGCACGCCGTACCAGATCAGATCGAAGCCGAGCGCACCGACCAGCGGCACATAGAGCGGCGCGACGATCACCAGCATGGCGGTATCGTCGAGAAAGGTGCCCATGATCAGATAGGAGAGCTGCATCAGGATTAGGATCTCCCACGGGCCCAGCCCCAAGCTTTCGGTAAAGAAGCCTTCAATCGCGCGGACCGCGCCCAGCCCGTCGAACACGGCGCCGAAACCGAGCGCGGCCAGAATGATCCACATGAACATGCAGGAAATGGCGAGCGTCTGCCGGACGGTGGTCTCGAACACCTCCCAGGTCAGCCGGCGCTTGAGGATGGCGGCGAGCGACGCGGCGAGCGCGCCGATGGCGGAGCTTTCGACGAGGCTTGTCCAGCCATTGATAAACGGCACCATCATAGAGAAGAAGATGCCCACGGGAAGCAGCCCGGCCCGCAGAAGCGCAAGCTTCTCAGCCAAAGGCACGTTGCGCTCCTCCCGTGACAGTGCGGGACCGAGGTCAGGCTGGAACCAGCAGCGGATGAGGATATAGAGCACAAACAGCGAGGCCATGAACAGGCCGGGAAAGATGCCCGCGAGCCAGAGCTGCCCGACCGGCTGGCGCGCGATCATCGCATAGAGTACGAGCACGACCGAGGGCGGTATGAGGATGCCGAGCGAGGAGCCCGCCTGGATCACCCCCGTCACCATTTGCTTGTCGTAGCCGCGCCGCAAAAGCTCGGGCAGCGCAATGGTCGCCCCGATCGCCATCCCGGCGACCGACAGCCCGTTCATTGCCGAGATCAGCACCATCAGCGCAATGGTGCCGATCGCGAGCCCGCCGCTCACCGGTCCCATCCAGACATGGAACATCTTGTAGAGGTCGTCGGCGATGCGCGACTCCGACATGATGTAGCCCATATAGATGAACATCGGCAGGGTCAGCAGCGGATACCACTTCATCACCTTCATCGCCGCCGAGAAGGCGATGTTAGAGCCGCCCGTTCCCCACAGGAACAGCGCGGCAATGACCGCGACAAAGCCGATGGCCGCAAAGACGCGCTGCCCCGTGATGAGCATGAGCATCATGGAGGCGAACATCGTGATGGCGATCATCTCATAGGACATCAGAACTCTTCTCCACGGATTCTGGCGATATCCTTGAAGAATTCAGCGACCGCCTGAAGCATCATCAGGATGATGCCGATACACATGATGATCTTGATCGGCGCCATATAGGGGCGCCAGGACGAATAGCTTCGCTCACCATATTCGAGGGCGTAGTCGGTGCTGGATATGCCGCCATAGAGCAGGACGCCGAGATAGAAGATCAGGGCGAAGACGCTGAATGCGTCCACCCAGGCTTTCTGCCGGTTCGACCAGCCCCCGTAAATCAGGTCCATCCGAACATTCGAGCCCAATTGAAGCGAATACGCCCCGCCAAGCAGATAATAGGCGGTCAGCGAGAACTGCGCCATTTCCAGCGTCCAGAGCGAGGGCAGAAGAAAGGTCTTCGAAAAGGACGACCACAGAAGAATAGCCATCATGACAAAGATCAGATACATCGCGATCCGGCCGATCCCGCGGTTCAGCGCCTCCACATATTTGACATAGGCCTTAATGGCCGTTGGCATAGTTCACTCCCGTTCTGACAGGGTCAGTTTCAGCCGGAACGCCAAGCCGCTCCAGGGCACATCGAAGCATGCCGGCGAGCGCCCCGGCCACCTCCGCCTGCTGCGCGGCTGTGCGGATGAGATCGTTCCGGATTTCGATCATCGCATTGAGAAGGCCGCGCGGGACAGCGTGTTTTCGAAGCGTGTGCGTCACGCCGTCCTCCGGGCCGTAAGGCTGATTTTGCTCGATTCTGAGCGCAGTGAAGCGGCTCGCGCAGTCGAGCAGCGCATCGGTGAGACGCGAATCCTCGTCATGGAGGATGCCGAGTTCGACCCGCCGCTCCTCGCCGTGAAAGACGGGCGTGAAGCTGTGAATGTTCACAAGGACGTTCGTCCGACCTACGGCGCCTCGCATCTCCAGGAGTCCGTCGATAGCGCGGTGATACGGAAGATAGATCGCCTCGGTTCTTGCCCGGCGCTGTTCGGCACTCAGATCGATATTGCCCGGGACGTCGTAGATCTCGCTGGCGGTACGGATGGCCTGCGGTGATTCGGGTGGGCGGTTCACGTCATAAACCAGGCGGGAGAAGCTCGCCGAGATCAGCGCCGCATCCAGCGATCTGGCAAGCCGGAGCGCAATCTCATAAGCCCCTGGATCCCATGCGGCATGGCTCTGGAGCGCGTCTCCTCCGAGTCCGAGCGTGCCGAATGCACGCGGAATGCGGTTGGAGGCGTGGTCGCAAAGGAGAAGAACGGGGCTGGAGCCATCGGCGTTTTCGGTCCAGACTGCGGGACCGTCTTCGGAAGCCAGAACAACGCTATCGGTACCAACCGTCACAGAACCTCCACGGGATTCTGAAAAGAATTGAACAGAGTTCGCCGGTCTGTCAATTTTCTTTCTGCAAGGATCGTTCTGTTTTGGCTCGGAAAAAAGGATTAGGGACAGGCGCATGGGCGAGAGGATCGCTGAATCCCGGCCATTGGCTGGCTATCGGAAGACGATCTCGGAGCTTGTCCAGGAGCGCTTCGAGGCGCTCACGCGAGCGGAACGGCAACTGGCAAACTCGCTGCTCGAAAACTATCCGGTCTCCGGTCTAGCCAGCATGACGACGGTTGCGCGAAACGCCGACGTCTCGACGCCGACCGTCGCCCGAATGGTGCAAAAGCTCGGTTTCAAAGGCTTTCCCGAGTTCCAATCCGCACTACGCGCAGAGCTTGAGGCGAAGATCTCCAACCCGATCGCGAAACATGACCTTTGGGCGGAGAATGCGCCCGACACGCATATTCTCAACCGTTTTGCCGATTCCGTCGTACAGAACCTTCACCAGACGCTCGCTCAACTCGATCCGGTCAAATTCGACGAGGTCTGCACGCTGCTTGGCGACCCGAAGCGCTCCATTCTCATTGCCGGTGGACGGATTACGCGGACGCTGGCCGATTACATGTTCTGCCTGATGCAGATGATCCGCCCGCGGGCGACGCTCGTTCCATCGGGCACCAGCACCTGGCCGGACTATCTGCTCGATGTGGAATCCGGCGATGTGCTGGTGATGTTCGACATCCGGCGCTACCAGAACCACCTCCTGAAGCTGGCCGAGTTCGGCTCGCAGAAGGGCATGGAGATTGTGCTGTTCACGGATCAATGGGGCTCGCCGATCGCGCAATATGCGACGCACCGGTTCAACTGCCGCATCGAGGCGCCGTCCGCCTGGGATTCGCTGGCGTCGATACTCGTGGTCATGGAGACGATGGTTGCCCAGATCCAGGCGACGACCTGGAAGTCCACCCATGACCGCATGACGGATCTGGAGCATATGTTCGATCAGACGCGGCTTTTCCGGCGCTTCAAGTGAGTGCGGAGACGGGCCGTCCCGAACCGGCAAGCGCCGCGCATTCGAGGTCGGCCGACCTTCCCATTCGTGCCGGTGAGGCGCGCCAAGGCAGACCGTTTCCTACTTCACACTTCGAATGTAAGCGGCGGGCCCGCAACGGCTTGCCCATTCATTCACCTGGCGTTCCGCTTCAGCGCGGGCGATTGCGTAGCGCTCCTGGATTCGGCCGATGAGCTGAAGCTGATTGCCTTCGATCCTGCACAGATCGTCGTCCGTCAGCTCCCCCCACATTTTTTGCGCAAATCCCCGAAACGCCGTCCAGTTACGCTCGATGTGCTCCCAGTTCATCGCGTCAGACTCCTCGTGGCAGCCCCCCCGCATCCAAGTCTGCGGAAGGTAACGCTCATAATCGGGAAATCGTTCCAACGCTTTTTATAGTCGGAAGAGATGAATTCAGAAATTTGGCGATATCATTGCAAGCCCGCGATAAACTTCGTTGCCAGGCAGAAAAATACAATAGCGATACGAGGCGTCTGCGAAACAGGCATTATTGTCATACCCGCTTTCGCGGGAATGACGCATGTGGGATGTGACGCGCGTTTCGCAGACCTCTCGATACGGCGTGTGCGGACCGGAATCAGATGCGTGGCAGGGCGGCTACGATGTCGCGCCATGTCTCCGATTCCGGCATTCCCGGCCTACGCTCGCCGAAGACCTGCACAAAGCAGAAGCCGTCTTTATCGAACAGCTCGAACGAGGTGGCGAGACCCTCCGCTGTCAGCTTTCGGACGATCCATGCCTGATGAATTGCGTCTTCCCGCAGATGCAGATTGAAGCGCGGATCAAGAATGTTGAACCATGGGCCCACGGCCCGGATCGTCTCGACGACGCCGGTATGGACCTGCGTGCAACCCGCATTGCCGACGATGCATATGATCGACGTTCGCGCCTCCGCCACCGCCTCAAGCATTTGCCGCAGCGCGACCGGCTCGACCTGCCAAGCGAATTCGGGCTCTGCAAGGCGCACGGCCTGCGACCGGCTTATGCCGCTCTCATCGAGCAGACGAAAGAAGTCATGCGGGTCTTGATCCGCGCTCCAGTGCCGATGAAGGTTCGCCCTGTCGATCTCGCTGTCGGGGCGGTCGGGCCGGCGCGGCGGAAGCGGTGCGACCGTAATCTCGGGGCGCTGCTCGCGGCTTCTAAAGCGCTGAATGAGATTGTCGAAGGCAGTCCGGTTAGTCTCGCCCGTCAGATAGATCTTATGGACGGCGGTCCCATCGATGCCGAAAAATTGCAGACTCGTGCGCAGTCCTGGGGCGGCATGCTCCGACAGCATGAATCCGTAACGCCAATGGCTCAGATGAAGGCGCAGATCGATCTCATGGTTGAGGACGGCGCCGTGACCTGGCCCGATCGCCACGCGGTCGAAGCGGCCATGCCGCTCGTGAACGCAGTGCTCGTTCCGCGTCAGAACCATGACCTCGCCGACCCTGGGCATGGCGCGGAGGATTTCGGCAAAATCGGGCTCAAGGCGGATGACGCCCTCGCCGACCCGGCAAGCAACCAGCTCCGCTTCGGTGACGCCAAGCTCGCGTGCCGCATCTCGCGTCCGAATTGCCGGAACACGCTCCTTCAGCGTCCGAAAGGCCGCGCTCAATTCTGCGCCCGACAGACGCCTATCGGCCCCGGTTGACCCCACATCGCCCCGCATCTTTTCATCGAGCATTGCTCCACCATCCTCTCCTCCGGCAATGCCAGAATGAACGGTAATCGTGGCAAAACAGGGCTGAGCATTGGAGTTGAGCGATAGAATAGATCGGGCTTTGATCTGCAGAAGGACTGCACGCAGCCATTCCGGCGCGGTTCGACGGGGCGCGACTTTTACATCTCGCTTCCCCAGAAATGAATTTTGGACTCGAACCGGATCGCTCGCTGTCTTAATGCCTCCTTAAGCCGGCGTCCGTTAACGCGGGCGTTGAAAAGTCAATACGTATATGCAATTGAGCGCCGGGCAAAGCCTCTCGGCACGGATCTCATGACCGCAATCATTAGGCCGATTACGGCTCTCCTTCTCAGTGCCGCGATCATTCTCATGGCAAACGGCCTTGAAGGCGTGCTGCTGCCATTACGCGGCTCGATCGAGCAATTCTCCACGATCGAGATCGGCATCCTCGGCGCGGCCTATTATGGAGGGCTGACATTCGGTTGCGTGACCGGCCCGCGCATCATCACGCGGGTCGGACATATTCGCGCCTTTCTCCTGTTTGCCGCCGTCGCGACCACGTCCCCGCTTCTTGAGGCCATGCAGCCTGATCCGCACCTTTGGTGGGTGTTTCGCTTCCTCACCGGCATATGCTTTGCGGGCATCATGAACGTCGTGGAGAGCTGGCTGACCAGCGTGGCGTCGAACACCAATCGCGGCCGGGTCATGAGCACCTACGCGATAATCAATTTTGCCTCGCTCACGGTCGGCCAGCAGCTCACCAATCTCGCGCAGCCGGACAATTTCCGGCTGTTTTCCCTGGTTGCGATCTTATGCGCATTCGCCGCCGTACCGCTTTCCCTGACCTTGTCGCAGCCGCCCGCGCCGCCGCTTCGTCCACGCTTCCGCCTGCGTCAGATCTATCACGTTTCGCCCGCCGCGGTGGCCGGATGCCTGGGAGCGGGTCTCGCGAATGGCGCATTCTGGTCGCTGAGCCCGATCTATGCGCGTGAGAGCGGCTTGCCGCCGGGGCTCATTGCGGTATTCGTCAGCCTCGCCGTCCTCGGCGGCGCAATCGCTCAATGGCCGATCGGGCGAATTTCGGACAAGGTGGACCGCCGCCGGATTCTGATCGGACTGAGCATTGGCGCCGCCCTGACCGGCCTGTTCCTCTTCGCGGCAACGGAGGCGGCAACGGAGATCAAGTTGACCCTGGCCGCATTTTTCGGCGTTTTCATGCTGCCCATCTATTGGATCTCCTTCGCTCACGCCAACGACCTGGCCGAGCCGGAGGAGGCCGTCAATGTCAGCGCCAGTCTGCTTCTGCTATTCAGCACGGGCGCGATTTTCGGTCCGATCTTCGCCTCGATCCTCAAGGAGGAGTTCGGCCACGGAAGCCTTTTCCTCTACACGGCCGGGATCCACGGGCTGATCGCGCTCGCGATCGTTTATCGGATGACGCAACGCCCGGCTTCGCCCTCGGAGGAGCGCGTCATTTATGAGGACCTGCCCGTCACCACGACTTCGGCTGCTTTTGAGCTGACCCTTCCCGAGGCGCATGCCGGCGGTCAAGGCGAGGACGACGCGGATCTCGCGGACGAGCCTCGCTAGAAATTTGCGACGGTGCGTCGGGGTGATGGGTTTGGCAAAACTCAACCCATCCTACGGGCTGGGGCGGCGGATCTTGGCCACGTAGGGCGGGGTGACGCCCGCGCAGACGCAAGGAAACCCGCCATGGGCCGCGTCGGCTGATCCCGCGCTAGGCGCCGGAAATTGTGAGGCAATTTGCGTGTTTGATGGTAGCCTAGATGAACCCTCGTTCAAGTGGAATCACTTGGACGAGGTCAAGTCGATCTATTTCAAAAGGCGAGTGCAACTGCTCCCGCGTCCATTTGGACGCGCGTTGCGCTAGTCGTGCAGCGGTACGAGGCGCGGGCCGGCTTTGCTCGCATCCTCCACCCGAACTCTGAAGAGGAGGTCAGAGAATGTTATCCAGGCCGACTTTCGCAATTTGGCTGATTTCCACCATTCTGGCTGTCATCGTAATCCTGATGACGTACGCCGGTATCGGCATTCCCGTCATTTCGCCGATCCTCGCGGGCCATGGGTTCGAGGCGCTTCTGATCGCCTATGTTCTCCTTTGGCTCGGCACAGTTTTCACAGGTCTTTAGCTCTGGCAGGCGGCCGGTTGGCCGCGCGCGGATGTGCGCGGTCATAGGTCCGAAGAAGGGCTTCGCGATCGACTTCGGTGTAGATCTGCGTCGTGGACAGGCTGGCATGCCCCAGCAATTCCTGGATCGAGCGCAGGTCGGCGCCATTGCCGAGGAGATGCGTCGCGAAGGAATGCCGCAGGGCGTGCGGTGTCGCGGTTTCAGGCAGGCCGACGGCGTCGCGCATCCGGGCGATCAGCAATTGCAGGATGCGCGGCGACAGCCTTCCGCCTTTGGCGCCGACGAAAAGCGGCCCGTCAGGAGCGAGATTGAAAGGGCAGAGCGCAACATAGCGCTCGACCGCCTGCTGGATTGCCGGGAGCACGGGAACGATGCGTTCCTTGCCGCCCTTGCCTTTGACCCGCAAAATGTCGCGCGACGGCAAAGGCGCATCGCGTCGCAGGACGGACAGCGCCTCCGAAATTCGGAGCCCCGCACCGTAAAGGAGGAGGAGCGCCGCATTGTCCCGCGCACCGATCCATCGCGGCTGACCGCGCTTATAGGAGTCGCTGCTCTCCGCCAGCACGTCCTCGGTTTTCCGCGCGGTCAGCGGCTTGGGAAGTGAGAGCGGGACTTTCGGCAGCGCCATTGCCAGAACGGCCTTGTTTTTCAGGAGCTCGGCCCTTTCCAGGAAGTGGAAGAATGAGCGCAAGGCTGAAATGCTGCGAGATAAGCTACGGCTGCATGTGCCGATCGTCCGCCGCGAAGCCATGAAAGCGCGCATGTCTTGTGGCGTGAGCCGATTGAGATCGCCGATCGACACGGGCGCGCCGATGTGCCCGGCCAGAAAGATGAAGAGCTGGCGCGCATCGCGCTCATAAGCGTTCAGCGTGTTCACGGTATAGCCGCGCTCTCGGGCAAGAAAGCCGAGCCAGGCGTTGAACGCTTGCAGCGCATCCGGTGCCGCGGGGAGCGGCGCCGGATTTTCGTCCCGGCCGGTCATTTGATCCGCCCGCGATAGGGGCGGCGATCCGCGGCCGCCTCGCGGTCAAGCCGGGCAACAGAATATGGAAATATGCCGCCCGCCTGACCCATCACGCCCTCAGAGAATGCTCTGGCCGGTCTTGGCCCAGTCGGCGAGGAACAGCTCCAGACCTTTATCCGTCAGCGGATGAGATACGAGCTGGCGCAGGACGGCCGGCGGAACCGTCGCGACATCGGCGCCCGCAAGCGCGCTGTCGGTGACGTGGCGCGTATGGCGGATCGAGGCGGCAAGAATTTGCGTCCTCAGCTCCGGGTAATTGTCGTAGATCTGCCGGATCTCACGGATCAGCCCAATGCCATCCTGCCCGACATCGTCCAGCCGCCCGATGAAGGGCGAAACGAATGTGGCGCCGGCCTTCGCGGCGAGCAGCGCCTGATTTGCGGAAAAACAAAGCGTCACGTTGACCATCGTGCCTTCGCCGCTCAGCGCCCGGGAGGCTTTGAGCCCGTCCCAGGTCAGCGGCACCTTGACGGCGACGTTCCCGGCGATCTCGGCCAGGCGCCGGCCTTCGGCGATCATGGTCTCCGTGTCGGTCGCGGCGACTTCGGCGCTGACCGGCCCTTCGACCAGCGAGCAGATTTCGGCCACCGCTTCGATGAAGTTCCGCTCGGACTTCGCGATGAGTGAAGGATTCGTGGTCACGCCGTCGACCAGCCCGGTCGCCGTCAGCGCCCGGATCTGTTCCATATCGGCTGTGTCGATGAAGAACTTCATAACTAAAATCCATCGCTTGAGTGTTTCATAGCGCGCCTGGGTTTACGCATCGTTAACGAGTCGGCGGCACCGCAGGGCGCGGGATCGCTCGCGCGGCCACCAGCTTCGTGTCCGGCTGCAAACCCGCATCTATCTATCTTTACGACAGAGATTTGTCTCCACGGCAAGGACAAGCCGCATTGCGCCCGCCTGCGGCGGAAGGCAGCCCTCTCGCCCGGCCATACAAAAACGCGGCAGCCTTGGCTGGCTGCCGCGCCTTCAGGGGGAGGCAGGAAGAATTGCCTGGTTAAGCCGGGGATTCTTGTGTCGGTGCATCCGGCGGCGTCTGCGGACGGTTGCGCCGCTCAGCCATGAACTGGTCGAATTCGGCTCTGTCCTTCGACTCGCGCAGCTTGCGCAGAAACTCCAAAAATTCCTGCTGCTCGTCCTCGAGCCTGCGCAGCGTTTCGGCCTTGTACTCTTCGAACGCGCTGTTGCCACTGTCATAGGGGTGCGCGCCCCAGCGGCGTCTGCGCTCGAAGCGGCCCCATTTTTCACCCTGCCAGCGGCCCCACTGACCTCGTCCACATCCCATGCGTCCACTCCATATCATATAGCCCAAAACTGCCAGTCCGATGGGCCAGAAAATGATGAAGCCCAGCACCATGACAGTGATCCAGGCCGGCTTACCAAATTCGTCAAGCTTGTCGACGATAACCATCAGACCCTCATGTAAATGTTAGTTACATTCACATAAATGTGCCAGGCGCTCTGGCTTGTCAAGACGTCCCCATCGAGGCGCCGCATTTTTTGTGCGGCAGGGCTTGTCCCGGCTGCAAATGTGCGATTTAGCTGCGTCCCATCTGCGATATGGTGGCTTTGTGTGGAGATGACCAGAAAGCTCGTAAGTTCGGGGGCCTATCTGGAGCCGGAAATCGGCTTCAGCCGAGCCGTGCGTGTCGGCTCCATCATTGCCGTGTCGGGCACGGCGCCGATCGCCGAGAATGGCGGGACCGCCGCTGTCGGCGATCTTCACGGCCAGACGATCCGCTGTCTCGAAATCATCAAGCTCGCACTCGAGAACGCCGGCGCCGGGATCGAGGACGTCATCCGAACGCGCGTCATGCTGACCGACATCTCCAACTGGCGGGAAGCGGCGCGCGCCCATGGCGTGTTTTTCGGCGCCATCCGGCCGGCTTCGACCTTCGTTCAGGTGTCGAGGTTTATCGAACCGGAGTGGCTCGTCGAGATCGAGGCCGATGCGGTGATCTCGTGAGCTGATGCGGCCGGTCGGCGGGACCGCCATTTATTACGCGGCGCCGGTCTCGTGGATGCCGAGCCCCTGAAGGTAGACCAGGAGTCCCGCCTCCAGCAGTTCCTCCGGGGACATCGGTATCTTGCGGCTCTCCTTGCGCCCGAACAGCGAGGCGATGCCGTGCGACATCGCCCAGATATGCAGGGCCATCATCAGAGCGGGCGGGCGTCTTTCCTTCGGCAGCGTTTCGCAAAGCGCTTCGGCGGCCCGGCGCAGCACATCGAATCCGCGATCCGCGGCCTGGCGCAATTCAGGCGTGCTGCCGACCGGCGTCCCGGCTTCGAACATCGCCGTGTAGAAGGCGGGCTCCTCGCGCGCAAAGGCGAGATAGGCTTTTCCGAGATTTTCGAATGCCCGTATCTGGTTCGGCTTTCCCTCGTTCCAGGCCTTTTCCAGCCGGCTTGCGAATTCCTCGAAGCCGATACGCGCAACGTCCGCCATCAGATCGTCGCGGTCGCGAAAATGACGATAGGGCGCGGCCGGACTGACGCCGGCAAGGCGCGCGGCGTCGGCGATCGTAAAGCCCGCTGGTCCCTTCTCGGCAATGAGATCGAGTGCGCCGTAGATCAGCGCTTCCCGCAAGTTTCCATGATGATAGCCGCGCCGACCGGGCGCCCCGCGGCGGTGTTTGGACCAGCTCATGTTAGAAAGTCTTACATGACTCTCGCTGGCGCTGCACGCGTCATTGCGTCAGGCGCGACATTGGCGATGGAGTAAGAGGCGCCGAGAAAACGGCGGCTTCAGGACAACAGTAAGCAGAGCTTCCAGACCTTCATGGGGAGCTGGAAACTCTGCTTTGGCCGGGGGTGGCAAGGCCATGAATTCGGGAGCGCCTAAGCGACGCAACCTTAAGAATGCGCTGACCTTACCACGCAACCCATTCCATATGGTTAATCCATACGGCGTCTCATTCCATGACGATACGCGGTGCGGTGCGCTGCTGCTCCCCGGCTGAAACGGTCGCCCAGATACGCGCTGCGATGTCGCGATAGACCTGCGAATGCGGCGATTCGGGATGGCTGACAACGACGGGATGACCCCCATCCGAAGTCTCCCGTATCACCATGTCGAGCGGCACCTCGCCGAGAAACGGCACGCCCATCCGCTCCGCTTCCGCCCGTCCGCCTCCATGGCTGAAAATCTCGGAGCGCTCCCCGCATTTCGGGCAGAGGAAATAGCTCATATTCTCCACGATCCCGAGCAGCGGCACGTTCACCTTCCTGAACATGTTCAGGCCCTTGCGGGCATCGATCAGGGCCAGGTCCTGCGGCGTGGAAACGATCACCGCGCCGGAAAGCGGGACTTGCTGAGCCATGGTGAGCTGCGCGTCACCGGTTCCGGGCGGCATGTCGACCACCAGAATGTCGAGTTCGCCCCAGGCGACGTCGCGCATCATCTGGGTCAGCGCCGAGATCACCATCGGCCCGCGCCAGATCATCGGTGTCTCCTCATCGATCAGAAACCCGATCGACATGGTCTTGACGCCGTAATTCTCCATGGGCTTCAGAGTCTTGTCCTCGATGAGGTCAGGCCTGCCTTTGAGGCCCATCAGACGCGGTATGGACGGGCCGTAAATGTCGGCGTCGAGCAGACCTGTCTTCAGTCCGTTCATCTGAAGGGCGAGGGCCAGGTTGACCGCCGTCGTCGATTTGCCGACGCCGCCTTTGCCGGATGCGACGGCAATGATGTGCTTGACCTCGCGCACGCCCTCGAGCTGGTCCCGGGCGGACGCCGTCTC
>Ga0315553_10001434_pt1 | contig 19711 bp, 18 predicted proteins | sample SalMarSW160140MG_FD_203099 | JGI IMG/M metagenome (GOLD analysis project Ga0315553, IMG submission 203099) | Salt marsh sediment microbial communities from the Plum Island Ecosystem LTER, Massachusetts, United States - Salt Marsh Sediment SW1601-40 ... | reverse complement strand
CACCAGGATGCGCCAGTCGAAGGGGTTCGCCGGCGCCACGTGCTGGGCGTGGTGGCGGATCGTCGTGGTGCAGTTGTTGGTGAGCGCGTTGTACCACTTGGGCTTCTCCGCGAGCCGGTTCACCTCCTCGAGGTAGTCGACGAGGATCGCGCGGGCGACGGCGGGCGGCGTCTTCAGGTGGTAGAGGTACACCTCCTCTCCGCGGTAGGCGGCGCGCAGGCCGATCAGGTCGCGCTCGTCGGCGACGACGTAGTAGAGCTCGAACTGGCGGAAGAAGCCCAGCACCGCCGAGTACTCTTCGCCCTTCTCCTTGCGCGTCTCGATCGAGATCGCGAGGTGGCTCCCGTCCGCGAAGTCCCAGCTCGCGATGGTGTGCGCGATCCAGGGCGAGCCCCAGTAGATCAGGAACATGTCCACGCCGCGGATTTGGGAGAGATCATAGGTGCGATCCTCCCAGTGCTCGTCGTAGTCGAACTCGGAGCGGTAGTGGAAGTCCCGCACGTTGGAGATCGTGACCAGGTCGCCGTCGAAGCGGGCCCGGGGGAGCCGGGAGACGTCGGGAAGCCAGTTGCGGTCGTTGCTCGGGGAGATCGCCAGCCACCAGGTCAGGACCCCCGCGAAGATCAGCGCGCAGAAGAGCAGCGCGCGGCTCGCGGGGCGGACACGGACGGGGATCGCGACCATCGCGAAGACGAAGCCGAGCGCGAGCGCGATACCGAGGGGATGCGGACCCGGAAAGTCGATCCACAGCGCCGCCGCGCCCCAGGCGGTGGCGACGAGCAGGAACGGGGCGGCGACGAGCAGGACCCAGCGCATGGCACCTCGCGCCGGGTTGCTACAGAATCCGATCGTCTTCCACCACAATCCGGAGGTCCCGATGCGACTCCCCCCCGCGATCCGACTCGTTCTGCTCGGGCTGCTGCTCGCCCTGCCCGGCTGCTCCTCGATCCAGGTCTCCGATCACAACCCCTACCAGGGCCCGGAGCTGCCGCGGCCGGATCGCATCATCGTGTACGACTTCGCGGTCACGCCGGAGGACATGCCCGCCTTTGCCAAGGCCGGGAAGTCCTACGTGCCGCCGAGTGCGCCGCTGAACGCCGAGGAGCTCGCGACCGCCCGCAAGCTCGGCGCCCAGATCGCCGAGGAGCTCGTCGCCCAGATCGACCGGATGGGTCTGAGCGCGGTGCGCTCCGCCGGGCAGCCCCCGCCGGCGCTCAACGACATCGTGCTAGTCGGCTATTTCGGAAGGATCAATCAGGGGAGCACCCTGGAGCGGGTGGTGATCGGCTTCGGCGAAGGCGACGCCCAGGTCAACACCCACGTCGAGGGCTATCGCATGACCGAGGACGGCCTGGTCATGGTCGGCTCCGGCGCCACGAGCTCGAAGGGCGGCAAGGGACCCGGCCTGATCCTTCCCACGGTCGTCACCGTCGCCACCGCCAACCCGATCGGCCTGATCGTGGGCGGCACGGTCAAGGCGGGAGAGGCGCTGGCGGGCAAGGGCACCGCCGAGGACACGGCGAAGCAGACGGCGAGCAAGATCGCCGAGGTGCTCAAGGAGCGGTTCCAGCAGCAGGGCTGGATCTAGATCGGCCGCACCAGCGACATCCCGTTCTCGCGCATCACGAGCCGCGTGTCGTCGGGAGAGAAGCCCTCGAGGTCGTTCACGAACTCGGTCGGCTCGGCGAGACCCTCGCCGTGGGGGAAGTCGGAGCCGAACAGCACGTGGTCGGCGCCGATCCGATCGCGCAGACCCGCCAGGTCGTCCTCGTAGTAGGGCGACACCCAGACGTGTCGGCGGAAGGCCTCGACCGGGTCCTGGGCGAAGGCGAAGGGCATCTGGCCGTAGGCCTTCTTGAAGCGCGAGAGCAGCGGCGCCACCCAGGAGCTGCCGGTCTCGATCGTGGCGACGCGCAGGCGCGGGTGGCGATCGAAGAGGCCGCCGCAGACCAGCGCCGCCATCGTGTCCATGATCGGCTGGGCCGACATACACAGGCGCAGCGGATTGAAGTCGAAGGCCTTGAACTCGCCCCCGAGCCCCCAGGCCTCGTAGAAGCGCAGGTAGCCCGAGTCGCCCGAGTGGTAGGCGGCGGTGATGCCCGCCTCGGCGACGCGCGACCAGAAGGGATCGAACTGCTCGTCGCCGGGGGAACGCCCGCCGACCGGCGTCTCGACCGGGCCGGCGCGCATCACCACGAGGCGCGCGTCGTGGTCGAGCGCCCACTCGAGCTCGCGCACGGCGTGGTCCAGGTCCACCAGCGTGATGTAGGGCGCGGCGTAGATCCGCTCCTTGTAGGCGAAGCCCCAGTCCTCGTGCAGCCAGCGGTTGAAGGCGGCGAAGGCGGCGCACAGGGCTTCGGGGTCGTGCTTCAGCGACTCCTCCATGCCCACACCGAGGGTGGGGAACATGAACATTCCCTCGAGCCCCTGGGTGTCCATCAGCGCGACGCGCGCGTCGCGATTGCGGTAGGCGGGGTTGATCGGCTCGAGGTCGCCGAACACCTCGCGAATGCTCTTGCCCTCGGGATTGCGGCCCCGGAAGTACTCGTCGAGACAGCCCGGCTTCGCCACCGGATCGAAGGTGGGGTTGGGGATGAAGCGGTTCACCTTGCCGCCGACGAGCAGCGTCTTGCGCCCATTCAGCTCGCCCCACTGCATGGCGCGGCGCTGAAGCTTCGGATCGATGTGGCGGGTGAAGGCGTCCTCGGCCTCGTAGTAGTGGTTGTCCGCGTCGAAGGCGGGGAAGTCGACGTGCGACATGGAGGAACTCCCTTGACTCTTGGTTCGGGAACTGGATACTATCATTCGCAATGGTGAACCGCAATTCATACAGCGCCCCGGACGGGCGTCCCGAGTGAGCGCGCCGGCCCGGGCCCGGGGAGCCCGGGAGAAGGTCCGGCAGGCCCGCCAGGAGGCCTACCGCGACCTGATCGTCGAGGCGGCGGAGCAGGTCTTCGCCGACAAGGGCTACGCCGAGGCCAAGGTGGCCGAGATCGCCCTCGCCGCGGGCGTCGCCACGGGCACCGTGTACGCGATCTTTCCGGGCAAGCGGGACCTGTACCGGGCGATCCACCGCGACAACCTGGAGGAGCTCGCGCGCCGCTACGCCGCGATCCCGGGCGGCGGCTCCGTGCGCGACGCGATCCTGGCGCGCAGCGAGGTGTCCGCTCGCTTCCTGACCGCGCGCCCGGCCTATCTGCGCATGTACCTGCGCGAGGCGAGCGGCTGGGGATTCGACGTCAGCGCGCTGCCCCAGGTGGCGGCGGCCTTCATGGATCGCGCGCTCTATGAGCGCGGAGTCGCCTCGGGCGAGCTGATCGACGAGGACCCGCAGCTGCTCCAGAGCGTGATCCTGGCCCAGAGCCAGGTGATTCTCGCCCAGTGGCTCTCGGGCGGCATGCGCGAGGACCCCCAGCTGCTCACCGCGCGCATCCAGGACTTCGCGCGTCGCGCGATCTTCCGCAGCGACCCGGCCTAGCTCATGCGGGGGCGCGCCCTCGTCGTCGGCGGAACCGGGCCCACCGGTCCCCACCTCGTGCAGGGGCTGCTCGCGCGCGGCTTCGCCACCGCGATCCTGCACCGGGGCACCCACGAGGTCCCCGAGATCCCGCCCGAGGTCGAGCACCTGCACACCGACCCCTACGACGCCGACGCCCTGGCGGCGGCGCTCGCCGGCCGCCGCTTCGACGTCGTGATCGCCAGCTACGGCCGCCTGCGCGAGGTGGCGCGCGTCTGCGTCGGACGCGCCGGGCGCTTCGTCGGTGTCGGCGGCGTGCCGCTCTACCGCGGCTGGATGCGCCCCGAGGACCTCGTGCCCCGCGGACTGCCGGTTCCCGTCGACGAGGAGGCGGCCAAGGTCGAGAGCGCCGAGGAGCTGCGCAAGGGGTTCTGGATCCGGCGCACCGAGGACGCGGTGTTCGAGCACCACCCGCAGGCGACGATGTTCCGCTACCCGACCGTCTACGGACCGCGCCAGCTGCTGCCCCTCGACTGGTGCATCGTGCGCCGCGTCCTCGACGGCCGCCGCCACATCGTCCTGGCCGACGGCGGGCTCACGCTCCAGACCGCGGGCTACGTCGAGAACCTGGCCCACGCCGTGCTGCTGGCGGTGGACCGGCCCGAGGTCGCAGCCGGCCGCAGCTACAACTGCGGTGACGAGCAGACCCTCTCGGTGCGCCAGCGCGTCGAGTCGATCGCTCGCATCCTCGGACGCGAGCCGGAGATCGTCGGCGTCCCGGCGGAGGTGGCGCTGCCCGCCTGGCCCCTGCTCGCCCACGAGGCGAGCGAGCACCGCGTGATGGACCTCGCACGGATCCGCGGCGAGCTCGGCTACCGCGATGCCGTTCCGACCGAGGAGGCGCTCCGGCGCACCGTGGAGTGGCTGGTCGCGAACCGACCCGAGGCCGGCGGGTTCACCGAACGGCTCCTCGGCGACCCTTTCGACTACGCGGCCGAGGACGCGCTCGCCGCGGCCGCCCGCGAAGGGCTGGAGCGCATGCGGGCCGTACGTTATGCGGTGGCGCCCACCGCCGGCGCCTCCTACGTGGCGACCGGCAGCCGGAACGCGAAGCGCGTCCCCTGACCGGGCTCGCTGGCGACCGCGATCTCGCGGCCGTGTAGCTCGAGGATGCGCTTGGCGATCGCCAGCCCCAATCCCATGCCCGGTCCGCTCTCCTCCCCTGCGACCCGGTAGAAGCGCTCGAAGACGTGGGAGAGCGCCTCCGGCGGGATGCCGCGCCCCGTGTCGGAGACCGCCACCTCCACGTCGCCCTCGACCGCCCGCACGGTGATCTCGACGCTCCCGCCCGCGGGCGTGTGACGCAGCGCGTTCTCGATCAGGTTCTCGAGCACGCGTTCGACGAGGCCGATGTCGGCGTCCACGGCGGGCAACCCCGCCGCCAGGTCGCCGCGCAGCGCGATGCCGGCGTCCTGCGCGCGCAGCACGTGGGGCTGCATCACGTCCTGGGCCAGCTCCTCGAGCTGGAAGCGCTCGCGCCGCGGCTGCACCAGGCCCGACTCGAGCTTCGCCAGCTCGAACAGACCGTCCACGAGCCGCGCCAGGCGCTCGGTGTGGCGGGCGGCGGCCTCGAGATAACGCCGCTGCTCGGCGGGCGACAGGCTTTCGCCCATCAGCTGGAGCGTCTCCAGGTAGCCCTTCAAGGCGGCGAGGGGCGTGCGCAGGTCGTGGGAGACGCTGGCCACCAGCTCGCGGCGCAGCCGATCGACCTCCTCCAGGGAGTTCACCTGCTGGGACACGCGCGCGGCCAGGTGGTCGAAGGTGGAGCGCAGCCGATCGAGCTCGTCGGCACCGGCCGCCACCGGCGCGGGGTCCTCGGAGCCGGCCAGGAAGCGCGCCATCTCGCGATCGAGGTCGGTGACCCGGCGCGTGATCGAGCGGAACAGCACCAGCCCCACCACCAGGCCGAACACGCTCACCAGGGCGAGCGATCCCGTCGCGAGCTGGGCGATCCGGCTGCGTCCGATCAGCGTCCCGAGCGACTGATACGACTCCCCGTGCAGGACGACGTAGAGGTACCCGCGCAGCGCACCGCCCTCGCGGGCCTCGGCGGCGGAGAAGATCACGCGCCGGGTGGCATCTCGCGGGTCGTCGCCGCGGATCGGGAACATCTCGTCGCCCGAGAGGAACGCGCGGATCGGGGCGACGTCCACGCGGTCGCGCACGACGCGACCCTCGGGTGCGGCGTAGGCCAGCAGGCGGCCATCGGGCGAGATCCAGTAGATCTCCATCAGCGGATTGAGATGCATCAGCATCTCGAAGGCGCCCTCGAGCACGGGGACGCCCCACTTCGGATTCACCTGGTCCGTGAGCAGGTTCTTCGCGAGGTCGCGGTAGATGTGCTGAGTGGCCTCCTCCTCGTAGGCCTGGCTGACGCGCATGGTGACGAAGAGCTGCGCCACCAGCAGCGCGGCGACCAGCGCCGTGAGCGCCAGGGCCAGCTTCGAGTACAGGGTGCGCAGCACCCTCAGCCCGCCTCGCCGGGGCTGCCGAACTTGTAGCCGACGCCCCAGACGGTCAGGATGTACTCGGGCTGGCCGGGGTCGCGCTCGATCTTCGCGCGCAGCCGGTTGATGTGGGAGTTCACCGTGTGGGCGTAGCCCTCGTGGCCGTAGCCCCAGACGTGCTCCAGCAGCTCGCCCCGCGTGTAGACGCGCCCCGGGTGACGCGCGAACCAGGCGAGCAGGTCGAACTCGCGCGGCGTCAGCTCGACGGGTACACCGTCCCGGGTGACCTCGTGCCGCTCGGTGTCGATGTGCAGCGTCCCGACCTCGATCGTGGAGTCGGCGCGCTGGCCGCGCTCCTCCACCCGGCGCAGCACCGCGTTCACGCGCGCCACCAGCTCGCGCACGCTGAAGGGCTTGGTCACGTAGTCGTCCGCGCCGAGCTCGAGACCGAGCACGCGGTCGATCTCCTCGCTGCGCGCCGTCAGCATCACCACCGGTGTCGCGTCGCCGCGGGCGCGCAGCCGCCTGCATACCTCGAGGCCGTCGAAGCCGTCGGGCAGCCCCAGGTCGAGCACCACCAGGTCGAAGCGCCGCGCCGCGATCCGCTCGAGCGCGTCGCGGCCCTTGCGCACGTGCTCGGCCTCGTAGCCCGCACTGCGCAGGTGGAGCAGCAGGAGATCGGCGATCTCGGTGTCGTCCTCTACGACGAGCAGGCGGCGCATCTCCCTACGATGCCAGGACCGGGAACGCCACGCTCACGCGGCGCGCGGATCGCTGCGCATGCTCTCGCGCGCGCGATGGAGGAGCATCTTCGCCGCCGCGGCGCTGCGCCCGATCCGACCCGCCACCTCGGAGACCGACAGGTCGTGCACGCCGCGCAGCAGGATCGCCTCGCGCTGCACCTCCGACAGCCTCGCCAATGAGGCCCCCATCTCCAACAAGCGCTCGCGCAGCAGCAGCTGCTCGTCCGGTCCCGGCTCTTCGCTCGCGACGGACTCAGCCAGGGGAAAGGGCAGGTCGTCGAAGGAGGTGGTCGGGCGGCGGCGGCGTACGCGCAGCCGCATCAGCGCGCAGTTGACGGTGATCCGGTAGAGCCAGGAGGACGGCTGCGCCTCGCCGCGGAAGCGGCCCATGGCGCGCAGCGCCGCCACCAGGGCGTCCTGGACCGCGTCCTCGGCCTCGCCCGGGTCGCGCAGGATGCGCTCGGCCGCTGCCAGCAGCCTCGGTCGGTAGGCCTCAGCCGCCGCGGCGAGGGCCTCGGCCCCGTGCGCGTCGCCGAGGGGATCTTCTGCGGGGTCGGGTTCGGAGAGGTGCGCTTCGATCATGCCGGGCAGGATGCCCGGCAGTTGTCACGAAACTCTCACGGCCCGCTAACCGTTTGCTCGCTTGAGCGGTCCGGCCCCGGAGCCCTCAGGCCGGCCGCAGGTCCCGCGGCAGACCCAGGCCTCGCTCACCGATGATGTTGCGCTGGATGTTCGAGGCGCCGCCCGCGATCGCGGGGCCGAGGGAGTACATGAAGTTGTGCACGACGCCGCGGATCTCCGCCGAAGTGTCGTAGATGCTGTCGTTCTCCGCCCAGGGCTCCAGCAGCCCGTCGCTGCCGAGCAGCTCGTAGGCCAGCGAGGCGATCCTCTTCATCACCTCGGTGGAGAACAGCTTGATCATCATCATCGGCAGCATCACCTGGAGCTCCTCGCCGCGCGCCGACGCCGAGAGCACGCGCAGGTTGGTGGTCTCGCAGGCGCGCACGTATCCCTCCAGCTCGGCGATCCGATCGCGCACCGCCGGACTCTCGATCGCCGGCCGACCGTCGCGCTCCACGCGACGCGCCACCTGGAGGAGCACCTCGAACTGTCCCGTCATCAGGCGCGGATTGCCGATCAGGTTGCGCTCGTGCACGAGCGTGGCGCGCGAGATGCGCCAGCCCTCCCCACGCTGGCCCAGGACGTTCTCCGCGGGGGCGCGCGCGTCGTCGAAGAACACCTCGTTGAACTCCATGCTGCCCGTCATCTGCTTGAGCGGGCGCACGTCGATCCCGGGCTGATCCATCGGAATCAGCAGATAGGAGATCCCGGCGTGCTTGCTCGCCTCGGGTTCGGTGCGGAACAGGCCGAACATGTAGTCCGCCTCGCCCGCGTTGCTCGTCCAGATCTTCTGGCCGTTGATCACCCATTCGTCGCCCTCGAGGCGCGCGGTCGTCTGGAGCGACGCCAGGTCGCTGCCGGCCCCGGGCTCGCTGTAGCCCTGGCACCACTCCATCTCGCCGGCGAGAGTGGGCGGTATGAAGCGGCGCTTCTGCTCCTCGGTGCCGAACTCGAGCAGCGTCGGCACCAGCAGGCCTGGTCCCTGGTTGAGACGGTTGCCCGGCGCCCCGCTGCGCAGGTACTCCTCCTGGATGATGCGGTCGAGCAGCGGATCGCTCTCGCGCCCGGCGCCGCCGTACTCGGCGGGGATGGTCCGGTACACGTAACCCGCCTCGATGCCGCGCTTGCGGAACAGGCGCTCCCGCTCGGCGCGCGGCAGCTCGGCCTCGGCTCCGGTGAGGGGCCAGCCCGAGAGGAAGTCGCGCAGCTCGGCGCGGAGCGCCTCGTAGCGGTCGCCGTAGGAGAGATCCATCTACCAGCTCCCCAGCGACGCGATACGGCCGCGATGGTGCTCGGGCGTGCCCGCCCAGGTGCGGTCGAACATGACGCGCTTGAACCAGATCTGGACGTCGCACTCCCAGGTGAAGCCGAGTCCGCCGTGCAGCTCGACGGCCGCGCGCGCCACCTCGCAGGCGCGCGCGGTGATGTGCGACTTGGCGATCGCGGCGGAGTGGGTTGCCTCGGCGGGCAGATAATCCCAGGCGTGCGCCGCGTACCAGAACAGCCCGCGCGTGGGCTCGACCTGGGTGGCCATGTCGGCGAGCTGGTGCTTCACGGCCTGGAACTGCGCGATCGGCGCGCCGAACTGGCGGCGCGACTTCGCGTACTCGGTCGTCATCCGAACGAGTCGCCAGGCGGCGCCGAAGGCGTCGGCGGACAGGGCGACCAGGGAGGCGTCGCGGACGCGGCCAGCGGCCTCGCCCGCGCCTTCGCCGACGAGCAGCTCGGCCGGGCTGCCCTCGCAGACGAGCTCGGCGACCGGGCGCGTGCGGTCCACGCCGCGCTCGTCTTCGACCCGCAGATGCGCCGCTCCCCGCTCCACCACCGCAAAGCGACCGCCCGCGGCTCCCACCACGATCAGGTCGGCGAGCGCGGCGTGGGGAACGTGGCGCTTGGCGCCGCGCAGCGCGCCGTCCTCGCAGGCGAGCGTCCAGGTCTCGGGCTCCCAGCGATCGCCGCGCTCGGCGAGCGCCACGGTGGCGATGCGCTCGCCCGACGCCAGGTCCGGGAGCCAGCGCCGCTGCTGGTCGGCGCTCCCGGCCAGGCGGATCGCCAGGGTGGCCAGGGCGTGGCCGAGCAGCGGGCCGGGCAGCGCGCCCGCGCCGAGCTCCTCCATCACCAGGGCGAGCTCGAGCAGCTCGAGCCCGGCACCCCCCTCGGCCTCGGGGACGAGGAGACCGGCCAGTCCGATCTCGGACAAGCCCTTCCAGAGGCCTGGATCGTGTCCGGTCCCGGCGTCGAAGAGCTCGCGCAGGCGTGCCGGCGGGCATTCGCCGGCGACGAAGCCGCGCACCGTCTCCTGAAGCAGCAGCTGCTCCTCGGTCAGGCCGAAGTGCATCCTGGGGGATCTCCCATCCGGGTGGAGCGGGCGCAGTAGTAAGCCAAGTTGACTACACGGTCAAGGAGCCTTACGGTGTGCGCGATGTCCGAATCCCCCCGGCATCTGCATCGGGCGCGGGAAACTCAGGAGATCGAGCGCTCGCTCGCGATCCTGGGCCGGCACAACATCGGCGTCCTGCTCCAGCAGCTCTCCCGGAACTTCGAACGCCGGGCGCGTTCGACCCTGAGCACGCGGGGCCACACCCGCCTGCAGCCCTCGCACCAGGTGGTGCTCACGAGCCTGGGCCTCGAGGGAAGCCGCCTCACCGCGCTCGCTCACAAGGCGGGCATGACGAAGCAGGCGATGGGACAGATCGTCGACGACCTGGAGCGGCTGGGCTACGTCGAGCGCACGCCGGATCCGGGCGACGGGCGCGCGAAGATCGTCCGCTTCACCGCGGCGGGCCTCGAGTTCGTCTGCGACTCGGCGGAGGTGATCACCCAGATCTGGAGCGACTATGGCGCGCTGATCGGCGAGAAGGAGCTCGACCAGCTCCAGCGCACCCTCCGCGCCCTGTGGCGGGGAGCCCGCCGCAGCAGCGCGGAGGACCGTTGAAGCTGTACACCTTCCCGATCGCACCGAACCCGGCGAAGGTGCAGACCTACCTGATCGAGAAGGAACTCGACCTGCCGACCGAGACGGTGAGCCTGGCCGAGGGCGATCAGCGCAAGCCGGCGTTCCTCGCCGTGAACCCGCTCGGCAAGCTTCCGGTGCTCGAGCTCGACGACGGCCGCGCGCTCACCGAATCGCTGGCGATCATCGAGTACCTCGAGGAGCTGCACCCCGATCCCCCTCTGATCGGAACGCATCCCGCAGAGCGGGCGCGCGTGCGCGGGCTCGAGCGCCAGTGCGACCTGGGCGTCCTGATCCCGATCGCGCGCTTCATCCACGCCACCGCGTCGCCCCTGGGTCTGCCGCCGGTTCCCGAGGTGGCGAAGCAGAGCTGGGAGGCGCTCGAGAAGAACCTGGTCGTGCTCGACGCGCGCATCGGCGAGGGCCCCTTCGTCGCCGGCGAGCGACCGACGATCGCCGACTGCACGCTGTGGGCGGGCCTCCAGTTCGCCGCCTTCCGCGACGTCGAGATCGATCCGCGCTACGCGCACGTGGCCGCCTGGCGGGCGCGGTTCGCGAAGCGACCGAGCGCGCAGGTCGAGCCGCTTCCACGAAGCTAGTCGCTCGACGGTCTCGAGCGATCGCCGTCCGGCTACAACTTCCGCTCGACCCACTTCGCCTTGAGCCGGGTGTAGGTCGGGTAGAGCCACCGGGACTCGAACCGCCCGCTGCGGTTCAGGACCGACACGCGGCGACTGAGACGGTCGAAGGCCTGACGGCCGGAGTCCGCGCCGACGCCGCCGGCGGTGACGTCGCCGAGCGGGAACGCCCGGTCGCCGATGTGGGGAACGCCGTTCACGCACGCCCGAACCGCGCGCGTCTGCTCGACTGCCGTCAGCTGGACGTCGAGGTCCTTCGAGAACACGTAGAGCTGGAGCGGGTCGTCGCGATCGTTCACGAAGTCGATCGCCTCGGTGGCGGTCCGCACGCCGAAGACGGGCAGGATCGGGCTGAAGGTCTCCGCCGCCATGATCGGGGCGTCGGGCCGGACCCGGCGCAGGACGGTCGGGGCGATCGCGCACGCCTCGTCGCGCACCTCGCCGCCGACCGCGATCTCGCCGTCGCCCAGCATGGAGACCAGCCGCTCGAAGCGCTGGCGGTTGGCGATCGCCGCGTAGCGGGGAGACGCGATCGGATCGGGGCCCAGCAGCTCCCGGATCGCGGCCGCCAGCGCGTCCACGAGCTCCCGCTCGCGGCGCTCGGGGACCAGCACGTAGTCCGGCGCCGAGCTCGTCTGACCTGCGTGCAGGAACTTCCCCCAGGCGATGTGGGCCGCGACCTCGCGCAGGTCCACGTCGGCGTCGACGATGCACGGGCTCTGCCCCACCCGCTGCATCGTGATCGGGGTGAGCTGGCGCGCCGCCGCCCGCATCGCGAGCCGCGCCGTGCGACCGCGGCCGGTGTAGAAGATGTGATCGAAGCGCTGGTCGAGCAGCGCGGCCGCGCCCTCGAGCCCGCCCTCCACCACCGCGACCGCTCCCGGGTCGAGGTAGCGGGGCACCAGATTGGCCAGCAGCTCCCCGGTGCGGGAGGCCGACTCGGGCGGGACCAGGGCGGCGCAGTTTCCCGCCGCCAGCGCGCCGACCAGCGGCGCGAGCAGGAGCCCCAGCGGGTGGCTCCAGGGCGAGACGATCAGGACCACCCCCAGCGGCTCGCGCTGCATCTGCCGGCGCCCGGGCAGCGAGAGCGCGCCGATCCGCTCGGGTCGCGTCCACACCCTGAGTCGCCGCTGGGCGACGCTCGCCGCGAGCGCCACCGGTGCCAGCTCGCCTGCGGCGGACTCCGACTCGGGCTTGCCGAGGTCGGCCTGGAGGGCCGCGACCAGCGCACCGCGGCGCTCGTGCAGCAACCGGCGCAGCCCGGCGAGCTGCTCCCGGCGCCAGTCGAGAGCGCGTGTGTGTCCGGCCTCGAAGGAGGCGCGCAGCCGCGCGGCGCGCGCGCGGAGTTCGGGGGAGTCCGGCGGAGGAGCGGATCGCAGCGGTTCGAGGGCGACGCTCAAGAGACCGGAACCTCGGCAGCGGGAGAGCGGGATGGCGGACGTAGCGGGGAGCAGCGCCGGTTGGTCAGTGTCCGGGCAGGTCGCGGCGGTTACGGCATTCGCCGTCCCTTCGCGGGCCCCTCACCGGACGCGCTGGCCCGGTTGCGCTCCTGCGTCGGGCGAGAGCAGGAACAGCTCCTCGCCCCCGGGCCCGGCGGCCAGCACCATCGCCTCGCTGGTGCCGAAGCGCATCTTGCGCGGTGTCAGATTCGCCGCCACGACCACCAGCCGACCGACCAGCGCTTCCGGCGGGTAGGCCCGCTTGATCCCCGCGAAGACGGTGCGCCGCTCTTCGCCGCCCAGGCTGACCACGAGCTCCAGGAGCTTCTCCGCGCCCGCGACCGGACGCGCCGACTCGACGCGGGCGACGCGGAGGTCGAGGCGCTGGAAGGCGTCGATCCCGACCTCCGGAGCGAGGGGCTCGCCGGCAAGGGCAGGGCCGACCGGCGCCGGGCTGGCCGGCGCCGGGGCGGGATCGGGCGACGCGCTCGCCGCGATCACGGCGGCCAGCCGCTCCGAGTCGACGCGGGTGAGCAGCGGCTGGAACGGCCCGACGGTCCCCCCGACCAGGGGCCGCGCGGCGTCGGACCACTCCGGCGTGTCGCTCTGGCCGAGCAGCGCGCGCGCCTCGGCGGCGAGCCGCGGCAGGATCGGAGCCAGGTAGACGGCGATCTGGTGGAACAGGTTGAGCGCGACGCTGCAGACGGCGATCAGCTCCTCCTCGGCGTCGGAGCGCTTGCGCAGCGTCCAGGGGGCGCGCGACTCGACGAACTCGTTGGCCCGGTCCGCGAGCGCCATCACCAGGCGCGACACGCGGCCCGTGTCGGAGTTCTCGTAGGCCGTGGCGATCTCCTCGCCCACGCGCGCGCCCGCGGCGAACAGGCCCCCGTCGTCGGGATAGTGCTCGGCGAGCGGCCGGCCCGTGACGAAGCGCGCGGTACGGCTGGCGAGGTTGACGACCTTGCCGACCAGATCGGCGTTCACCTTGGCGGTGAACTCCTCGAGGTTGAGGTCCATGTCCGAGGCGCCGCCCGAGAGCTTGGTCGCGAAGTAGTAGCGGAGATAGTCGGGCGAGAGGTGCTCGAGGTAGGTGCGCCCCAGTACGAAGGTGCCCTTGCGCTTGCTCATCTTCTCGCCGTTCACGGTCAGGAAGCCGTGGACGTGCACCGTCTTCGGCAGCGGGCGTCCCCACACCTTCAGCATCACGGGCCAGAAGAGCGTGTGGAAGTAGGCGATGTCCTTGCCGATGAAGTGGTGGATCTCGCAGTCGGGGTTGCGCCACCAGCGATCGAAGTCCTGGCCCGTGATCTCGCACCAGTCCCAGGTCGCGCTCATGTAGCCCACCGGCGCATCGAGCCACACGTAGAAGTAGTGACCCGGCGCATCGGGGATCTCGAAGCCGAAGTAGGGCGCGGGGCGCGACACGTCCCAGTCGCGCAGCGGCTCGGCGAGGAAGCCGTTCGCGAGCCAGTTCGCCGTCTCGGGCGGCATCCGGCCGGGCTCCTGGGTCCACTGGATCAGGAAGTCGCGGAACGCCTCGAGCCGGACGAAGTAGTGGAGCGCGCTGCGCACCTCCGGGCGCGTCCCCGTGAGCGTGCTCACCGGATCCGCCAGGTCCTCGGGAGCGTAGACTGCGCCGCAGGCGTCGCAGTTGTCGCCGTACTGGTCGGGTGTCCCGCAGCGCGGGCACGAGCCCTTGACGAAGCGGTCGGCGAGGAAGATGCCCGCCTCGGCGTCGAAGAGCTGGGTGACGTCGCGCTCCACCACGTGTCCCCCCGCGCGCAGCGCCGACCACAGCTCGTTCACCAGGCGCTGGTTCGACGGGCTGTGGGTGCTGCCGTAGTGGTCGAACACGACGTCGAAGCCCGCCAGATCGCGCTCGTGGTCGCGTCGGACCTCCTCGAGCAGGGCCTCGGGCTCGCGGCCCTCGTTGCGCGCGCGGATCATGGTCGCCGTGCCGTGGGTGTCGTCGGCGCAGAAGTAGCCGACTTCGTGCCCACGCAGGCGCTGGAAGCGCACCCAGATGTTGGTCTGGACGTGCTCCACCAGGTGGCCGAGGTGGATGTCGCCGTTCACGTAGGGCAGAGCGCTGGTGACGAGGATCTGGCGCCGCTTCATGCGGGCGCGATCGTATACTTTCGAGTACGAGCCCGCCGCGCCGAGAGGAGCCCGCCATGGACGCAACGAACCCCGCGCGACACGCCACCTCGGAATCCGCCCCCTCCCGAGACTGGGTGATCGACTGCGACACCCACATCACCGAGCCCCCCGACGTCTGGACCGCCCGGCTCCCCGCGAAGTACCGCGATCGCGCGCCGACGGTCGTACACGACGAGAAGATGGGCTGGGACGTGTGGCGGATCGGCGAGACCCAGTCGATGCTGACCGTCGGGCACACGGCGGTCGCCGGCTGGCCCGAGCCCTTTCCGTCGGCCCCCCGCACGATGGCCGAGGTGCCGCGGGCGGCCTACGACGCGGCCGCGCGCCTCGCCTACATGGATTCGATCGGCGTCTGGGCGATGGCGCTGTACCCCAACGTGGGCGGCTTCGGCAACGAGGCGTTCCTGCGCCTGGGCGATCCGGGGCTCATGCTCGCCTGTGTCGAGGCCTACAACGACTTCCAGATCGACTGGATCTCCCCCGATCCGCGCCGCTTCATTCCGATCCTGGCGACCCCCTTCTGGGACCCGCTGGCCTCGGCGCGCGAGATCGCCCGGAGCGCCGCGCGCGGCCACCGGGGTGTGCTGTTCACCGGAGAGCCCCAGAAGTACGGCTTCCCCTCGCTCGCCGACCCGCACTGGGATCCACTCTGGGCCGCCGCCCAGGACGCCGGGCTGCCGGTGAGCTTCCACATCGGCAGCGGCAGCCTCACCGAGGAGTTCACGCCCGCGAACATGAAGAACTACGGAACCGGCGCTCTCAACGCGAAGACGGCGGTGGGCCTGTTCCTCGAGAACGGCAAGCAGCTCGCCGACCTGCTCTTCTCCGGCGTGCTGGCGCGCTTCCCCGAGCTCGAGGTGATCTCGGTCGAGAGCGGGATCGGCTTCATCCCCTTCATCCTCGAGGCAGCCGACTACACCTTCGAGTACTCACAGGTGAGGCGACAGCGTCCGGTCTTCGAGATGAAGCCCAGCGAGTACTTTCGCCGTCAGGTCTACGGCTGTTATTTCTTCGAAGAGTACGCACCGCGGAACCTGATCGACCAGATCGGAGCCGATCGCATCCTCTTCGAGACCGACTACCCGCACCCCGTGTGTCTCTACGGCAACGTGCGCGAGAAGATCGACGCGGGGCTGGCGGGTCAGGAGCCCGAGGTGCGGCGCAGGCTCCTGTGGGAGAACGCCGCGCGCCTGTACAAGGTGACCGAGCCCGACCGCCCGGTCCCCGCGGCCTGAGCCGCGTCGCTCACGCGTCGGAGCGGCGTCGGAACTGGTGGAAGTCGGGCTTGCGCTTCTCCAGGAAGGCGCGCACGGCCTCGATGTTCTCGGGCGATCCGGCCTGCTGCTTCATTCCCTCGTTCTCGACCTCCAGGGCGGCGCGGATGCCGTCGCGGTGGGCCCGCAGCAGCGTCCGCTTCGTCGCCTGGAGCGCCGAAACCGGGTGCTGAGCGATCTCGCGCGCGACGGCGAGGGTGGCCTCGAGCAGCTGCGCGTCGGGGAACACTCCGGCCGCCATGCCCAGCTTCACTGCCTGTCCGGCGTCGATCCACTCGGCGGTGTAGAAGAGCTCCGCCGCGCGCTGGGAGCCGATCACCTGCTGGAGCAGGTAGCTGCTCGCGCCCTCGGGAACCAGCCCGAGCGACACGAAGGGCAGGCGCAGCCGGACGCTCTCGCCGACGTAGACGACGTCGCAGTGGAAGAGGAAGGTGGCGCCGATGCCCACGCCGACTCCCTTCGCCGCGGCGAGCAGCGGCTTGTCGAAGGCCACCAGCGCCTCCATGCACCCGTAGTATCCATTGGGGTGGCCGTCGGGGCGCGGTCCGCTGGAGCGGCCGAAGGCCGTCAGGTCCTGACCGGCGGAGAAGTCCCCGCCAGCCCCGGTGACGACGACGACCGCCACGCGCGGATCGCTGCGCGCATCGAGAAGTGCGTCGCGCAGCCCGTCCCATTGCGGGTCGTCGAAGGCGTTCTTCTTGTGGGGTCGGTTGAGCGTGACGAGGAGCACGCCGTCCTCGTCGAGTTCGCGCAGCACCGGTTCCGGCATGGGGGGTCCTCCACGGCGCGGGCATGATAGCGGTGCCGCCCGGCCCGGTGGAGCTACCCTGGCCCGCTCACAGGGTCCAACGGCCTGCAGGAGCCATTCCATGGTCGAGTACAGCCCGTTCTCCGAAGAAGTGATGGCCGATCCCCACCCGATCTATCGCCGGCTGCGCGACGAGGCTCCGGTGTATCGGCTCGCCGACTACCCGTGCTGGGCGCTGTCGCGCTTCGAGGACGTGTGGAACGCGAGCCTGGACGCGAAGTCGTTCTCGGTCGCCCAGGGCACCACGCCCAGCCAACTGCTGACCAAGGTCCAGCCCGTGACGCCCATGCTCAACAACATGGATCCGCCCGATCACACGAAGCTGCGCGCGAAGCTCCGGCCCTTCTTCTCTCCCGCGCGCGTCCGCGAGCTCGAGCCGACGATCCGCGGCCTGTTCTGCGAGGCGCTCGACGAGCTGGCGGAGCGCTCGGGCGGCGACCTGGTCGGCGAGTTCGGTACGCGCGTGGCCACCAAGGTCGCCTCGACGGTCGCCGGCATCCCCCTCGAGGACGGCGAGATGCTCTACGAGCTGGTCAAGCGCTTCTTCGCCCGCGAGGAAGGCCACGACAGCATGACCGAAGACGGCATCGCGGCGATGATGGAGATGTTCGAGTACTTCGCCGCACTCACGGTGCGGCGGCGCGCCCAGGGCACCGAAGGCGCCCACCCGCTCGACGTGCTGATCGACTTCGAGCTGGAGGGCCGACGCCTGGACGACGCGTCGATCGCCTCGCATATGTCGCTGCTCCTGATCGGAGGCTCCGAGACCTTCCCCAAGGTGTTCGCCAACCTGGCGCGGCGTCTGGCCGAGCACCCCGACCAGCGCGCCGCCGTCGCGGCGGACCCGGCCCTCGCTCCCGACGCGATGACGGAGGCGCTCCGCTACGACATGCCCACCCAGTTCCTGGGTCGCACCGTGGTGCGCGAGTGCGAGCTGCACGGGGAGAAGCTGCGCCCGGGCGAGACGGTGATCTTCCTGTACGCGTCGGCGAACCGCGACGAGCGCGAGTTCCCGGATCCGGACACCTTCGACGTCGCGCGGCGACCGCCGCGCATCCTCTCCTTCGGCCACGGCACTCACGCTTGCCTCGGCATCCACGTGGCGAAGGCCGAGGGGCGCATCGCCCTCGAGGAGCTGCTGCGCCGCGACCCCGAGTACGAGATCGACCTGACCGGCGCCGAGCGTCTGCGCACCGAGTTCGTCCAGGGCTTCGCGCGTCTGCCCGTCCACTTGCGCCGCGCCTGACTAGCGGAACCGCAGGTCCGATCCTCCTAGCCTCCTAACGCAGCAGCTCGAAACCGGACGAAACCGGGCTTGAGCGGGTATGATGCCCCGGGCCGACCTCGAGCCTGCGCGAGCGGAGGAGGGTGCATGCGATACGAGATCCGCGCGATGTCGTTCTCCGAGATCCTGGACACGGGGTTCCGCCTGCTGCGCGACCACTTCGTCGTCCTGCTCGGCATCGGCTTCGTGCTGTACGGACCGATGGCGCTGATCGGCGAGGCGGCACTGGACCTGAACCAGAGCGGCCGCGCCGGACTCGCCCTCGCGGCCTACAGTCTGCTCCTGGTCCTGTTCGCCCTGTTCGCCCCGATCGTCCAGGGCGCGATGACCCTCGCCATCGCCGAGCGCTACCTCGGCGGGCAGATGGGCTTCGTCGAGTCCTACCGCGGGAGCCTGCGCCGGACGCTGGCCCTGGTCGGCACCTACCTGCTCCTGGGGCTCGGAACGATCGCCGGCTTCATCCTGCTGGTCATCCCGGGCTTCTACCTGATCGTGGCCTGGATGCTGACGAGCCAGATCGTGATGCTCGAGGAGATCGCCGGGCCCTCCGCGCTCGGCCGCAGCTGGCGTCTTTTGAAGGGCAACATGCTACGCGCGCTCGGGGTGTCCGTCGTCGCCGCGCTGATCATGGGTCTGCTCACGGCCTCGCTGCAGTTCCTGCTGTCGGGGGTCGCAGTCGTGGGGTCGATCGCCAGCGCGATCGCCCAGAGCGCGAGTCTGATCTTCTACACCGCGGTCAGCGTGGTGCTGTACTTCGATCTGCGCTGCCGCAAGGAGAACTTCGACATCGAGATGCTGGCGCAGGCGGTAGAGGCGGCCGACGCACCGAGCGGGGCGCTCGGCCAGGAGCCGTGACGCCGCCCCTGCCCAGCGAGGAGGCGATCCGGGCCGCCGTCCACGAGGTGCTGGCCCGGGAGCCGTATGCGCGCTTCCGCTTCCTGGAGTCCGACTGGCTCTCCACCCTGCAGCGGTGGTTCGAGGACTATCTGGGCTGGATGCGCGATCTCTCGGACCGCTCCCCGGTGCTCTTCGGCTTGCTGCTCGCGGGCCTGCTGCTGCTGGGGCTGCTGCTGCTGGGCCATGTCGTCTGGTCGCTGCGGGTCGCGATGCGTGGGCGGCCCCGAGCGTCGGCCGACGCTCCGACAGCGCCCCGGCGCGACTTCGCGGCCGAGGCGGTGCGCCTGGCGGGACTCGGCGACACCCTCGAGGCGTGCCGGGCGCTCCAGCTCGCCTGTCTGGAGCTGCTGGTGCGCAGCGGCGTGGTGTCGCTAGCGCGCCACGACGGCAACGCCGCGCTGCGCCGGCGCCTGCGCGGCTCCTCGCTGCCCGTCCCACTGCGCGAGGAGCTGATCCGGGGCATCGATCAGCTCGAGCGGAGCTGGTTCCGCGACCGCGCGCCGAGCGCCGACCTCTACAGCGTCTGGCAGCACATCCACGCCGGCCTGCGCGAGACGGTCGCTTGAGATCGCGCCTTCCGGCGACCCTCGGCGTGCTCTTCGTCGCGAGCGCGACACTCTCGCTGCTGCTGCGAGGCGATGATCGCGAGTTCTCCCTGTCGAGCTATGGGACGGTGCCCGACGGCTTCGGCGCGCTGCACGACGTGCTCGTCGAGCTGGGAGTGCCGGTGTCGCGGAGCTTCGTCCCGCCCGACCGCCTGGATCCCCACGCGACGGTGTGGTGGATCGAGCCCTACGACGCCTGCGAGAAGCTGAGCGCGCCGGAAGAGGGCGCGCCGGCACTCGATCTCGCGGCGTGGCTGCGCGAAGGGGGTACGGCGGTGTGGTTCTCCTCGGCGCTCGCCCGCTGCGGCGAGTCGGTCCGGATCG
>Ga0315553_10001433_pt1 | contig 19711 bp, 21 predicted proteins | sample SalMarSW160140MG_FD_203099 | JGI IMG/M metagenome (GOLD analysis project Ga0315553, IMG submission 203099) | Salt marsh sediment microbial communities from the Plum Island Ecosystem LTER, Massachusetts, United States - Salt Marsh Sediment SW1601-40 ... | reverse complement strand
CTTCTTGCAGTCAACGCTAGAGGTAGCCAAGCGCTACCCTTGGTTCATGGTGCGATACATAAACCGGAACTTCTTCAAATTGCTCTTCGACCCTGGCTGGGGCCACTCAATGTATAACACAGCTCCCTACCATCCTGAACCGAACCATTTCTTTATTGGCAGTGCGGCCGACCAGCGTGGAGCCGTGTCTTTGCCAAGCACCACGCAAGCGGAGATACATTTCGAGGCTGCCAGGAATGAACTGGCCCGCGCGGCGACCCTAATGGGGAGGGCCAACGCCCACTATGTGCGCTGGTACCCCCCTTTAACCTCGATCACCGCTGTATTGATGCTCGTGGGATTCGGGATTTGTGTGTTCACATCGGTTCTGGCTGGATTCGGCCGAGGCGCCGTCATGCAGCGGATCGTTCCAAACCTCAAGAGCTGCATCGCTGCGTCTCTCGTCCTCACACTACTGGTACTCTACCACCTCCTGGTGACCGCCATTACCGTAGAGCCCTACTACAGATATCATTTGGTCACCCTCCCGCTCCAAATCGCGGCAGCCGGCGTAGGAGCATATTTGCTTGCGGCAGTCGCTTGGTGGGCGCTGTCCATCTTCGATGCACGCTTGGGGCTTGCGGGGATGCTTCATTCGCTCGAGCGGCTGCTCACACCGAACCGAAATCGCCCGATCTCCGGTCTGGATTTCTTCACAAGCCGAGGGATGGCCACATTTCTGGTCACCGCGATGGTGGCTGTCGTGCTGGCGCTCTATGCGGTTTATCTGGCGGCGAACATCTACTGACGTTACCGGCACTGTCTGGCGTTCGACTTAACGTGTCGACTGCGCCTCGATTCTCTGGTTTGACGTCATTGTCGGCGCGGTGGAGGTGAAATCTTGAGAGCGCTCATCAACGCAATGCAGGGGATCCTTGATCGCGGCCGGTTTTGCTCTCTATCGTCCTTTATCATCTATGTGGGCGTCTACGTCGGCACCATTTATTGGTTTGCTCAGGTCGACTATTACCATCGATACTTTGATCGCGCCGGGATCCTGGTAGTGGCGGAGAACGCCTTCCGGGTCGCCTTTATTTTCTATCTGTTTTGGATAGTCCACGCGGCGGGTTCGATCCTGTTGCGTCTTATCTCCGCCAAGGACCTGAGCCGCATCGACGCCCTTGATCGGTTAGCACTGTGCTTCTTCGCGGGAACCGGCGTGTGGCACGTTACGATGCTGGGCCTCGGCTTTATGAATCTCTACACGGTCCCCGTAGCGATCATCATCACTTTGCCGCTGGTGGTATTGTCGTACTGGAATCTGCGCACGACAGCGCAGCAACTCGGGCCGCCAATTGTGACCCAGGCGCGATTGCTGTGGACCTCCACGCTTCGGGAAAAAGCACGCGCCGCGCCCAAGATCGCGCTTGTAATCGCTGCCTTCGGCGCAGCTGGGACGCTGTTGCTTGTGAAGGGGCTCTATCCTTCCGGCGGCCACGACTATTTCACGCACTATTTCTATTACCTTCAGTCCGTGATCGATGAGCAAGGTCTTTGGCCGAATGACGTCTGGTATCACTACTTTTACTCCAAAGGCGCGGGCCTTTATTTTCTCGCGATGTTGTTGACCGACCCGCTCGCTCCGCAACTGGTCACTTATTGCTTCGTAATGGCGGCGGCGCTGGCCTTGTTCCAGCTGCTGCGGCGCATTGCCCCGCATACCCTTTGGCCTTTCGTCGGAATCATCCTTTTTCTGGGACTTTACATTTATACACCGGGCCTTGGACTATATCGCGCTCACGGGGGCTGGGGGGAATTCGAGAAGCTGCACGAGCTGACTGCCGCCCTGGTCATCGCCATCCTGTGGATGGTTTCTGGTGTGCTGGAGCGCAGGGGACACATCGCAATGACATGGGCGAGCGCCGCTGCCTCGGCCATCGTTGCGGCAATCGTGATCGACGTCACAATCGGCGTGTATCTAGGAGCGGTCTTTGCCCTTTTGGCGGTCCTGCATCTCGTCATCCGCCGGCTGACTGGAGCCGTTATCTGCCTGGCGTTCGCAACTGTCGCCGGAGCGACCGTCATTGCGATATTTCTGATCAACTACGCGACCACAGGACTTGCTAGCGACCAAGCAATCTTAGTCTTTTGGCCGCTGGCGAACCTTGAAAAAATGTACCAAATCGGCGAGCTGCCCGAGATGATTTTGATGCACTGGGGCTACACTGGTCTCCGCGCAAACCGTCTCCCCTTGTCGCTGAATGTCTTGGTCTTCTACCTCATTTCGCTGCGCCTTTATCTGCTGTTGCCGCTGTTCGGCACCGGAGCGGTCGCTGCTCTAGCAGCAATCATGTTGGGACGTGCGCAGTTTCGTGCGCGAACGCCAATGTACGTGCTGGCGGTCGCGCTTCTGGTATTCAGCGCCATATGCATTGTTGAAGGGCGGGCGCAAACGATTTCGTTTTTCCGCTACTCGAGCTTCGTGTTTCCTATCGTCATCGCAGCCGGGGTGGCTCTTTGGACGATCCCTCGAGGTGCCTGGAGATATGCCACGCTCAGCCCCCCCTATTATGCACTAGCACCGCTTGCGGCCCTGGCAGCCTGCCTCATGGCCGCCTCGATTGTGTATCCGATCGGACGTTTCTCGGCAGCGCTGACCAATGCGTGCCGATTTGCCGTTGGGCGCTACAGCTTCGACACCGCCTACACGACTCAGAGCCCTTGGCCCGGCCGATTGCCCTGGGGCGGAATCTATCCAGGTGCCCGCGGCGCGTACCAGACCGTGGGCCCGCACGTTCGAATCCGGTCAATGCACATCCACAGCTACTGCATGCTGCCCGACTGCAGAATCGAAACCTATCCCGCGTTCCTCTTGAGCCCCAACTGGGATCGGCTGATGTTTGGCTCGCCCGAGGACGGCCGGGCGGCTCTGCAGTCAGCGGGTATAAACTACTTTTTGTTCTCCCGAGAGCTGGCGAAAAACTTGACGCTCGCCGACGCGTTGCCGTTGAGTCCACTGTTCGCGCCGGACAATATCGGTCGCTATCTCGGAATTCGTTGGACCGACGGTACAACGGCGTTGCTCACTTGGCTTGGCCCCAACACTGTGCCTCTGGATGAAGGGTGGCTCACCGACTATCGCCGGGCCGTCGAAAACTCCCCGACCATTCGTAGTTTTCCTTATGCCGCCATGAAGAGCATCTATGAACGCTTGCGCGCGACGCCGCATCCTTGGACGTCCTTCAAGCTCCCCTGGGGCTGAAACAGGCCCAACTTAGGACGCCGTAACCCACGCCAGAGGCTCAAGCCAAAGCTGATGTCCGGCATCGTTCAGCGTACGCCGACATCGATCGCGGAGCTGGACACCGGGACGGTCTCCACAAACCATTCGATGGCGGCACGCACGCTGGGCACGACCGCATTCGGTGCCGCTTCGAGCGCCGCGGCTTCGCCGGAAGACCCTACCAGAACGCTTGTCCCGACACCGGCCCGGGCCGCCGCCAAGATATCGCGCGCATGGTCGCCCAAGAGAATCGATTGCGACAGGTCCAGTCCCAGGTCGTCGCGCGCCTGCAGGATCATGCCCGGCGACGGCTTGCGCCATGGATGATCACTGCGAAATTCGCGTAGCTGGGCTTCGGGGTGATAGGGGCAGTGGTAGACGCGAGCGACTGGCGCGCCTCGGCGCTCCATCTCCGAACACATCCATTGCGTCAATTCCGCAAACGCGGCTTCCGTGTAGAGGCCGCGCCCGATCCCGGATTGGTTCGTCACCACAACGAGAGAATAGTCGCGTGCGTGCGCGGCGCGCCCAAGCTCAAAAATGCCATCCGACCAGACGAAATTCTCGCGCTGATGCACGTATCCCTGGTCGACGTTTATGATGCCGTCTCGGTCAAGAAAAAGTGCGCGGCGAAGTGAACCCGTCACTGGTGCGTCGTCCTTGAGTAAGCTCGCGCTCCGCAAGCGCATGCTGTTCCCGACGGCGGAGAATACGCTCGCCTGCCACTCGACTATGGCCCAGGCGCAGGAACCGAGGCAAACATCGAGCCACAGAATTTCTGCCCGCCTGAGACGGGGCGTCCGACGTGGCGGCGGCTAGAGCAACCACATACGAACACTTACGGAGCCGGGCTTAACTCATTGAGTTTATTGGCTTCGCTATGGCCTCTTGACGACCAAGCCCTGGCCCGTCGGCAACTCCAGCACATAATATCCGCGCGCTGCGAAAAATTCGTCCTCGGCGCGTTTCTGCTCTCTGAACAGATGCCAACCATAGTCATCAAACACGATGACCCCGCCCGGCACGATGCGATCAAACAGTATCTCCAGGCAGGCCACTTCGGCTTTGGGTGCATTGAGGTCGACATGGAGGAAGGCGATGCGATCCGGGGAGTCTTCCAACAGCGTGCTGGGCAGGAACCCTGAGACGATCTTCACGTGGTCCATTGCGGAAAAGCGCGCTCTGACATCGGCCTCCATATCGGGCGCGCTGTAGACGGAATTTGCGAAGGCAAGGAATCCGGGGTTGTCGGGGTAGTCATCTGCACTGGAGAAATCCGGCGAGAACCCTTCGAAGCTGTCATAGAGCCAAAAAGTGCGGTCGCGAAGGGCCTCTCCCATTACCGTGGCGACAACCCATGAAAAGTCACCCTTGAAGACACCACACTCCACGAAGTCGCCAGGAAGGGCAATCGCCTGCCTGGCCGCCCAAACAAGCGTGTGAAGTCGCCACGCAATCGTGTGAGGGCTCCTGAATTGGTCGTATTCGTGCGAGCCCTTAATCGCCTCGAAGGCAGCGGAGAAGACCGGATCGTCGAGGAATCCGGCAGACTTGTCCAAGGTCAGTAACCGATCGCCCCAAAAGACCCGATGAGTCTTTTCGACCTCAGCTTCTATAACGGCATCAAGAGATGACTTTGGAATCGTGTACCTCCCTAAATCGACGGGCAGCGCGGGCGCGGACCTGATCTTCACCTTGGCGTTGCCCTCCAACCAAGCGTCTACGGCCAATTCGTTGTCCACTTTCGCCATGAAAGCACTGGCAAGCGCAAGCCGTGAGGTTCAACGTCTCGTTCGATGATACCGACGCTCTGCGAGCGACGCTAGTTCAGTTCGCGGAGGTTTGACGCGCGGCTCAGTAGGCATGCTTCAGTCGCAGAACTCGGGGCCAGGGCTCACTCAGCGTTCGGTGGACAAGCTCAATGACTGTAACATTGAAGGGAATTAGGTCTCGCTTGAACCGGTCTTTGGGTCGCGCAAATGAATCTGGGGCGATGCGAAACCTGCACCTAATGTCCCAACGGGACAGGAGGCGCATCTATGAAGAATCCACAGAAGTTTGGTGCGGTCGAGAGGACTCGAACCTCCACGCCTTTTGAGCGCTACCACCTCAAGGTAGTGCGTCTACCAATTCCGCCACGACCGCATGCCGGGAGAACGACAGCTCATATAGCCAACTCGCTCACCTGGAACAAGCCAAGCGCACCGGGAGGGCGCGGGCCCTAGTCAGGAGGACCCTGTGTCCCTTAAATTCATGGTCATTATGCAGCATCCGGACGAAGGCCATTCGGCAACTCAACGGCTCCCCGGCGGCCCGCCCGTCGACTGGGCGGTGAGCCGGGCCGCCGTCGACTACCCCAGTGCCGTGCGCAGCATGGAGGCGCGCGTGGCGCGCATCGCGCGGGGCGAGGCGCCCGAGCTCGTCTGGCTGCTCGAGCACCCCCCGCTCTACACGGCAGGGACGAGCGCGCGCAGAGAGGAGCTGCTCTGGTCTGATCGCTTTCCCGTCTATCGCACCGGCCGCGGCGGAAAGTTCACCTATCACGGGCCCGGCCAGCGCGTGATCTACGTCATGCTCGACGTCAAGCGCCGCTCAGGGGACGTGCGCGCCTTCGTCTCCACCCTGGAGGCGTGGATCATCGGCGCCCTCGCTCAGCTCAAGGTCGCCGGCGAGACAAGGCCTGGACGGGTCGGCATCTGGGTGCGCCGCCCCGAAAAGGGTCCGCAGGCGGAGGACAAGATCGCGGCCATCGGACTGCGCCTGCGCAAGTGGGTGAGCCTTCACGGGGTGAGCCTCAACGTCGGCCCGGACCTCACGCACTACGCCGGCATCGTGCCGTGCGGCATCTCCGAGCATGGGGTGACGAGCCTTGCCGAGCTCGGCGCGCCCGCGTCGATGGAAATTGTGGATAACGCCCTGCGCGCCTCATTCGAGCGCTGGTTTGCGCCAGCCCGCCCCACGCGCGCGCCGCGCGAGCCCGAGGTGCCGGCTGTGGCAGAGGGTCTGCCATAAAACAGGTACCCGGCCCCCTGTCGCGGGCCGGGCACCCAAACCAAAGCGGTTTTTCGCCTGCCTCTACTTCGCACCGGGCTCTGAGGGCCGATCCGCATCGTCAGCCTTTGGCACCGCGGATGCCGGTGGCCCGTCGTAGTAGAGGTAGCCGTCCTCAATCGACACGACGTCCGAGCCTTGAAGCTCGTACTCGTCATTCTCATTGTCGTTGAGGCGGATGACGCAGCCCTTCTGACAGATCCCTTCAAGCGCCGCGGACGGCTTCAAAACATGAGCCTTTGTCGCCTTTCCCTCGATGACAGTGACCTTGTAGTCCTTGGCATCGCGGTTGGTGATTGACGACGCGTACGCGGGTGGGAACCAAAACAGAGCTGCAATCAAAAATGCCGCAACGACCTTGAGGGGCATCACGGCTGCTCCTATGATCTCCGCAGAGATCGACTACCTCTTCTTCTTCTTCGCAGTCTTCTTCGCTTTCTTGGCAGGTTTCTTCTTGGCCTTCATGATGATTCGTCCTTCCATTGTAACCCCGAAATTGAGCCGAATCAGATTCGACTCTGTCGGGATGTTGACCAATGTGGTTAGAATCAAGCGCTGCTTCAAACGGATTTTTCCGGTGACCACTATCGAAAATTCCGATAGATAGGTCTCAAAGCGTTTAGCGATCAGTCATGCCCGATGGACGTCAATCTCGCGCGCACCTTCTTGATGGTTGCCGAGACCGGGAGCTTCATCGATGCCGCGCGCAAGATGAACGTCACGCAGTCGACGGTCTCCGCGCGCATCAAAGGCCTCGAGGACCTGTTGGGGCGCCCCCTGTTCGAACGCTCCAAGTCGGGTGCCCAGCTCACGGCTGCCGGCGAGCAGTTCCAGAAACACGCGCTTGCTTTGGTGCGCGTCTGGCAACATGCCCAGCTTGAGGTCGGCCTTTCCGACCAGCATCGCGACCACCTCGCGGTCGGCGCCCCTATGGCCCTGTGGGACGGCTTCCTGCTCAAATGGGTGTCGTGGCTGAGGACAAACATTCCCGACATCGCGGTTTCCGCAAGTGCCGGTCTTTCGGTGGTTCTGACCCAGCGCCTGATCGAAGGCACGCTCGATCTCGCGGTCATGTACCGGCCCACCCAGCCGCCGGGGCTGGCGATCGAGCACCTGTTCGACGAGGAATTCGTGCTGGTGACGAGCGTGCCGGCAACGCAACGGCGCAGCTCCGCGGATTATGTGTTCATCGACTGGGGGCCCGATTTCCAGCAGGATCACGCCGCAGCCTACCCCGAGTTCACCAACCCGGGGCTCAACCTCGATCTGGGCTCGGCTGGCATCGATTACCTTCTCGCCAACGAGTGCTCGGGGTATTTTCCCCACCGTCTGGTGCGCTCACATATCGCACGCGGGCGCTTGCGGCAGCCCAAGCGGGCCCGCAAGTTCGTCTATCCCGTCTACATGGTCTATCCCGAAGCCCGCAATGAGGAGGCGTATGAGCCCATTCTCAGTGGGCTGAGGCGCCAGGCGGCCAAATATCGCTGATGCCTGCGACCGAAACGGGCTTCACACGGTTGGGCGCACCTCGAAGCCGTCAAACGCGCCGACGCCTTCGCCGATCAGCTCCACGCGCACCACTGCTGCCGCCGGCGGGCCCGCCGCGCATTTCTGCAGCATCTCCTCGACGGCGTCCTCGGACCCGTGGAAGACCGCCTCGACCGATCCGTCCCGGCGATTGCGCACCCACCCTTCAAGACCAAGCTCTAGCGCCTCGATTTCTACAAAGGCGCGGTAGCCGACGCCCTGCACGCGTCCCTCGATCCTGACCTGGACTGAGCGCAATGCCACTGGCCTCGGCTACCCCAAAGCATGGGATCCGCCCTCAAGCCGGCACCGCGGCGCCCTCCTCAGGCGAACCATAGGCGTTGGGCCAAGGATCCCCCGGCAGCATGCCGAGCTCGATGAGGACCCAGAAAAACCCAATCACCGGCACGAAGGCGATCAGCACCCACCATCCGCTTTTGCCGCGGTCGTGGAAGCGCTTCACGTAAACCGCCAATTGCGCATACGTCACTATGACCACCGCGACAAGCAGAAGAAGTGCGCTTCCGGCGCCGATCTCTCGCACGTCCAGCCTGTTGGCGGCGTCCAGCGGAATTCCGATGAGCCCCGCCACGATCCCGAACGCGACGCTCATCAGGATCACAAGTAGCACGCCGAGCCAGAAGCGGGCCCGGCCAATTCGTCCTTCATATGACCAAAGCAGCGAGCCGATCGACATGGCACTTTCTCCTTGATGCTAACCCGCTCCGCGGTGCTGGCGCCCGCGTGCCGGCATCATCGGCCGACGACGCAAATGCACTGCTAAGCAAATTGGTAAAAAGCGCGCTGGGCCCGGGCCCAGGCGGGCCTTCTCGGGGCTCAGGCGAACTCCAGGATCACGGCATCGACTGCCAGGCTGTCGCCGGGCTTGGCGTTGATCTTCTTAACCGAGCCGTTGCGCTCGGCGCGCAGGATGTTCTCCATCTTCATGGCCTCGACGACGGCGAGCGCGTCGCCGACCTGCACCTCCTGGCCCTCGGAAACGTGGATCGCCTTGACGAGCCCCGGCATCGGGCAGAGCAGATACCTGGAGGTGTCGGCCGCCGCCTTCTCCGGCATCAGGGCCGCGAGCGCTGCCTCGCGCCATGTGTAGACGTAGACCGGGACCTGGATGCCGCGGTAGCAAAGGCTCACGCCGTTGACAATGGGGCGCACCTGCACCGCCACCTTTTTTTTGCCGACCCACCCGGTCCATACCGGCTCCCCCGGACGCCACGAAGAAGCGATCTCGAGGGTCTTGGCAGGCCCCTCGTAGAGGAACCCCACGCGATAGGGCTCGCTGCCACTGCCCGACACGGAGAGCCGGACCTCGGTGCCCTTCACCTTGACCACGCGCTGCCTGGCGAAGCGCACCCGCTCCCCCGACATCTGGTGGGTGATCTCGCGCCGGCGCAGGTTGTTCTGGTGGTCGATGACGGCCGCCACCGCGGCAACGACCTCCAGCTCCTCACCTGCCGCCGCCCGCGGCTTGAATCCGTCCGGGTATTCCTCCGCGAGAAAGCCCGTCGAAAGCTCCCCCTTCCGCCAGCGAGGATGCTGCATCAGGGCGGAAAGGAATGGGATGTTGTGCTGGATGCCGTCGATGTAGAAGGCGTCGAGCGCATCTGCCTGGGTGGCAATGGCCCTCTCGCGCGTTGGTGCATGGGTGACGAGCTTGGCGATCATCGGGTCGTAGAACATGGAAATCTCGCCGCCCTCGAACACACCGGTGTCGTTGCGCACCGTCACGCCGTCCTTGGCGGCCTCCGGCGGCGGGCGATAGCGGACCAGCCGTCCGATCGAAGGGAGGAAATTGCGGTAGGGGTCCTCGGCGTAGACCCGGCTCTCCACGGCCCAGCCGTTGAGCTTCACGTCGGACTGGCGGAGGGTGAGCTTCTCGCCGGCGGCTACCCGGATCATCTGCTCGACGAGATCGACCCCGGTGACCAGCTCCGTCACCGGATGCTCGACCTGCAGCCGCGTGTTCATCTCGAGGAAGAAGAAGCTGCGATCCTGGCCGGCGACGAACTCCACGGTGCCCGCTGAATCGTAATCGACCGCCTTGGCGAGCGCGACGGCCTGCTCTCCCATGGCACGGCGCGTTTTCTCGTCGAGCAGCGGCGAGGGGGCCTCCTCGACCACCTTCTGGTTGCGCCGCTGGATTGAGCACTCGCGCTCGCCGAGATGAATGATGTTGCCGTGCTTGTCTCCCAGTACCTGGATCTCGACGTGGCGGGGGTTGATGATGAACTTCTCGATGAAGATGCGATCGTCGCCGAAGCTCGACTTGGCCTCATAGCGCGCCGAGCCGAACCCTTCCTCGCAATCCTTGCGGTTGAAGGCGACGCGCATGCCCTTGCCGCCGCCGCCAGCCGAGGCCTTGATCATCACGGGATAGCCGATGTCCTCGGCGATTTTGACCGCCATTTTGACGTCGGCGATCTCATCCATGGAACCGGGCACCGTCGAGACCTTGGCCTTGACAGCGGCCTTTTTGCTCTCGATCTTGTCGCCCATGGCGGCCATCGCCTTGGGGTTCGGGCCGATGAAGACGACGCCCGCCTTGGCCAGCGCGACCGGAAAGGCCTCGCGCTCGGACAGGAAGCCGTAGCCGGGGTGGACGGCTTCTGCGCCAGTGGCGCGGCACGCCTCCACGATCTTGTCGATCACCAGATAGGACTCGGCGGCGGCCGGCGGCCCGATAGGCACGGCCTCGTCCGCCATGTCGACGTGCAGGGCGTCGCGGTCGGCGTCCGAGTAGACCGCCACCGTCTCGATCCCCATTTTCCGCGCGGTTTTGATGACGCGGCAAGCGATCTCACCACGGTTCGCGATCAGGATCTTTTTGAACATCGCCGGTTGTGGCCCAGTTGGCCGGCCCCCGAGTGCGGCCGGTCGATTGAGGTGTCCGTTGTTCTAGACGGCCCGCAGGGCCGCGTAAACTGGGCCAAAGTTAGCAGCTCAGGCGCAGCCCTCGGCAAGACTACCCCTGCCCGCCGCGGCGAGCCACGCTAAAACGTGTGGGAATCGCGCCCGGCGGAAGGGCGACCTCAGGCCGCGTCGGCGAGCCGATCCACCGCGGCCTGCAGATCGGGATGGATGTTGGGGCTTTCTTTTTTTAGGTAGGTGACGAGCGCCGCCTCGTTCGCCGTCAACCGCCCATCACGCCCGAGCCGCTCGCACAGCCATTCCGCCTCCGCCTGCGTGATCACCTCGTTGGTGATGATCTCGATGCGCTGGTGCTCGAGCCGGGCCAACGCCCGCTCCTCCACCGACTGCTCCTGGTAGGCGTCCCTCACCGCGTCGAGGCTGGACGTCACCATGGCCGACAACAGCGCGCCGCGGTCCACGAGCCAAGCGTCGCGGCGCAGCGCCTCCTCGCGCGTCGGCACGGCCTGGCCCGAAGCAGCCATGACGACGTTGGTGATGGCCTTCACAAACAGGTCGGTCCAGGCCGGATTGGCCTCCGGATCGGCGATGGCATCGTTGATGTCGAACAACACCTCAGCCTCGCGCCGGGTCACGGCGATGCTGCCGTCGCCGCCAAAGGCATACAGGATACGGCGGACCAGCTCGACCTCCGGTTCGCTGATCGTGCCCTTCTCGCGCGTCTTGCCCGTGCGCAAGGGACCGTCGCCTTCAACGGCGGCGCGTTTCACCTGCTCGAGCGCGAACGAGGCAAGGCTCACGGGCGACCAGCGCGCCTTGTCGAGGACGTTGACGACGAGATCGAGCTCCGTCTTGCGCGCAATGGCGCCGTTCTTGGACAGGCGCCCCATCAGCCACTTCGCCCCATCCGCCGTGATGTAGCCCTCGGGCTCGGCCTGATTGACGACGTAATCGGTGATCGCCTCGATGAAAAAATCGGACCAGGCCGGATCCTGGACCTGGCAGGCGTCGTTAAGCCGCATCAGGGTCTCGGCCTCGTCCGCCGAAATGACGCCGTCACAGTGATAAGTGCTTCTGAGCCTCAGAACGTCGACGTCCTTGATACTGCCCCTGCGCACAATCTCCTCGATCGGAAGCGACCTCAACGCGCTCATCTCCAAACCCCATCTCAACAAGAAATCTGATCCCGGAGGTTAGGGGCATGGCCTTACCATTTGCCTAACACGTGCCCCGGAGCGGGGCGCCCGCCGGACGGCACCTGCGAGTGTGGCCATGCTGCATCAACTAGGCGGGGCAAAAAGGAAGGGCCGCCTTTCGGCGGCCCTCAAGTTAGGGGCTTGCAATGGAAGAACCTTGGAGGCTTTAGAAGCCGACGCGCGGCAGCCACCACACGCGGCGCCAACCGTCGTGCTTCTCCTGCACGATGTGCTTGGATGCCTTGTTCTGCATCACGCGCAGCTTACGGTACTCCGACGTGCTCAGGTGGCCGTCAGAACGGAACTCGGCTTCCTTGCGCGCGATTCTGTTCTGCTCGGAGCGCAGCTTCAGGCCTTCTGTCCACGTGATCTGGCCGGTCTCGCGACCGTTCTCGATGCGATCGGCCTGACGGGACTGCACTGAGTCGATGCTGTGCGCCGAAGCCGCGGCCGTGGTCGCGATTAGGGCCGACGCAGCGATGAGAAAAACCTTATTCATGATCCACCTCTTCCTCGGTTGTGAGACCCGCTTCCAGTTGGAACGGGCCTCCGTTCGATGAGGCGAGAATGGCGGAGGCCGATTGAACCCGTTCTGAACGCCAATTACAGGTGGCATTCATCTTGCGGGGACCTCGTTTGGGCCCGTTTCAGCGTTGCCTAAGCGATCGCGCGCACGACGCCACCAACGACCCGGAGCGCCGCACCGTTGGTCCACGCCGGCAAAGCGCTGCAGGAGCGACATCGGCGGGTGCGTTGCGACGAAATCCCGCGCGGCAGCGTGTTGAGCGCCCGACAGGCCTGTTCCCTCAAAGCGGAATATTATCGTGCTTTTTCCACGGGTTCTCGACGTGCTTGTTGCGCAGCATGTTGAGCGCTCGGCAAATGCGCCGCCGGGTCGTGCGCGGGAAGATCACCTCGTCGATGTAGCCCCGCTCGGCGGCCACGAACGGGTTGGCGAAGCGGGTCTCGTACTCCTGAATGCGCGCCTTGATCTTCTCGGGGTCGGCAAGGTCGGCGCGGAACAGGATCTCAGCAGCCCCTTTGGGCCCCATGACAGCGATCTCGGCGGTGGGCCAGGCGTAGTTCACGTCGCCGCGGATGTGCTTGGAGCTCATCACGTCATAGGCCCCGCCGTAGGCCTTGCGGGTGATCACAGTAACTTTCGGCACGGTCGACTCGGTGAAGGCGAACAGGAGCTTGGCGCCATGCTTGATGAGGCCGCCGTATTCCTGCGCCGTGCCCGGCAGAAAGCCCGGTACGTCGACGAAGGTGATGAGGGGTATGTCGAAGCAGTCGCAGAAGCGCACGAAGCGCGCCGCCTTGCGTGAGGCATCGCTGTCGAGCACCCCCGCCAGCACCATCGGCTGGTTGGCGACAATACCGATGGTCGAGCCCTCCATGCGCGCAAAGCCGGTGACGATGTTCTTTGCAAACGCCGCCTGAATCTCGAAGAAGTCGCCCTCGTCGACGACTTTGTTGATCAGCTCCTTCATGTCGTAGGGCTTGTTGGGGTTGTCGGGGATCAGGGTGTTGAGCGAGCCTTCCTCGCGATCGGGGCTGTCCTTGGTGGGCAGCACCGGCACGCCGGATTCGTTGTTCGACGGCAGGAAGTCCATCAACCGGCGCATCTGCAAGATCGCCTCAACGTCGTTCTCATACGCGTGGTCTGCTATCGAGGACTTCGTCGTGTGCACCTTGGCGCCGCCCAGCTCCTCCGCCGTCACGCTCTCGTTTGTCACCGTCTTCACCACGTCGGGACCGGTGACGAACATGTAGCTCGTGTCCTTGACCATGAAGATGAAGTCGGTCATGGCCGGCGAGTAGACGTCGCCGCCCGCGCACGGCCCCATGATGACGGAGATCTGCGGGATGACGCCGGAGGCGAGCACGTTGCGCAGGAACACCTCGCCGTAGCCGCCCAGCGCCGCCACGCCTTCCTGGATGCGCGCGCCGCCCGCGTCGAACAGGCCGATGATGGGCGCGCGGTTCTTGAGCGCCATGTCCTGGATCTTGGTCATCTTCGCCGCGTGCGTCTCCGAGAGCGAGCCGCCGAACACCGTGAAGTCCTTGGCGAACACGTAGACAACGCGGCCGTTGATGGTGCCCCAGCCGGTCACGACGCCGTCGCCGGGGATCTTCGTCTTCTCCATGCCGAAATCGGTGCAGCGGTGCTCGATGTACATGTCGAACTCCTCGAAGGAGTTCTCGTCCATCAGAAGCTCGATGCGCTCACGCGCGGTCAGCTTGCCGCGCTTGTGCTGGGCGTCGATTCGCACTTGACCGCCGCCGAGATGGGCGTCTGCCCGGCGTTTTTCCAGCTCCTCGATAATGTCCTTCATGGGCGGTCCTCAATGCAGGTAGCGCAGCACAACAAGACGGCTCATAGCATGCGCCGCGACATGCGCAAGCCTCAAGACGGCGCCGCCCCTACCAACGTCACTGCGGGGTTGCTGTGCATACCCAGTGCAGCACCGTGCAATCGCCGGTTTGCTTGTTGACTCGGTGAGCGCATGCTGCTCCGCCTCCTCACGGATTGCCGCCCCGTTTGGTTGTCGCGTATCGAGCGGCTAACTCTGTTCCATTGCGTTACGCAGCCCCCACCAATTTGCAGTCCTCCGGGCCGAGGCCTCCTTCAGCCTAATGCGTAGCGCAAATTGCACCCACCAACGAGCAATCGCTTGTCCTCGCCTTGCAACTTTCCAAGGACTTGCGCTCGGCGGTTTGTTTGTCGTCGCCCCGCTCGCTGGCCCAGCTGTCCTTGCCGATGGCGAGCCCTCCGCAGGCATTCTTGAACCACAATGCCGATTTGCAGCCCTTCCCATTCTTGCCGCACTCCTCGAGGGCCGTCGCTTCCGCAGCCGCGCGCGTAGCATCGTCATAGGAATACCCATAGGCGCCCGAAGACGGCGAGTAGGCGATGGCCCCGTAGCGGTCGTTCCTGGAGACCACCCCGACGGCAGGCCCAAAAACCGCAATGATCAGCAACATGCCTCGCGAGACCAGCCGCATGGCAACCTCTCTCCAAACGCTGCCATGCTAAACAAATTTGTTAGCATGCAGAAGGATTGCCGCCCCGTTTGGTTGCCGCGTATCGAGCGCTCTCATACCAAACGCACTTGAATCAGCGCGCCGTACAATCCGACACGACGAGGTTGCACTTGTTCGATTCGCGATTGCACGCCGCGAGGGCTTTGCTCTTGGCGGTCTCCAGATCATCGGCCCATTCACCCCAGCCGGCTTGGTCGTCGGCGGCAAGTGCCGCGCAGCCGTTCTCAACCCATACGGCCACTTGGCAGCCTTCGCCGTGTTTGCTGCACCCTTCAAGCGCCTCCGCCTCGGCCTCCTTGCGCGTGGCGTTGCCAAATGAGGTCCCATAACCGCCGGTCGATGCGGAGTAGGCGATGGCCCCATAATAGTCTTGCCGCACCGTCGGCCCCTGGTCCGGAGTTTGGGCGTTTGGTGGCCCTACCACCCCGACGGCGGGTCCGAACAACCCCATGGCCAGCAACAGCACTCGCACGGCCCAACGCATACCGACCTCCCTGCCCGGGAAAGGTCATTCTAGCTGCATCTGCGTACGCATAGAAGATTGGCACAGAGTTTGGTTGCGGCCATGGGACGACGACCGGGGCTAGACCTTGTTCCGGGCGCGTCGATCGCGGAGCACCTTGAGTGCGGCGGCGGCTGCGAGCCAGATCATGGCAACGGCAGCAATGAGGAACGGGATCCCGAATAGGAAGGCCGCTTTGTCGACCGCCGCGGCTGAGATGAGGCCAAAATACCCGAGAAGCTCGCTCGCCGAGTAGAGGGCGAGCAGGCCGATGATCGTTAACGAGACGCGCATGAGATTGGGGTGCTCGCGCCACAGGTAGACGTTCAACGGGCTCTTCAAGCCGCTCTGCCTGAGGTTGGCCCAGATGATGAGCGGCATCATCACGACGACGAGGGTGTTGATGACGAGATCGTAGGTGTCGAGCGGTTGCATAGGCGGCTCCTTGGTTGCCAAACGCCCGGGAGATGGGCGGCCGACACTGCGCGCAGCTTAGGCCACCGCGCTGTGCCCAAGGAGACACGGGCCCAAACCTCAAGCCGCTGCCAGCAGCTTTAGAAAGCGGTTTGCCGCCTGCATCTCAGCCCAGCGGGCCGCACGCCGCTCCGCCGCCTCCACGTCGACGCCCCACTGGCTGATCTGCCAGTCCTCATCGACATGCGCGGCGGCCCACGCCTTTTCCGCCGAAATCCGACCTTTGGCGTGGGCGAGCGCCAGCAGCGCCGAGCCTAGAAGCGTCGTCATCACGTGCAGGCACGTCAGAGCCATCGCGTCGTAGGGCGCCACGGCGGCGGCGATCCTGTCGAGCGCCCCGCGGCTCTGTTCGACCGGCATGACGCCCTGCGCGAGCAGGAGGCGCGCGCCCAGATCCGCCTCCGCCCACGCGAGAATGGGGTCCCAGGCCTCGGCCTGCAGACGCACCAGCGCCGCCGGGGCGTCGGCCCGGTAGCAGAGGAGATCGCTGGCGGCGAACTTGACGATGTCGGCGGCCACCTCCGCCTTGTGCCGGGCGACGCCGTCGATGGTGGTGATGGCGACCTTCGACAAGGGCATCGCATTGGGATCGATGTGCGTGCCCTGTGCCGTCCACTCCTCCGCAATGGCGTCCGCCAATGCCCGCGTGGGCACAACGAGTGGCAGCTTCGCCGGCGTGCGAACGGGGCGCCCGTCGAGCAGGATCGCAAAGCCGCCATCCCCACCGCCCACGGTGACGTCCTTGTAAAAGCGCTTGGCCAGCGGCGGCGCCAGCGGCTCCTTGCCGGGGACCCTGCTCGGGGGCGCCTTCTTGTCGTCGTCTGCCGTCACGCCGCTTGCTCCCGGCGCGCAAAGAACGCATCAACGGCCGCGGCGAGACCTTCCGCCGTCTCGATCACGCCCTGCGCACCCGCCTCGTGCAGCTCGTCTGCGTCGTGATAGCCCCAGGCGACCCCCAGCGCCCCGACGCCGGCCGCCAGCGCCATCTCCATATCGAAGCTGGTATCGCCGACCATGACCGTGCGCTCAGGCGCGACGCCCGTCTCTGCCATGGCCGCAAGAACCATGGCCGGATGCGGCTTGGACGGGTGCTCGTCGGCCGTCTGCACCGTGTCGAAGCGCTCCGCCCAGCCCTCCCGCTCGAAAAGGCGGTCGATCCCGCGCCGCGACTTGCCGGTGGCGATGCCGAGCGTTATGTCCTCGCGCGCGCCGAAGTCCTCGATCGCAGCGCGCACGCCGGGAAACAACGGCTCGTGGTGTGCGGGATCGCGCTTCAACGCGACAAACGCCGTGCGGTAGCGCTGCGCGAGCGCGGCGCGTGTCGCCGCGTCGTATTCGGGCGCAAGCGCCGCGAACGCCTCGGGGAGCGAAAGCCCGACGATTGCAAGTGTCGCCGCGCGCGAAGGTGCGGCAAGGCCCAGACCCGCAAACGCGTGCGTCATCGCCTCGCAGATGCCGTTCTGGCTATCGAGGAGGGTTCCGTCGCAATCGAGGATCACGAGCTTCATCGCGACCCTCCTTCGTAGCGTTCCGCATCGAGCCCCAGCAGCTCCCAGGTGGCGCGCATGTGATCGGGCAGCGGCGCCGTCACATCGATCTTGCCGCCCGTATAGGGATGCGCAAGGACGAGACGGCGCGCGTGCAGGTGCAGCTTGGCCTCGATTTGCTCCGCCGGCATAGTCTTGTCGCCGCCGTACTTGTTGTCGCCGACGATTGCGTGGCCGATGAGCGCCATGTGGGCGCGCAGCTGATGCTGGCGGCCCGTCACCGGCTTCAGCGACACCCAGGCGGCCTTGCTCGCCACCCGGTCGATCACCGAATAATGCGTCGTGGCGTGCATCGCCGCCTCCTGCTCGCCCGGCTGCGCCTTGCGCACCCGGTCGCCTTCGGGACCCGTGGCCTTGACGAGCGCGGCCTCGACCTTGCCCTGGGCCGGCTTCGGCACGCCTTTGACCAGCGCCCAATAGGTTTTGGCGGCCGCGCGCGTCTGGAAGATGCGCCCGAGCTTGGCGGCTGCATCGCGATGCTTGGCGACGAGCAGCACCCCCGTCGTGTCGCGGTCGAGCCGATGAACGAGTCGCGGACGCTCGCCGAAGCGGTCGGCCATGCCCGCCAGCATCCCGTCGATGTGGCGCTTGGTGCCGGTGCCCCCCTGCACGGCGAGCCCAAACGGCTTATTCAGCACCAGCACATGCTCATCCTCGTAAAGGATCATGCGCGCGATGCGCTCACGGTCGGCCTTTGAGAGCCCCAGGGGCGGCGCCGGAGACGGCGTGGTCTTCTTGGCCTCTTGCACGATCTTGGGCACGCGGATCTGCGCGCCGGCCTCCAGCCGCTCGTTGGCCGCGACCCGGCGGCTGTCGACGCGCACCTGGCCGGTGCGCAGGAGCTTTTGCAGATAGGCGTAGCCGACCTCGGGAAAGTGCAAGCGAAACCAGCGGTCGAGCCGCACGCCCGCCTCGCTACCCTTCACCTCGATGGTCGCGACCCGCTCGTTCATGCCAATGGCCTAGGCTTGGGACCCTCCCACATAGAGAGGCACGGCCCCGACCACAACAGGCCGGAGCGCGAAACGGCGCCTGTCCGTGCCGGTTGCACCGGCATGGGACCCGTCACAGCCAAAAGGTAGAGAGAGTGTTATGTCTGCTGTTTCCCGGCGCTGCCGGCGCCGGCAACGACCCAGCCGACCAGCCAGCCGACGATGAGGCCCGCCACGTTGCTGCCCATGTAGACCAGCATGTGCAGGCTGTCGGCATCGTCTGGGCTATCGAAGCTCAGGTGCAAGACGACCCAGTTCGCCACCTGAGAGCTTAGGAACACGGAGGTAAGCGCCGCGCCGATCACGGCGAACACCATGGCCACGACATAGCGCATTCCACCTCCCCGGGGCGCAAACGCGCCCTTCACTTCACTTCCCAGAACCAGATTTCGGCGGCATTGGCGTAGTTGGAATAATAGCCGAGCCAGGAGAACCACTCGAGCAGCCACTTGGCCGAGGAGCGGTAGCCGTTCCACACGTCAATGTGGTCCCCGGTTGGTTGCCCGCTGTCAGAGGAGCGCTTCCAGTAGTCCTTGAAAAAGATGATGCCCGTGCGCCCGAACAGCTTCGGATAGTAGCGGGCAACCTCAGGGCCGACGAACTTCTCGATCGGGCCGACGCCAGGAATGCTCGCAGATGCTATCCTGCCGGCCAGCTCGGTGGCGCGGATGTAGTGCATGTCCTCAACCGGGTGAACGGAGCAATAGGTGCAGCCAGAGAGCTGGCCCGGCGTGACACCGGCACGGCGCAGGGCGACGCCCATCCGGATCGAGCACTGATTGTGGAAGACGGGAAAGCCCATCGGGATGTGCTGGCCTTCCATATTGGTAAGATCGTGCGGCGCAATGCACGGCGTCGACACCGACTCGTTGATCGGATGCCCGCGCCACAGATCGACGAACTTGACCATGGACCTCCCCTGACCTGTCCCGAGTACGCCCGCTCCACCCCCACGGGTCCAGTATAAGCGGCAGCGTCCCGCGGGGCCAGCCGCCCGTCAATACGGGCGCTTTAGGCGGATTTGCGGGCGACCGCGTAGTCGGGAAGATCGATGCTGTCGAGCAGGCTTGCGCCTAGTGTCAGCCTTGCGACAAGCGGGAGCGCGAAGGCTTTGGTCATCTGGTTGCGCACGAACAGGCCAAGGCGCGTCTTGGGCACAAAGCTGCTGGCGAACTGCGCGGCCGCCTTCTGCTTGGTCGCGATCAATGGCCGCAGCACCTGCTCGT
>Ga0315553_10001429_pt1 | contig 19725 bp, 17 predicted proteins | sample SalMarSW160140MG_FD_203099 | JGI IMG/M metagenome (GOLD analysis project Ga0315553, IMG submission 203099) | Salt marsh sediment microbial communities from the Plum Island Ecosystem LTER, Massachusetts, United States - Salt Marsh Sediment SW1601-40 ... | reverse complement strand
TACCTCCAGCGCATCATCCCCCTCGTCCAGGAGCGCATCAAGCGGCTGGATGAGGCACCCGACCTGACCGACTTCTTCTTCCGTCAGGGCGAGCTCGCGTATCCCACAGAGCTCCTGCTGGGCAAGCGATTCGTCGACCAGCCTCAGCAGGCCGCCGAGTCCCTGACAGCCGTGCGCGAGCGCATCGACGCCCTCGACCGCTGGGACGAGGAGGCGCTGGAGAGCGCCATCCGTCCCCTGGCCGAAGAGCTAGGGCTGAAGACGGGCGAGCTCTTCGGGACCATCCGGGTGGCGGTGACCGGCCGCACGGCGGCGCCACCGCTGTTCGACACGATGGCCGTCCTGGGGCGCGAGCGCTGTCTGGAACGCTTAGGGGCCGCTATCGCGCGGCTGCGAGGCATCTCAGCCTCTTAGAATTGCCTTCCTAGCGTGCTTCTGCTAGAATCGCCTTTGGCTTGGGGGGTCGTCTAGTGGTAGGACAGCGGACTCTGGATCCGTAAGCGGGGGTTCGAATCCTCCTCCCCCAGCCAGCGAAGCGTCTGATATAATAAACGGTGCGGCGCATTCGTCTAGCGGCCTAGGACACCACCCTCTCAAGGTGGAGATCGGGGGTTCGAATCCCCCATGCGCTACCAACGAAAGCAGAGCCCGGCCAGCATGGACTGGTCGGGCTTGCTGTTTGCGCCAGAGACGCTGTACTTGCCACGTTTTTGTCGCCGCCTCTCGCGCGTCTTATACTTGAGGGTACAGAGAACTCCAGCATGAAGGAATTCGGGCCACGGCGAAGCACTAAGGAGGAGCAACAGCGCCTGCGGGGGCTAGGCCCCGCAAAAGGCTAACCTTAGCAGCGTATCCTCCCCTCGACCCGTGCGTTAGGAATAATGGACACCACGGGTATGAGTGTGCAAACGTTATCGCTGTTGGCCTGGGAGAGGAGCATAAGAACGAGGGCCCACGAGCGCAGCGGCCAGAGCGCCCAGGTCCGGCGGGAGGAGGAGTTAATCCGCAGGGCCCAGGAGTTCGACCAAGAGGCCCTGGGTTGGCTGTACGAGCTCTTCTATCCCAAGCTGTACAACTACGCTTATCTACAGCTAGGCAACGTTCATCAGGCTGAGGACCTGGCCTCGGAGGTGCTCCTGCGAGTGCTGGAGTCTCTCAAGGGCTACCGCTTCCGAGGGGTGCCGCTCGCCGCCTGGGTATTTCGTATCGCCCGCAATTGTCTCATCGACCTCAGCCGTCGTCGCCAGCGGCGGCCTCAGGTGGGCCTGTACGAGGGAATACCTGATACGCAGGACAGCCCTCAGGCCGTCGCCGAGCGATCCGTCGCTCAGGATGAGGTTCGCCTGGCCCTGACGAAACTCACCGAAGAGCAACGCCAGGTCATCATCCTGAAATTCGTTGAGAACATGGACAACGCCAGTGTGGCCCGCGTCTTGGGTCGAAGCCAGGGGGCAGTAAAGTCGCTCCAGCATCGCGCCCTGGTCTCGCTGAGGAAGATCATTTCATCGCAGGAGGTAGAATAGGGTGGGACGAGACTTCAAGACCATCCTGAATGAGTGCCTGCAAGAGATAGAGGCAGGCCAGCCGCTGGAAGCTATCCTGGAACGCTATCCAGAGGAGGCCGATGAGCTACGCCCCCTCCTTCTGACGGCCCAGAGCCTGAGGGCGACGCCTATCGCTCGCCCGCGCTCGCACGCCCAGCAGGCGGGCTGGCAGCGCTTCCTAGGCGAGGCCATTGCCCTGCGGCGGGCTCGCGAGCGGCGACCGGTCTTTAGTCTCTGGGCGCGGCCGCTCCTGCGGCCGGTGGCTATCGCCGCCTCGCTCCTGCTCACGCTGTTCTTCCTGGGCGGCGGCGCTACCGTCTATGCTGCCTCGAGCAGCCTACCCGATAGCGCCCTCTACCCCCTCAAGCTGGCCACCGAGGAGGCCCGCCTCTGGTTCGTCTTCGACGAGGACGATCGGGCGGGCATCCTTCTCGACCAGTCGGAGACCCGCATGACCGAGATTCGCAAGCTGGTGCAACAAGGCAAGCCGGTGGAAGGTAACGTCCTTTCCGCCATGCGAGGGCGGATGACGCGGGCAACGGACATCATCAATAAGAGGGACGCCCCCCAGGAGCTGGTAGCGCGAGCCAACGAGCTCTCCGCTCAACAGGAGAACATACTCATCGCCATCGGCGAAAACGTGCTGGCGGGCGACAAAGACGAGTACGGCGAGGTTCTGGTGGTAGTGCACGAGGTGCGTATCGAACTGCAAGGCCTATCCGAACCGGCGGTTCAACTGGACCCACAGACGCTGTCGCAAGGCATCAGCAGCTTCACCGGCCTGGTGGAGCAGCGTGAGGATGACGCCTGGACCATCAGCGGCACCAAGATACTGGTAGACGAAGCAACGATCGTGGAGGGCGATACGGGTGATGTCGTCGGACAGATCGCTCAGCTCACCATCATCAGCGGGCCTGGTGGCCCCCAAGCGATCGGCATCTCCCTTCGCGGCAGCGAGGACCTGGCCAAGACGGCCACTATCAGCGGCGTCATCGACAAGGTCGATGGAAGCAAGATCCAACTGGGCGGCCGCACCTTCAAGCTCGACGCTTCCACCGTCATCGATGCGGGGAGCTTCGCGATGAAGGCCGGCGTGCACGCCCGCGTGGAGAGCGAGTGCGCCGAGGAAGCGCTGGTGGAGGGCGTGTGCCAAGAGAGCGAGCTGGTGGCCAAGCGGATCGTGCTTCTCGCCTCGGAAGGATCGCCTGAGACCGTGACGGTGGAGGGAGTCTACCAGGGACAAGATGACGGAAGCTGGGTCATCGCCGGCATCCCCATCGAGTTCGCCCCCGAGAGTCCAACCCTGATCACACCGCCGGTGAATACACTGGTAGAAGTGACCGGCAACCAAGAGGGCCAGGCCATCGTCGTGGCCACAGCGGAATCGATCCGGCCACCGGAGGAGTTGGGCCTTGTCAAGCTAGAGGGCGTAGTGGATCAACTGGACGACAATCAGTGGCAAATAGGGCCGGCGCTCTTCCGCACTACCGCCGCCACCAGGATCGGTGGGGAGCTCATTCCGGAGGCCAGGGCGGTAGTCTGGGGCCTGCCCAACGAGGACGGCTCGCTCGATGCCATCTTCGTCGATGTTCTCGACACCCGCTCGCTAATCGCCCCCTAGGCACCCCAGCTTATTCCCACCGGTCCCTGACCCCTGATGCCTGTTCCAGACCATAGAGACGGTTCGAGAACCGCCACCCAATCATAGGGGTCGTTCGCGAACGCCCCCTACAGACCGGCCAAACAGGCTTAGGGGCGGTTAGCGAACGACCCCTACACCGATTGATAGCCGACCACTCCATGCCCTACAATATGGCCGTGGGTGCCCCCGTCGTCTAGAGGCCTAGGACGCGGCCCTTTCAAGGCCGAAATCAGGGGTTCGAATCCCCTCGGGGGCACCAGTCTTCTTCGGGCTCTCCACAGACCCCCTTGGCACACAACGAGCCAGCGAAAGGAGGGCGAAGGCCGATGAAGAGAGGCACTCTCCTCTACTGGATCGCCATTTCGGCGTTGCTGCTGTTCCTGCTGCAGGTTTTCTCCGGCTTTGTTCTCTGGCTAGCCATCCCAGGCGGCGACGGCTTTCGCGGCGGCCGCGGGGACGCCCAGCCGCCGGGGCAGGAGGAATTCCTGGCGCTCACTCGAGGCGACTGGATCGACATCCACCAGTGGGCCGCCGTCGCCCTGCTGGTGGTCATTGGCGTCCACCTGATCCTCCAGTGGCGCTGGATCGTCAGCGTCACGCGAAGGATGTTCGTCGGCGAATAGGGGAACGGGCGAGAGCGAGGGTTCGCCTCGAATCAGTCTGACCACGCAAACGCCCCTTGTCGCAGATGTGTCCAGCGGCTATAATCGCCGCGCTTTCCCTGAAACTGTTGGAAGTGCGAATGCTCACCTGTAGCTACACCGCTCAGGAGGCCCTCCAGATGGGGGTGTGAATTTGGTGGTGCCAGAAACTGATGACCAGAAGCCCAAGCTGTCCGAAGGTACTCAAATCGAAGAGGGAGGAAAGAAATGGAACTGAAGGAGATCCAGGCAATTGACACTATGTGCCGGCCTTACTACTGCAGCCCGGAGCTCACCAGCTCTTTCTTTGAGCATTATGAGTTCAAGATCATGGCCAGGACTACATTTGCTGGCGTGATGCGCCGACTGGGACTCAAGGAGGGAGAGGAGTGGAAGGTCTTAGCCGGACTGGGCAAGTCCTCAGTAAAAGAGATGGTGGCGGAAATGGACGAAATTGGGGTGGAGTTTGTCTTCATGGACCAAATGATCATGTGGTCCCGCCGGGAGTCTGGGCTCCTGAGCCATATACCCACTGAGACGATTGCCGGAATAATTGAAGAGTCCAACGGTAGGGTAATAGGAGGTGCTGGCTACAATCCGTTCCGGATCAAGGAAAGCCTTGAAGAGATAGAGAGAGCGGTTAAAGACTATGGGTTTAAGTACGTATGGGCGCACCCTATCACTTGGGGTCTGCCACCAAATGACAAGAAAATGTACCCTCTTTATGCCAAGTGCCTCGAATTGAGAATACCGGTTTGTTACCAGTCTGGGCACTCAGCGGAGCCCCTTCCCAGCGAGCCAGGTCATCCCATGTACGCCGATGAGGTTGCTCTGGATTTCCCCGAGCTTACGCTTGTCCTCACCCACACTGGCTGGCCCTGGGTGGACGAATGGCTGTCCATGCTTTGGAGACACCCCAATGTCTATGGCAATATTGGTGCCTACTATCCACGGGATCTTGATCCGGCCCAAGTTCGCTTCATGGATGGGAGAGGTCGAAACAAGGTTCTGTGGGCTACTAATGGATTGGGGCTTACCCGCTGTAAGAAGGAATTCCTGGAGTTAGCCATCAGTGATGAAACCAAGAAGAAAGTGCTTCGGGAGAACGCCATCAAAGTGTTTAACCTATGACCGGCCCCGGTCGCGTTTTCTCTGCTATGAGTGGGTGCAGCAGCAGCCGCTGGGCGTCACTGAGCGATGGGCTGAGTGATCCTCAGGTCCTGGAAGCGCTCCGGCTCTGCCAGCAGGGCAGCCAGAAACGAGGGCAGGGCAAAGCTGGCGGGATGCATCTGGGGGCTGTAATAGCGGGAGGAGATGCTTCTGGCCTCCAGCCTCTGGCGAACGGTGGCCTCATCGAGGGCGAGGGGATCGTTGCCCGCAGAGGCCAGGGTGAAGCTCCACAGCACGCCGGGATAAGAGGGCACAGGAGCGAGATAGACGCGCACCAGAGGGAAGACGGCCTTCAGGTTGGCGTAGATGCTCAACAACTCGTCCGTCAGGAGGAGAGCGGAACTGCTCTGGGTTACGATCAGCCCCTCCTCCTTCAGTATGCGGCGGACGGCCTGGTAGAACTCGGCGGTGAACAAGCGCAGGCTGGGCCCGGGAGGGAAGGGATCGGTCAGATCGACGATGATAGCGTCGAAGGGCTCCTGGGCCTTCTCCACGAATTCATAGCCGTCGGCGAACAGCAGGTCAAGGCGAGGATCATCGAACGCCCCGCTCGACACCTGGGGGAGATAGCGGCGACAGGTATCGACTACTGCTCGATCCAGCTCCACCTGGACTACCTCCCTGGGGGAGTGCTCCAGGACACGGCGCAGGCTGCCGCCGTCGCCGCCGCCTATGATGAGCACCCGCTCCGGCCGAGTCAGGGAGATGAGGGTAGGGTGTACTATCATCTCGTGATAGATGAACTCGTCCTTCTCCGTGGTCTGGAGGATGTTATCGAGGATCAGAGCCCTGCCGAAGGGGACAGTATCCAGCACACAGATGCTTTGATACTCCGAGCGGCCCTCGTACACCACGCGCTGCACCTGGATGCGCTGCTCCAGGCCGACGCGCTCTCGCTCGCCGAACCACTGTTCGCCGTTACTCGATACAAGAGGCAATGCCCCGCACCACCTCCATGACCTGAACCCGCTCAGCCTCAAAGTGATCCCGAAAGACGGGGATGGCTACTCGCGGGTCAGCGTCGTCGCCGCAGGTGAAGACATCGACCGCCGCATAGTCGTACTCGGGCCAGGTATGGATGGTGATGTGAGACTCCGCTAAGACGGCTACGCCGGTGACACCCTCCGGACTATAGTGATAGACTTGGACGTCTTTTAACGTTGCAGCGCACGCTGCCGCCGCATCGCGCAGAGCTCCTTCCACTGTCGCGGCGGAGTTGAAGTTCTTACCGCCCCACAACTCCAAGATTAGGTGCCTTCCCAAGCCCTTCAACGGATTCTCACCCCCTCCCTCTGAACCGGCCCGCGCCTCTCAGCATAAACACCACCCCAGGCGAAGCCGCTTCCGCGACGTCATTCCTGGAAAGTGGTGCTTAAGGCCTCTATGCCAGGCCTAACCGAAACAAGCGATTCAATACAATACCATATAACTCAAGAAGATTCCATAATGGAGAAAGATTTTCTGATCCGCCGCATCGATCGAGGCCGAAGGCCGAGGCGATCTGCCGCCTGTCTTGCTGGTAGAGATCCCTTCTGCTAGACTCGCTGCGAAAGGAGAGCGTGAAAGATGGAACTAGTTTGGCTTGTACCCGTTGCTGGATTCATGGGGATCGCCTTCGCTCTCTGGCTTGCCTGGGACGTGCTACGGCGCGACACGGGTACCGACGCGATGCGCGACGTTGCTTCAATGATCTTCGAAGGCGCTATGGCTTTCCTGAAGCGCCAGTACCAAACTATCGCCATCCTGGCGGTCGTGACCGGCATCCTCATCGCCATCATCGTCGGCGCCGTCTCGGAGGGTGTGAAGGATATCGTCCGCAACGACGCAGGACAGATCGAATATGGAGCAAAGGTCATCGATCACTGGAAGGAGGGCCTCCTCACGGGCATTGCCTTCCTGGTGGGTGCGGCCGCTTCAGCGCTGGCCGGATACATCGGCATGTATATCTCTGTACGTTCCAACGCGCGCTGCGCCTCGGCGGCGACCCGCAGCCTGAAGGAGGCGATCACCGTCTCCCTACGAGGAGGAGCCGTGTCCGGCTTCCTGGTGACGTCGCTGAGCCTGCTGGGTGTGTCGGGCATCTTCCTCACGTACAGTAAGCTATTGGACAACCCGCCGACCATCGCGCCGTTCCTCATCGTCGGCTTCGGCTTCGGGGCCAGCTTTGTGGCCCTGTTCGCCCAGCTAGGCGGCGGCATCTACACCAAAGCCGCCGACGTGGGCGCCGACCTGGTGGGTAAGGTGGAGGCTGGCATCCCCGAGGACGACCCGCGCAACGCGGCGGTAGTCGCCGACCTGGTAGGCGACAACGTGGGCGACTGCGCCGGCCGTGGCGCCGACTTGTTCGAGTCGATGTCGGCCGAGAACATCGGCGCCATGATTCTGGGCGTGGCGATCTACACCATGACCGGTAAGATCGAATGGATAATGTTCCCCCTGGTGCTCCGGTCGTTCGGCATCCTTGCCACGATTGTGGGGCTCTCCTCCGTCCCGTTCTTCGCCCGCGATGACAGCCGCCAGCAGCCGATGACCCCACTGAACTACGGATACTACGTAGTGTCGATCCTCTCCGTGGTGGGCTTGTTCATCGCCACCAAGGTGATGCTGTCGGATGCCTGGTATTGGTTCTTCGGATGCGGTCTCATAGGCATCGCCACGGGTATCGCTTTTGTGTATATCACGCAGTACTACACCTCGGGTTCATGGCGACCGGTCAAGGAAATAGCCAAGGCATCGCGCACGGGGCCGGCGACGAACATCATCATCGGCACCGCTGTAGGATATGAGACTACCGCAGCGACTGCCATCAGCATCGGCCTGGCCCTGGTCGGCTCCTTCATTCTCGGTTCCCACGCCGACATCGCCGGCGTGCCGGGCTTCAGTAGCGGCGTCTTCGGCACCGCCGTGGCCACCATGGGCATGCTCATGTCGGCCGCCTACATCCTCGCCATGGACACCTTCGGCCCCATCACCGACAACGCCGGGGGGATCACCGAGATGTCCGGCGCCCCGGAAGGCGCTCGCCACATAACCGACTCCCTGGACGCCGTGGGCAATACCACCAAGGCGCTAACTAAGGGCTACGCAGTGGCCTCGGCGGGGCTGGCCGCCTTCCTGCTGTTCAGCGCCTATCTGGACAAGGTGAAGGAGCGGCTGGACATCCCGCTGACCCAGGGCCTGCCCATCGACCTGTCCAACGTGGACGTGTTCGTCGGCGGGCTGCTGGGAGTAATGCTGGTCTTCCTGTTCAGCTCACTGGCCATCCGGGCCGTGGGCAACACGGCCTCAAGCATCATCGAAGAGGTGAGACGGCAGTTCCGCGAGGACCCGGGCATCATGGCCGGCACCTCTCGCCCTGACTACGCGCGGGCGGTAGACATCACCGCGCGCGCCTCCCTGCGCCAGATGGTGGCGCCGGGCCTCCTGGCTGTGTGCATGCCCGTGGCGGTCGGGCTCATCTTCCGCTTTACCAGGACAGAGGACTCGGGCTGGCTGGCCGTATCCGGGCTGCTAATGATCGGCACCATCGGCGGCATCATCCTCGCCACCTTCCTGAACAACGTGGGCGGCGCCTGGGACAACGCCAAGAAATACATCGAGGCGGGCCTCTTGAAGGTTCCCTCAGGTAACCCGGGCGATAAAGATGTGGTGCTGGGCAAAGGATCGGATGCCCACAAGGCGGCGGTGGTCGGCGACACTGTGGGCGACCCCTTCAAGGACACGGCGGGCCCGTCGCTGCATGTGCTGGTGAAGCTTCTGAGCACCGTGACCCTGGTGATGGCGCCGCTGTTTATCTCGTAGCGCCCTAGTCCGGGTCGATACCCATATACGTCCGCGGGTGCTTGATAAAGGGGTTCTGCTCCTTTTCCTGGCCGATGGTGGTGGTGGGGCCGTGGCCAGGCAGCACCAGCGTATCGTCTGGCAGGGTGAAGAGCTTGTCGCGGATGCTTCTGAACAGCTGTTGGCCGTCGCCGCCGGGCAGGTCGAAGCGGCCGATGCTTAGCTGGAAAAGAACGTCGCCGCTGAACAGCACGCCCTCGCCGTAGAGGCAGACGTGCCCGGGACTGTGGCCCGGACAGAAGAGCACCTGGAACTTCAGCTCCCCCACTCCTATCTCCTGGCCTTCCTCCAGCCAGATCTCCGGTTCGCTCATCCGCGGCATGGAGCGTCCGAGCCACATCATGGCCGCCTCGCTCTGATAGGCGGTGTACTCATAGGCGCTGGGGTGCATGGCTACCGGCGCGTTGGTGGCCTGGCGTACCTCGTCCACGGCGCCAATGTGGTCGATGTGCTCGTGGGTGAGAACGATGATCTTGGCGGTCAGCTCTTTCTCTTCCAAGGCAGCTAAGATCTTGGCGGCGTCGTCGCCGGGGTCGACGATCATCGCCTCTTTGGTCACATCGCAGCCGGCGATGAAACAGTTGCCCTGGAGGAAGCCGGTGGGAAAGCCCTCCAGTATCATCGACATCGCTCAGCCATATTGCTAGTACGAAGCAATGCTAGATCTTCTCGAAACGCTCAACATCCACAACGAAGACGATGGCGCCGCCCGCTCTCACCTGAAGGGGCTGGCCAGGCGGCAGGCTGCCCGGAAAGGGCAGGGCCTGGACGGGGACATACTCTGCGCGGGGTTGGCATTCAGCCCTGATCATGTCCAGTACCGTGTCGACGGCATCAGCTCCTACTCCCGACAGCAGAGTGGCGTTGCCGCGGCGTAGAAAACCGCCGGTGCTGCTGATCTTGGTGACCGGATAATCGGCCTCCATCATCTTCACCAGCAGGCGATCGGCGTCCTCGGCAGCGGCGATGACGATCAGCAGCTTCTGGACAGAGAAAGACAAAGGCTTGACTCCTCGACCGTCAGAGCCCTTCAGCCTGTCGCTCCTGCCTGGCTTGCCAGCGCTCCCGAGCCTTATAGACAACCAACTGTCGCATGATGTTGCCCGGCTGGGGCGCCATGAGCAAGGCCACGGCAGCACCTATTACCAGCCCTAGAATGAACCCTAGAAGGAAGCGCATGTTTCTTACCCCCGTTGCCTGCGAGTCTTGCTTCTGGTCAATCCTACCACGTGGGCCAAGCCTGATGATAGACAGGCTTTACTTTGGCCCTCGAAACTGGTAACTTCAACGAAGATTTTTGTCTGCTTTCAGTCAATTCGAGAGCCTATGTCCACCAAAGCAACCGTAGAGAAACTCGTATCCCTGTGCAAGCGCCGCGGCCTGGTCTTCCAGAGCAGCGAGATATACGGCGGCATCGGCGGGTTCTGGGACTACGGGCCGCTGGGCGTAGAGCTGAAGAATAACATCAAGCAGGCCTGGTGGAAAGCGGTCGTCCAGGAGCGCGACGACGTGGTGGGCCAGGACGCCGCCATCGTCATGAACCCCACGGTCTGGAAGGCCAGCGGCCACCTGGACACCTTCGCCGACCCGATGGTCGACTGCAAGGAGTGCAAGAAGCGCTTTCGGGCCGACGATCTGGTGGGGGCGGTCGCGGCAGGCACCCACGGCCACGAGGCCGCCGTCAAGGCCAGCCGCTGCCCCGAGTGCGGCGGCGAGCTCACCGAGCCCCGTATGTTCAACCTGATGTTCAAGACATACGTCGGGCCGGTGGAGAACGACGCCTCGACCGCTTATCTGCGGCCGGAGACGGCCCAGGGCATCTTCGTCAACTTCCTCAATGTGCTGACCGCCACCCGCAAGAAGCTGCCGCTGGGCATCGCCCAGATCGGTAAGGCCTTCCGGAACGAGATCACGCCGGGCAACTTCATCTTCCGCGACCGCGAGTTCGAGCAGATGGAGATCGAGTACTTCGTCAAGCCAGGGACGGACGAGGAGTGGCACAAGCACTGGGTGGAGGAGCGCTACAACTGGTATCTTGGCCTGGGGCTGCGGAAGGAGAACGTGCGAGTGCGCCGGCTTGAGCCTGAAGAGCAGGCCCACTACGCCAAGGACACCTACGAGGTCGAGTATCTGTTCCCTATGGGATGGTCGGAGCTGGAGGGCATCGCCAATCGCACCGACTTCGACCTGCGCCGCCACGCCGAGTTCAGCGGGCGCGAGCTGGAGTACTTCGACGAGGAGAGCGGCGAGCACATCGTGCCGTACGTGATCGAGCCCTCGGCGGGGGTGGACCGGCTGCTCATGGCCTTCCTGGTCGACGCGTACGACGAGGAGGAAGTTCGAAAAGAGACGCGGGTGATCCTGCGGCTGCACAAGGACCTGGCGCCGATCAAGGTGGCGGTGCTGCCCCTGAGCCGCAACGAGAAGCTGGTGCCGCCGGCCAGGGAGGTGTGGGCTCTGGTGCGCAAGCACTGGATGAGCCAGTACGACGATGCCCAGAGCATCGGGCGGCGGTATAGGCGGCAGGACGAGGTGGGCACGCCGCTGTGCGTGACGGTCGACTTCGACACGCTGGAGGACGAGGCGGTGACGATCCGGGAGCGGGACAGCATGGAGCAGGTGCGGGTGCCCATCGCCGGGCTGGTGGAGGCGCTGCGGGAGAAGATGAATACGGGCGATTGATTGTGTTCGCGAAAAACCCTGTGTTCTGGGGGCCCCCCGTATCTGGCGAGGCTCCTTTTTCTTTGATTGTTCCGCCCCGCTGAGCGGGAAAGCCGCTGCTAAGGTGCTTGACGACGGTGCTAGAATAAGTGTTCGAGGGGAGAGGTGAAAGGGGGAGGTGACACGGGGGAGAGAGTGGACGCGCACGGATAGAGCCAGCGGCGAGGCGCCGAGGGGCGGCACAGAGTCAAGGAGGGGGCAATGGAGACGCTGGTGGTGATCCTTCTCGTGGTTGTGGTGGCGCTGGCTGGTTTTGCCTTGTGGGAGAGCCGGGAGAGCCGGCGCAGCCTGCAGGCCGAGCTCTCCGGCCAGCGAAAGGAGATGGCGCAGAGCCTGGCCAACACCCAGCAGTCTCTCCAACAGCGCATCGATGGGATTGACTCGCGGCTGAACCGGAGCCTGACATCCAGCGCGGACACTATGGCCAAGATCCACACAGATCTCGAGAGCGTGCGGAGTTCGGCAAGTCGCATCCTAGAAGTAGGGCAGAACATATCGTCACTGCAGGACATCCTGCGCCCGCCCAAGCTGCGCGGCGGGTTCGGGGAGATGCTGCTCGAACAGCTGCTCGGACAGATCCTGCCCCGGGTTAACTACAGGTTCCAGCACCGCTTCCGTAGCGGTGAAATTGTGGACGCGATTATCCAGCTGGGACCTAGCTCCGTGCCGGTCGACGCGAAGTTCCCGATGGAGAGCTTCAACCGGATGTTGGCCGCCGACTCGGACGAGGAGCGGACGAGGCTGCGGCGGGAGTTCGCCCGCACTATCCGCGGGCACGTGGACGGCGTGGCCAAGTACATCCGGACAGACGAGGGGACGTTCGACTTTGCGCTCATGTATATACCGGCGGAGAACGTCTACTATGAGACGATAGTGCAGAGCGAGCAGGAGGCGGAGGGCGAGAGCCTGCAAGAGTACGCGCTGGAACGGAAGGTCATACCGGTATCGCCGAACAGCTTCTACGCCTATCTGCAGGCTATCGTGCTCGGTCTGCGGGGGATGCACGTCGAGCGGCAGGCGCAGGAGATCATCGCCCACCTCCAGGGACTGAAGGGAGACTTCGGCCGCTTTCAGGAGGGGTTCAGCATCCTGGGCGGACATATCCGGCACACGGCGAACCGGTACGACGAGCTGGAGCGAGAGGTCGCAACGCTGGACCACAAGCTGTCGCTGCCGCTGGCGACGGAGGCGCCGGAGCTACCGCCAGGCGACGGCGAGGAGGCGGCGGACTAGCGGACTAGAGAGAAAGCGACGGGCGGGGCGGCCCAGTGACACGTCCCAACGTCTTGACGCGCTCTGGCCTTCCCACATCAACTTCGCCGCTGTGTTCAGGCGGTTGCACCCATTACTTCCAAATTGCCATGATCGGTTCCTATCATCACCTGAGCGGCCGGCCTCTACCCGCCTACCTAGACGAAATGGCGTTCCGGTTCAACAATGGGCACAATCCGTTTCTGTTTCGAGACACGTTGCTCAAGCTTCTGAAATCGGAAGGGTTCCCCTATCGGAACCTAACCTCTTAAAAGCGACGCTCCTACGGCTATGGCCCCAACGCCCATCCTGCGTCGGCCCCTGAAACTCCAGATGCCCTTTGCAGTCTGTCTGAACATTTATGATCACCCGAAACCACAGCAGGTCTCCAACGAAAACGCTCTTCGGAAAAGGGAATTGCATTGTATATCCACCATCATTGTTGAGTCTCGCTGTCGGACGGGGTGAATGAGAATAAGGATTGCGTTTCTCCTCTGCTTCCTGGTCGGCGTCCCATAAGTTTGTCACGAAGGAAAACCTAGACTTGACAGTTTCCCAGCGCCAGGGAACCAAACCGACCCTCCATTTCCGCTCAACTAACCGGAAAGAACACGTCGACAGGGTAGTCCCGCTTTTCACCTCGACCCTTGCATGAAGTCCAACTAGTCCATCGATTCCGGTTGTTGCGTCAGCAGACGACTTCGGCTCGTTGGCGTCTCCGAACGCTGCCGTCGAGGGATGCTGCTGGAAGGAGAGTGAATATGCCCTCGCTGGGGCTGTCCAGCGGCGATAAAAGGCTATGGCAGAAGCAAGGGCAGCAAGCGCGAATAGGCCCAGCGCGACCACGCTGTCCCAGGTCATTGGATCCAGCGGTAGTTGAACCGTCGGGTAAGCTCCAGCAACCATCAATAGGGCCAACCACACTGAGGGGAGCCTCAACACAGTGGCCCCCACGCCGCCATTCTATCACGCGCCTCTTGTGTCAAGTATGTAACCCTCAAATTATGAATAAGGCCTTATTGCGCCCGCCGCCAAGACTCGCTAGAGATGGCGTCGCCGATCCCCTTGACGACCCCTAGCAAAACACATATTGTGCAGCCAGCATGGGGGCCATGATCCGCATACTGCATTTCGCTGACCTGCACCTGGGGGTCGAGACGTACGGTCGGCCCGACCCTGCGACCGGCCTGTCGAGTCGCCTGCTGGACTTCCTGCGCGCCTTCGACGAGCTGGTCGATTTCGCGATCGAGGAGCAGGTCGACGTCGTGCTCTTCTGCGGCGACGCCTACAAGAGCCGCGAGCCGTCGCAGACGCACCAGCGGGAGTTCGCCAGGCGCATCCGGCGGCTGGTGGACGCGGACATCCCCGTCCTGCTGCTGGTGGGCAACCACGACCTGCCGGGCGCCGTCTCCCGCGCCACCACGCTGGAGATATTCGACACCCTGGGCATCGAGAGGGTGCACGTGGCGGCCAGGCCAAAGACGCTGGTCATCCCGACGCGCGGCGGTCCGCTCCAGATCGTGGCGCTGCCCTGGCTGACGCCGAGTCGGCTGCTGACCAGGGAAGAGTACAGCAACATGACCGTCGACCAGCTCCTGCGGGCGATGGAGGACCGGATGGGCGAGTTCATCCAGGAGCAGGCCGAGGAGCTGGACCCGAACCTGCCGGCGGTGCTGGCGGCGCACGTGGCCATGAGCGGCTCGATCGTGCAGACGGGCTCGGAGGAGTGGATGACAGTGGGCCGCTACCCTCAGCTCATGAAGAGCACCCTGCGGCCGGAGCTGTTCGACTACGTGGCGCTGGGGCATCACCACGTCGCGCAGGTGCTCAGCCACGCGCCGCCCATCGTCTATCCGGGGAGCCTCCAGCGGGTGGACTTCGGCGAGGAGAAGGGCGAGAAGGGCTTCTACCTGCTGACCATCGACCCGAGCCGGCCGCGAGGGCAGCGGCTGGTGGGCGAGCCCGAGTTCCACGCCGTCTGGGCGCGTCCGTTCGTGACGGTGGAGGCGCGGCCCCGGCAGGAGGACCCGACGCCGGAGGTACTGGCGGCCATCGAGAAGGCGTCGGTGGGCGATGCCATCGTGCGGGTGGTCATCAGAGTGTCGCCCCAGCAGCAGGCGCTGCTGCGGCAGGGTGAGGTACGCCAGGCGCTGGCCGAGGCGCACTTCCTGGCCTACGTGAAGACGGAGTTGGTCGAGGAGGACAGGCGCAGTCGGCTGCCGCCCGACGTGCGGCCGGAATCGCTCACGCCGATGGAGGCGCTTCGGCTGTACTTCGACGACCGCAAGCTGGCACCGGAGCGGCGGGAGATGCTGCTGCGCTACGCTCGCTCGCTGGTGGCGGGAGGAGAGGAGGAGGGGGAGGAAGTGGCGGCAGCGGCTGGAAGGGAATAGAGCGATGGCCTCCATCACGCTGTACGGCGGCGTCGGCGAGATCGGGGGGAACAAGGCCCTCGTCGAAAGCAACGGGCGGCGCGTCTTCCTCGACTTCGGCCTCAGCTTCTCCGGGATGGGCACGTTCTACGAAGAGTTCCTCCAGCCGCGAACCAACAACGGCCTGAGAGACCTGCTCGCGCTGGGTATCCTGCCAAGACTGGACGGCATATACCGGCAAGACCTCATCGAACTCGACCACCTGGAGGACGCCCTGGCTGAAGCGGGCGCGCCTGACGAGTCGCTGTGGGTAGCCGACGTGCAGAGCTACGATGAGGTGCGCAAGAAAGACGGCAGGCCCTTCGTGGACGGCGTCATCGTGTCGCACGGCCACATGGACCACTTTCAGCACGTCGCCATGCTCGACGAGCGCATCCCCGTCTTCTGCGCAGCAACCACGAAGGCGATCATGGAAACCGCCGAGGAGATCGGCAAGGGCGGCTTCGGAACAGACGTCATCAACGTCGACAAGCGCTCGCTGTCCACGCTCGCGGGCGGGGCATTCTTCCCCGGTGCGCACAAGGTTGCAAGCGCGAGCGTTCCGAGGGCGATCAAGCTGGTGGGCCTGCGGGAGCGCTTCGACGCCGGCGGGATGCACGCCGAGCTGTACCCTGTCGACCATTCGGTGCCGGGAGCGGCGGCGATCGTTCTGACGACAGACGACGGCCGGACGATAGTCTACACCGGCGACCTGCGCTTCCACGGGAGGGCCGGGCACCTGACGAAGGCGTTCAGCGATGCGCTCGCCAACAGCGAGCCCGACGTGCTGATCACGGAAGGCACGCGCATAGACGAGGAAGAGCAGGACAGCGAGGACACCGTTCGGGAGGAGTGCACAAGGCTCGTCTCCCAGGCAAAGGGAGCGCTGGCCATGGTGGGCTTCGCCTGGAAGGACACGACCCGCTATCAGACGATGCTGGAGGTGGCGCGCGAGACCGGCCGCACGCTGGTGGTCTCCTCGAAACTAGCCTACCTGCTGCACAAGCTGAACGCACTGCCGGACCCTCCCGCTCGACCGGTATCGGAAGAGCCGGACGTGGGGGTGTACCTGAAGCGCAAGGCGAGCATGCTCTACAGCAAGGGCGACTACGTCGGCACCAAGTATGATATGGGATACGCGGCGGAGTGGGACAAGAAGGACCCCTCGACCCTTAGGACAGAGCACTATGATTCGGGAGTGCGCGCCTACCAGATCGCCGCTGATCCCGGCAAGTACCTGCTCCACCTGGACTACTACGAGCTCAATGAACTCATCGACCTGCGGCCTCCTCGCGGCAGCATATATGTCAGCGCCGTGAGCGAGCCGTTCAACATAGAGATGGAACTGGACAAGGAGCGTCTGACCAACTGGCTACGGAAGTTCGGGGTCAACCCTCCAGACTGCGAGCCTCGATACGTTCACGCTTCCGGGCACGCCAGCGGGCCGGAGCTGATCGATTTCGTCAAGAGCGTCCGGCCCAAGATGCTCATCCCGATACACACACAGCGACCCGACATCTTCGAGCAGGAGCTAGCGGGTACGGGCATCGCCGTCCACATACCGCGTGTCGGCGAGACCATTCCCATTCCGTAGAGGAGCGCAGCCGTGATCCCCGCCAGGCTCAGCATGCGCAACTTCCTCTGCTATCGTGACAACGTGCCGCCTTTGGACTTCAGCGGCATCCACGTGGCCTGCCTTTCGGGGGACAACGGCCACGGCAAGTCGGCACTGCTGGACGGCGTCACCTGGGCGCTGTGGGGCAAGGCGCGCGCCCGCATGGAGGACGAGCTGGTGCACCTGGGCCGGACGGAGGCGGAGGTGGACTTCGAGTTCCTGGTGGACAGCGCCCGCTATCGGGTGATCCGAAAGCGGAAGAAGGCCGGCGCCCGCAGCCGCGGCGAATCGATGCTCGACTTCTTCGTGGAGGGCCCGAACGGCTGGCGGGTCATCAGCGGCAACACCCTGCGAGAGACGGAGGGGCGCATCCAAGAGACCCTCCACATGGACTACGAGACGTTCATCAACAGCGCCTTCCTTATGCAAGGGCGAGCGGACGAGTTCGTGCGCAAGACGGCCGCCCAGCGGAAGGAGGTGCTGGCCTCCATCCTGGGCCTCGAGCAGTACGACCGCCTGGCCGAGCGGTGCAAGGAGCTAGCGAAGGAGGCCGAGCTTCGGCGGCGGCAGCTCGAGCTGGCCATCGAGTCGATAGACCAGCAGCTCTCCCGTCGCGGGGAGTACGAACAGCAGCTAGAGGAGGTGCAGGCCGAGCTGATCCAGACAGAGGAGGAAGCGACGGCCCAGGAGCAACTGGCCGACACTCTGCGGCGAGCGGCGGAAGCCCTGGAGCACCAGAGGCAGCAACTCCAGCGGGCGGAGGAGCAGTGGCAGCGGGCCGAGGATGAGCTGCAGCGCCATCGCCGGCAGGTAGCTCAGCACCAGGAGCGCATCGACCAGTACCAGGCCACCGTGGGCCAGGCTGAGGCGATCCGCCAGGGCCACGAGCGTCTGCTTGAGGCCCGCGCCAGGGAAGGGGAGCTCACGCGCGTTCACTCCGCCCTGATGGAGCTGCGAGTCGAGGAGGAGGGGCTGCAAAGGCAGATCGAGCTGGCCCAGCAGCAGCTAGCGAATGAGGCCCGCAACAAGGCAGGCCAGGTGGAAGATCTCGCAGCGTGGGCGGCCGCTCTGGCCGGGTGGCGAGAAGAGAAGGAGGCAGCGGCGGCGGAACTGGCCGCGCTGGCCTCGGAGCAGGACGAACTGGCCGCCATGGGCCAGGAGGAACGCCAGGCATTGGCCGATGCGCAGGCCCTGCGAGCCGCCAATCAGCAGCTCCAATCGGAGATGGAGGAGCTGCAACGTCGGGCCGAGGAGCTGGCAACCGCCGGCGCCAGTTGTCCGCTGTGCGGCACCGACCTGGGCGAGGAGCAGGTGCACCACATCTGCCAGCACTATCGGCTGGAGGAGGAAGACAAGGAGAACAAGCTGCAGGAGAACGAGGAGCGGGCCGGCGACCTGTCGCGGCAGGCGGAGGAGCTGCGCCGGCGGATCGCCGCTCTGGAGGGCGACCTCCGCAAGCGGCGGAGCGAGCTCGACCAGCGACTGGCCCTGCTCGAGCAGCAGATCGAGCAGGGGAAGGCCGCGGAGAAGGAGCTTCCCGCCATCCGCCGCGAGCTGGCCGCTCTGGAGGAGCGCATCGCCAAAGAGGACTATGCCCACCAGGAGCGCGGCCGCCTCCAAGAGGTGCGGCGAGAGATGGCCGCGCTGGCCTACGACCCCGGCGCTCACGACGAGGCGCGTCGCCAGATGGAGGAGCTGGCCGGGTTCGAGGAGCGCTTCCGCCAGTTGGGCGAGGCGGAGAAGCTGCTGGAACGAGAACAGCAGGGTCTAGCGGCCGCTGAGGACAACCGCGACCGCTGGCAAGAGAGCGCCGAGGAGGCGCGCCAGGAGGTGGAGCGGCTAAAGGCGGAGGTGGCCGGGCAGCCAGACGTCGGGCCGCAGCTAGCGGAGGTTCGCCAACGGCTTGACGGCCTGCGGGATGTCGAGCGGAGGCAGCGTCAGGCGCTGGGCGCCCTCCAGCAGGAGCTCGACCGCTGCCGCGCCCTGGAGGAGGAACGGCAGCCCAAGGTGGAGACGCTGAACCAGGCGGGCAGCGACAAGGCGGTCTACGACGAGCTGGCGACAGCCTTCGGCAAGAACGGGGTGCAGGCCCTGATCATCGACGGCGCTCTGCCGGAGATCGCCGACGAGGCGAACCGCCTCCTCAGCCAGATGACCAACGGACGCATGTCGCTGACCATGAGCACGCAGCGGGAGACCCAGCGGGGGACGGTGGTGGAGACGCTCGACATCAAGATCGCCGATGAGCTGGGGACGCGCAGCTACGAGATGTTCAGCGGCGGCGAGGCGTTTCGGATCAACTTCGCCCTGCGCATCGCCCTGTCGCGACTACTGGCCAGACGGGCGGGGGCGCCGCTGCCCACGCTGGTCATCGACGAGGGGTTTGGCACGCAGGACAGCGCCGGCCGCGAGCGGCTGGTCGAGGCGATCCACGCCATCCAGGACGACTTCCGCTGCCTGCTGGTGATCACCCACATCGACGAGCTACGCGACGCCTTTCCCGTGCGGATCGAGGTCACGAAGACGCCCGAAGGGTCAACCATCGCGGTGGTGTAGGCCCGAGGGCAGGCGGACAGAATAATTGCCGCCTCCCTCTTTAGGCCGCTCATCCTTCGACAGGCTCAGGATGAGCGACGAGGGACGGGCTTCCTTCGACGGGCTCAGGATGAGCGACGAGGGACGGGCTTCCTTCGACGGGCTCAGGATGAGCGGGCAGGGGCCGTCTAACCCTCCATCTCCCACCTACACTGAAACACTTCAGCACAAGAAAGACCGCCCGCGGGGAACTGGTCCCCTCGAGCGGTCTATGGCGGGATCGGCTAGGGTTACTACGCTGGCTTCAGGGCGTTGATCTTCGCCCTGGCTGCGTCCTTGTCCTTGAACCAGGTGG
>Ga0315553_10001428_pt1 | contig 19774 bp, 29 predicted proteins | sample SalMarSW160140MG_FD_203099 | JGI IMG/M metagenome (GOLD analysis project Ga0315553, IMG submission 203099) | Salt marsh sediment microbial communities from the Plum Island Ecosystem LTER, Massachusetts, United States - Salt Marsh Sediment SW1601-40 ... | reverse complement strand
GCCGTGGATCCGGTCATTTCCACTCGCGCAACCAGGATAATTACGGGACCGAGTAGGCCGTCAACTCACTGTTGTCTGAGTAACCCTCGGTTTGGGTAGTGTAGCGAACGATTCCAACACCTTCGGCAAACCAATAGCTTTGGCTTGCCGAAAAAGCAGGCGTACTGACCATCATCCCGCTTATCGTCGTCGTCGTCGTCCCGTCGATGCGCAGGGCATCAAAGGTCCCGGCCGGGACGACAACCATTTCCACTCCGGAAACAGTCCAGGTCTCAGAGCTCGTCGTTGTGATGTCTAAAGAGATCCCTCCGGCTGAGACACTGATGACGGTCGTATAATCGTTGTTCCAAGAGTAACCAGGAGTCAGGTTCTCGGCGGACGGAAGCCAGGTGCCGGAACTGTCGATGACATCCATCTTGGCGACATCGCCGAAATCGAGGACGCTGAGATTGCCGAAGTCGTAGGAGTTGATTCCGCTGGGGTCGCAGGTCCAGTGAGAGGTCATATCGACGCTCGGTGCGGCAATGTCCATCGTTGCCGTCGCCGTATTTGCCGAGCCGTTAGCGCTGGTGATGCTCCATGTTTGCGAGCCCTCATTGCCAGCATAGCTCCAAGTCGCACCGGTCCGCAGGGGCATATAGGGGTGATCGCATGCAGTCGCCGCGGTCCTCTCGCTGGGCTCGGCCTCGACGGCCTCGGTCACCATCTGATCAACTTCCACCTGGATCCGGAAGAGAACGTCCCTTAATGAAGCTGCCTCCGGGGCGTCCACATAGGTGGCACCTGGGATTAACTCGACCAGAGCTTTGACGGCTTCAAGTTCATCCTGAGGAACCTCGAAGCCGACGACGAAGACGCGTAACTCGATTTTGGCTTTCTCCGCTTCCTGGCGGATGAGCTCGGCGGCTTCTGGATTGCAGCTATCCGCACCCCCCGTTACTACGACCATCGAATGTGGTCCTTCTGTTGAGGCCATATCTTTAATCGCGGCAATCATCGCCTGCGCCACAGGGGAGTCCGAATTGGGGTCCGACTCGAGGCCGCCCAGTTGCCCTTCGATCTTCCCCTGGTTGGCGGTGGCAAAGGGCACGACCAGGTCGGTGTCCTGGCAGCCTTGCGGTTGCGCTCCCGTTCCGAACACCCTCAGCCCAGCCGTTAGCCGTGGGTCAGCAGTCCGCACGATCTCGGCCATAATGCCGCGCGCTACTCTGATGCGTGTGTCTCCGTTGGAGAGAGACTCCATCCGGGGTGAAGTATCCAGGATGTACTCGATCGTAGGCTCTGCGGCTTTTCCCCCGCGACCACGAACGATAAAGAAGGCAGCGATGGTGGCGACAATGACAATCAGGCAAACGGCCGTAATCGCGCAGCCAACAAGCAGGACACTGGGTAAACGACGCTTCGAATCGGTGGTGGACATATATAACTCCTGAGGGGATGCATGGAGTCTATCGCAACGGCGGAGAGGGAGCAAGATGAATACCCTGGTTCACCAAAGGCGGGGATGCGACCATCCCGCAAGCGACGAGTCTGCGCTCGGCACAGCAGAAGTTCGATCGGTTCCAGAAGGAGTATGACCGGGAGCAGCCGCATGAGGCGCTGCGAGGCGCGATTTGGAATCCAGCCTGGTTCTTCGGCACCGGTCTTTTTCATTGTAAGATCTAAGCGGGGTCGTTCCGCTTAAGGTTGATTGCACGCCTTGTTAATCTTCTGGAATACTGCTGCAAGCGTATATAGGGTGCATGCCTGATAATGCGATTCCAATTCCGATACCTCCCACATTGGTTATTATTAGCCGTTATAGGTTTGGCAATTTTAATATTGCCATTCTTGCTGCGTACATCTCGCTTTCGATCCAAGCTGCTAAGCAATCAGGAGAAGTGGGTACGCCTAGAACCCAGCGAATATGAGATGGTTGTGGAAAGCAATTCCATGAATGACTGTACTGGGGGATGGAATACCATCTTGGTTAGAGGCGGGGAGATCGTTGAGGCGAAGAATTCTAAGAATGGAAATTGCTCTCACGAAAGCTTCAGGCAGTTAACAGTCGAGGGTCTTTTCACTCGCATATGGAATGAATGCATTCGAAACCGAGCATTTAGCATGCCCTTTCCGGTTTGCAATGTTGAATATGATGAGGAGCTTGGGTTTCCAAGACGCGTTGACACTTACACATTTAATAAGCAAGGGGAATATCTTCCGAGCGTTACAGTTGAGAGTGTTACTCGAAATCCATAGGATCCCGAATACGTGCTAACGTCTCGCTGCCTTGTCACTAGGCAGGGTCGAGGGAGAGGCGCCTGGCAACCAAGAGTGTGCTCCGCGCACGATCCTCTGGACGCAACCTGCCCACTGGCTAGTACATGAAGCTCGGAGTTCTTTGCATAACAGCATGCTCAGTAACGTGATAGCTAGTTACACTTGATGATGGGATGGAGCAAATGAGTGCAACTCGATTAACCCTGATCTCTTCGAGGATGATCCGTTGGATTGCTCGTATCTGGAGTCTCCTGCTCTTTACATTTGCTGTCCTTAGAATGATCACTCCGGATCCCTCCATCACAGAGCCCGTGCCATTTGCGGACTGGTTCCTCTTGAGTCTTTGGGGGATAGCCATTATAGGAGTGCTAATTGCCTGGCGATGGGAGGCGGTGGGGGCTATCATTACGGTCGGGACGATGTGCTTGCGTGAGCTTGCTTGGGTGATCTTGAAAGGGCGCTGGATGGTGAATTTCTTGATCGTCTGGGCTTTGGTTGTGCCCCCAGTAATTCTCTTCTTGATCGCTCGTAGGTTGGAGAATATTGCGCATTCATAGAGCTGAGTCAAACTATATGTCTGCGGTGCTTCGTAAGGAGCCGCATAGGACAATCGGACCCCGTCCAGTCCAGCTGGATGAACGATCAAGATGGATCCCGTCGAGGCGGGACGTGCGGTGAACGGTGAAAGATCTGTGCGAGGACATTGGCGACGTTACAGCGCGATTTTCTATCAATGGGCCGAGGAGTGCGGGGCTAGAATTCGTGACCTACGTGAAACGCCCACGCTGTATGCTGCGCGATCCACCGGACGCGCTGGGTGCTGCGTGAAGCCAGAGGGGGCCATGCTAGCGCATAAGAAGATGCTGGCGAGAAGTTCACATGAATGATCATGCTCAACCTTCGAGCGGATCCAACCCAGCTGGCGGGGGGAAGCAGATAATTCGAGGAATTTCCAAAATTCTAATCATTGTCTGCGTCCTGGCCGGGATCTTGTTTGTCTCTGCAGGTGGTTTGGATTGGGTCTCGGCTTGGATCCTGGTTTTGCTTTACCTAATATATCTTGCTGCTGTGATGATTTGGGGGATAAGGAAAGCCCCCGATTTATTAATGGAACGAGGAAAAATCGGTCCGAATGTAAAGTCGTGGGATAAGATTATCAATGCTTTCTACGTGATCTTCCTCGTTGCCCTCCTGATCGTTTCAGGATTGGATGCTCAACGCTATCACTGGACTGTAGTGCCCACAATCTTACAAGCAGCAGGGCTTCTGGGCATGGCATTTTCGGGTTGGATGATTTGGCGAACGATTGCCGAGAATGCATTCGCCTCAAGATGGGCACGAATCCAGGTCGATCGAGGGCAAAGGGTCATTATGACGGGACCCTATTCTTTTGTCCGCCATCCGATGTATATAGCCATCCAGCTCCTTGTCATCTGTATTCCACTTCAGCTTGGATCCCTGTGGGGTTTGATCCCTTCAGCATTGATCTGTTTGCTATTTGTCATCAGGGCTTGTTTTGAGGACCGCATGCTGCTAGAGGAATTGGATGGCTATCGAGAATATGCGAACCGTGTCAGGTACCGTCTCTTTCCAGGTATTTGGTGAGCCTGTGATAGTCTATTATTTCGGCTGACTGACAGCTTGATATCCCGCGATTACATCGGAATTGCCGAGCCGGTTCAACGATCGAGTTGGTAAAAATGCGATCCCTACAAAGGGTGCAGGACCAGGCAGCACCTAAGGAAGGCCTGCCGGCTCGCTGCCAGGAAGATCCGTTCCCACCTTGGCGCTGCGCGTAGGTAGATCCATATGTTGTTCAATATCCAGGGGCCAATATTATGAGCGTTGTTCAATTTAAATCTATCGGGGTAATTCACAGCCCTTTCACGGACATTAAGGGAATGCCTATTCAGCCATCAAGTGCTCAGGGAATTGAAGGTTGGGTAGAGATATTTGCGCCCTATCGCGCAGGGCTTCAAGACCTTGATGGCTTCTCGCATATTTACCTGCTTTATCATTTTCATAAAGTAATGGATGCCGAACTCGTTGTTATCCCATTTCTGGACAAACAACCTCATGGTGTTTTTGCGACTCGAGCGCCAACTCGGCCAAATCCAATCGGCTTATCCATTGTAGAGTTGAAACGAATAGAGAATGAGAGGCTGTACATAGCGAATGTTGACATTCTTGATGGAACCCCTCTGCTCGATATCAAACCTTATATTCCCGGATTTGATCAGGAGCCAAATGTAAGGGTAGGGTGGTTGGCTGCTGGCGAAGATGAAATCCGCACTAAAGTATCGGATGATCGATTTGAGGGTAGTGCGTCTGGAAAGGATGAATAACTTCTCACTGTGCTGTATGTACAATAGGAAAGGACGTGCCCGCGAAGAATCTGGGATCTGCGAGGTGTGACAGCTACATAGAACGCATGAATTCGCGGCACCAGTGATGTCCGGTTGGATCACTTTGCGATATCGAGGCTGGTCGGCGGCCGCGATTTTAGGGAATGGCCGATCTGTTCCACCCCTAATTTTGGATTGGCGGTCCAGGTTGAAATGCACAACAGGTGATGCATATATATGAATGGACCACTGACAGCTCAACTGACAAAGTGTGAATGCTGCCCACGCATGTGCAGGGTGGACCGGCTTGCAGGGCAGGTCGGGTTCTGCAAGATCAATGCTGATATTCGCATTTCTCATGCCGGCCTACATTACGGGGAAGAACCCCCGATCTCAGGGACAAGAGGCTCAGGGACGATCTTTTTTCCCGGATGCAATCTTCGCTGTGTGTTTTGCCAGAACTACCAGATCAGCCAGGAGTTTAAACGATTCCACACCCAAACTCTGACTACGGCTGAGCTTGCATCTGAAATGCTGCGTTTACAGGACACGGGCGCCCATAACGTCAACTTTGTTTCGCCTTCTCATATGGTGTTTCAGATGGCAGACGCCATTGATGTGGCGAAGGGGAAAGGGTTTGTGCTTCCGGTGGTGTACAACACAAATGGCTATGATGCAGTAGATGCGCTGCGGCTGATCCGGGGTCTGGTGGATATCTACTTGCCGGACATCAAATACCTGGAAAATGGGCTTGGAAAGCAGCTTTCAGGGGTAGACGATTATGCTGACGTCATTCCTGGGGTTCTCAGAGAGATGCTGGACCAGGTAGGCCATCTGAAAATGGATGAGGATGGCATTGCGTTACGGGGGCTGTTGGTCCGGCATCTGGTATTGCCCGGTTACCTGGAAAACAGCCGAAAATGTCTTCGGTTATTGGCAGAGCTATCTCTGGATACCTATGTAAGTATCATGTCACAATATTCCCCTCTATATAAGGCAGGTGACTATCCTGGCATAAACCGGACTTTGACAGAAGAAGAATATGATCAGGTCATGGATTATGCATTTGATCTTGGCCTTGAGAATGCTTTCATTCAGGAAATGGAAAGTCAGAAGCACTACCTGCCTGATTTTTCAAAGGAAGGTCCCTTCGACCCCGAGGAATCCATGACAGACCTACCTGTCTCAGGACTGTCGGCCAGCGAGTGATGAGGTTGCTATTAAAAAAAATCCGCTTGAGCGGCCCCCGACCGATTCGCTGAATATTGTTCTGGCGGTGTTGTGGACCCACTCAGGTCGAGGCGGCTAAGGTACCGATTGGCTTTCTCATGATGGGGAAGTTTTCGCTATGAGTCCAATCCGGATGTCACGTTTGGAATCGGCAATGCGCATAGTCCTTGAATTCAACCAGGCCTTCAACCGGCATGATGTCCCAGGTATGATGCAGCTGATGAGTGAGGATTGTATCTTCGAAAGCACGCATCCAGCACCGGAAGGCAAGGTATATCAAGGGAAGCAGGCAATCAAGCAGTATTGGGAAGACTTCTTTCATAAATCACCCCAGGCTCACATCGAGATCGAAAACCTCTTTGGTTCCGGGGCACGCTGCGTTATGCGTTGGAAGTACGATTGGGAAGATGCTGAGGGCAATCATGAATTCGTTCGTGGTGTCGATCTGTTCCAGGTAAAGGATGGCACGATCTGTGAGAAGTTATCCTACGTTAAGGGATAGGGGGACACGAAATGTGGAATTACTTGCTGGTGAATGCTTTGACAATATCCACTTGAAAAGAGTTGGTCCCTCACCCGCTGGCCAATGTGTCCCTATTTCAGATTGAAAGTCCATACGGCTGAGGGATCAGAGAGTCTGAATGCGGCAATGGATCAAGAATTCGTTAAGACGGGGCCTGTCAATTCGCTCGATCTCTTTCGGAATTTGGAGGCTGCACGATGGAGACTGCGGAGGTGAGAAAGTTGTTGACCCGGTTTCAGGAGGGTTACTCCAGGCGGGATCAGACGCACCTCGATGAGTTTATAGAACTGTTTGTTGATAGTGACGAACTTGAAGTGATTGGCACGAACGCCGTTGATCTGTCGGGTGAAGAGTGGTGCCGGGGGCGGGAAGCGGTGCGCGAGCTGGTGGGGGGTGATTGGGAACACTGGGGTGATGTAAGGTTCGATGTGGAAGGAGCCCGCATTCATACCCGCGGGAAAGTGGCATGGCTCGCGACCACCGGTACCGTCACCGATACCATCTCGAGCAACGAACGCTACACCGGCTACCTGGATTATGTGGCAGAAGTCCTGAAAGACGATGAAATGACCAAGCAGGCGAAAATGCTGGACATCGTAGGTCAGGGAAACGATATTGTGCTTGGGCTGCCGTTGAGCGAGACGTACGTTTGGCCTTTTCGTCTGACGGCAGTTGCCGTTAAGGAAGAGGGGGAGTGGCTGTTTCACCAGATGCAGTTCTCCTTCGCAACAACCTGGGCGCCTGACGTTCGTCTTAAGTAAGAGTCGGTATCGCCATTTGGGCTCTGGCTCGATTAAAAAATCCTGTGAGCAACCGCTCTGGCTGTCCTTACCTGATCGCGATGGGTGGGACGATATCGTAGCCCGGACGCGAAATAACACCACGGGAACCCTCGAAAGGAGGCGTATCACATGCAGAGAAAGCACATGCTTCCAGCCGTATCACTCGTGCTGCTTTCGCTGGCCTGCATCATTCCCTTCAGCTTTGGCCGGATCTCGTCCAGTGAAATCGTCGAAGTCTCTGCCATGGATGGCTGGACAGATACAGGTATTGCAATTCGCCCGGGTGATCTGCTCTCGATTCACCATATAGCAGGAGAGTGGTCGCCATGGCCCGGCAGCACCTATGATGCAACTGGTTCGGGTGGTGATCCAAATTGCCGCTGCAATGTAATGGACGCTGTCTCCCATGCGGCACTGATCGGCCGTATCGGGGACAATCAGCCTTTTCTGGTCGGGGAGGGATATCGGCATGTTGTTGGGGAAGCTGGCGTCTTATCCCTGGGGATCAATGATGTTGATCTCGATGATAACTCCGGGGCGCTTGAGGTCGAGGTCCAGGTAATTCGTGAGTAAATAATCTGCCGCCCACAAACGGCTTGTTTCTGGAGACGGGCGGGCCACTTCACATTGGCGAAGCAGTTCCACCCGCAGGCATCATCGGAGATCAAGAAATGCTCAAAATCGTTCCGTTTCGAGAGGAACATTTCGAAGATGCAACTGCTTTGGTGAGTGAACGGTTCACCCAACTGCGGCAGCAGGTACCGCTACTGCCGGCCCGCTACACGGAGGCTGCGGAGTTCCTACCCTTCTAAGGGATATAGCAAATTCGAGCGAGGCTGGTGTGGCGGCGATTCGTGGAGGTCGACTCGTTGGTTTCCTCACGGGCTGGCGATTTCCTTCTTTCAGGGGGAAAAGGAGTACGTTCAGCCCGGAATGGGCGAATGCTGCCGAGCCAGAAGACAACAAGGTTATCTACGAGGAGATGTACAGACACCTTGCAGCCCATTGGGTTGCAGCTAAGTCTGTTGCTCACTACATCAGTGTTTTTCCAAACGACGATGTAGCGATCAGTGCATTGCATTGGCTGGGTTTCGGAATGGTGGCCGTGGACGCAGTACGAAACCTGGAGCCCATCCCGAACATAGAGCCCGATATCCAAATTCGCCTCGCAGGGCTTCAAGATCTTGAAGAAATCATGGCGTTGGACGAAGCGCTCTGGGAGCACATGAAGGAAGCTCCGGCCTTCCTGTTGACCGATAAAAACGGACTAAGTCACTTTGAGGGGTGGGTAAGAGATCCCAATAAGTCAATTCTGATGGCATCCAATAATGGAGAACCGGTAGCTTTCATGAGCTTTGGGCCGGCGAATGAGGATGTTTGCAGGATTATCGTTGAAGAAAATACGACCAGCATCTACCGGGCCTTCACGAAGAAAGGTATCCGGGGAACTGGTATCGCCACAGCTCTGCTCAACCAAGGACTGAAGCTAGCCGGCGAGGCCGGCTACGATCGCTGTGCGGTGGATTTTCTATGGTTTTCAGGACGGGGATTGCTTATACTGCCCGGAAATATGATGGGACGCTGAAAGAGAAAATACCTTTCCGGGGTTATTTCACGATGATCTCATTCCTTGTGGCTGTTGTGGGCTTCATCATCATTGCGACTTATTTCGGTATGGCCAGGAAGGAAGTGAAACTCGGAGCGGGGAGCCTCTTTATCATCAATTATGGTCTATACCTGATCCTCTTCCTGTTTGATACGCTCTTCATTGATGCATTCGTATTGGGCTATTGGCGGCCAGGTTTCCTACATCTGTCGGAGGAGAGGGGCCGCGAATCAATGAAGGAACATTTACGAAAATCCCTCCCCGTAGGCATGGGTTTTGGTGTGCTAATTTCCTCACTGGCTACGCTTGTTGCTTACTTTGCTTTTATGTCTTGAAGTCGGGTAAAAGCTGTGGTTCCCTTACTTTGCCAAGCGCCAGATACCCCTAAGATCGCGTAGGATCGCGACCCGGACTTGCTAGATATGCGGCCGAACCCCAATTCGGTCGGGCGAATGAGCACGCCACCACTCAGCTTGGAGTGCAATAATGCTAGGTGTTTAATTAATCACAGCGAATCAAGGCCCGATCGCATCCAGTGCGCAGCTCTCCATGGCGAGCGAATAATTAATTGAAGCGAAGATGTATCGACTTGTGCAAAATTACACAAGCATTTGAATGGGCCAGGATCCGTCATATTCCGGCGGGGGATATCAACTTGTTACGCTCACTTCAGTGCATTTCATACTTGGCTAGCACCGATCGCGGCATAAAATGGCACTACAATCTAGAAGATGTACGCAAGGCGATCCGTTAGAAGCGTTGGAAGGTACAAATTGATATGGCGACATCATTGATTATCAAGCTGGGCGGCTTCCTGGGTCTTTCCATCCTACTTGGATATCTATCACGCACCTCGCTTCGCTCCCCACGCTCCTATGGCTTCTATCGCTTCTTGGCATGGGAGAGCATCCTGGGCTTATTCTTTACAAATGTCGGGGTATGGTTTCGGGATCCCTTCTCAATCCAACAATTGATTTCGTGGCTGCTTTTATTCACATCGGGATTCCTGGTTCTGCATGCAGCCTGGCTGCTGCAGCGCTTCGGAGAGGCGAGCGATGCACGGGATGACATCACGCTGCTCGGGTTCGAGAAGACAACCAGGATCGTGGAAGAGGGCGCATATCGTTTCATCCGGCACCCGCTCTACGCTTCCCTGCTGTACCTGGCGTGGGGGATCTTCTTTAAAGAGGTAAGCTGGGCATCAAGTTTCCTGGTCGCTTCTGCGACCGGGTTCCTTATTCTGACCGCCAGCGTCGATGAGGCTGAAAGCATTCGCTACTTTGGTCCTGCCTACCAGGAGTACACGAAGCGGACGAAGAAGTTCATTCCTTTCCTGTATTGAGTCCTCCTACAAGTAGGGTGAGTGGCAGGCGTATTGCTGAACCTGCTTCGGGCAAGATAGCGTGAGAGACCCGGATGTTTGGCTGGAACTCGAAGGGATATTTCGATTGAGGATCTGATGAGGTGCGCATTGATTAAGGTGCTCCAGAATAATGGGGAGTCGTGGTCAACATGTTAACCACAGGGCCAGAGATATTGATATCTAATCCCTCAGAATTGATCGATGAGGTACCTTGATGACTCACGGCAAAGTTAAATTCGATGCTATCGAGATCAGAGCAATCACCGTACAAGACATTCCTGGTTTTAGAGAATGCCTGGATTCGGTCGCAAGGGAACGACGATATCTCGCCCAGCTCGAAGCACCGCCACTGGAAATTGTGAAGGATTTTGTTCAGGCGGCCATGGACAGGAGTGATATTCGAGTTTTGGCGATTGATTCATCCAAAGTCGTTGGCTGGTGTGATATCACAGCGCACCGCTGGCCAGGGCTTGATCATGTAGGTGAATTGGGGATGGGGGTCTTGAAAGAGTATCGCGGGAGAGGTCTTGGACCCTTGCTTCTGACGGAAGCATTGTTGAGAGCTAAAGCAAGCGGGCTTGAGAAGGTCGAGTTGGAAGTCTTCGAATCCAACAGAGCTGCCATCAATCTGTATGAAAGAGATGGATTCCTGATTGAAGGCCGTAAGATCAAGTCGCGCAAACTGGATGGAGAGTATGACGACATTCTTATGATGGCTCTTTTCTTGTGATCTTTATTTGCTCCGGCCTGGCACCTGACCTCTTGCTGCCATGCAATCACATTCCAATTACAATCGAGGACGAGAAACACAATCTTTGTTAAGTCCTGGCTTGAGCCCGCTTGAGGCGCGGTCGGGCTTTTGACCTCGTGCTTCGGCCCCCATCTTTTTCATTGTAAGGTCAAGCGGGGGCTGCTCAGCTCTAAATTGGTAGCCAATTATATTTCACTATTATTTCCTGTAAGATATCTGCTTGACTCGAGAATGCCCTTCTGGGGTGATCCGAAGGCTTGACGAAAGGAGTTGATTGGAACCCCATGGATGAAGAATATCAAATTGTCTATGTCGATGAACCTGAACAAGCGGTGTGGGGGATTATTGGCCACGGGCTCCGTAATTACAATGTACAAAAAGCAGGTGATGATCAATTTCAACGCCTTTGTTTCTCGCTTAGCGCGCCCGATCAAGTGATCGTAGGAGGTGTGTTAGGTGAAACCTACTGAGACTGGTTTCATTTAGATTTATTATGGGTCAAAGAAGAGCTTCGCGGTCGTGGATATGGCCATCGCCTGCTAATGCATGCTGAGGATGAAACGCGAGAACGTGGCGCAAAGAATGTGTATTTGGATACCTTTTCTTTTCAGGCACCCAACTTTTATCAGAAATATGGATATCAGGTTTTTGGCGTACTTACTGATTTTCCTTCAGGATATCGCCGCTATTTTCTAACAAAGCAACTCTGAATAAAGTATGATCGTAGGAGAAGGGCTATTGCAAGGCAGCACACGGGTCAACGTCTTGCTGCCCTGTAGTTACAGCATGGTGAACGAGCTGGGAACGGGGGAGCGCGCATATCTCAATCGATGGATCGGGATACTGCTGCTGGAAACCGTGGTCAAAGTGGATCACTATAGCTGGATTGTACACGAGCCTGTGGACGCCACGCGGCCCGCTGGGTGCTCCGCAAAGCTCGACGTTGTTCGGGGCAGAAGCCAATTTCGAGACGATGACTGAACCTTCAGCGGACTTCGCGAATCGCATACTCGACCTGCATGGTGGAGAAGGTCGGGAGTGGCTAGATAAGTTACAAGCGTTGATCGACTCGATCGAAGAACAGTGGTGTATTCGAGTTGATGAGCCTTTTCATGCCCTCACATACAACTACGTTGCCCCCGCTATTCAAGAAGACGGGAGAGAGGCTATCCTCAAGCTTGAGGTGCCAGGCGATCACTTCGAGCGCGAGGTAGAATGTCTTCGACTATATGGTGGCCAAGGTGCCCCATACATCCTCAAGTACGACCTGGCATTGGGAGCGATGCTCATCGAGAGAGTCCGGCCAGGAAGGGATCTAAAGCAACTCAATGAGTCTGAAGCGATCGAAGCAGCTGTAACGGTGATGCGGCAGCTGCATCAGACACCCGCGTCAGCCACCCTGATGCCGACGGTCACCGGCTGGTGGAACGGGTTTCAGAGGTTGAGGGAGCAGTTCGCCGGCACATCTGGCCCGCTCCCGGAAAAATTGGTAGATGAGGCTGAACACTTATATGCTGAACTAGCTGGATCGATGGACCTCCCTGTTCTTTTACACGGTGATCTCCACCATGGAAACATCCTGGCTGGGGACCGATTGCCTTGGATTGCGATCGATCCTCAAGGTGTGATTGGTGAGCCAGCCTATGAAATTGGCGCGTTTCTGCGCAACCCGATGCCGGATCTGCTTAACTGGTCGGGGTTGGACAGGATCCAGGAAAGAAGAGTAGCCGCGTTCTCAGAATTTCTTGCCATCGACAGGCAGCGCATTGCAGGTTGGGGGTACTCGCAAGCTGTCTTGTCTGGAATTTGGGCGCTCGAGGATCATAGATCTGGTTGGGAAGGCGCACTCGAGGTGGCCCATTCTCTCCGCAAGTCTGCTTTTATCTAATGTCCCGCTGCCCTGTAAGTACATCAGGGTGAACAGGAGACAACCGGGGATCCCGCCAAGAAGACCATACGGCGCACCGTTTGTGCGGGGCGAACGACGGAAAGCACTACAGAAACACAGGGATGAACGATGCGGACCAATAATCAAATTGATGTTGCAGGATATGGCGGTGAGGATTTGTGGCCTGGGTGAATGCCCGGACATCTCCACCCAGTGTGCCTTGCGAAGTTCGAGGTTGTCATATTGCATCCTCCTGCTCATGAGGGAATGAACTTTGAGGGAAGTTATGTCGTTTCAAGAAGAGATTTACCAGATTGCAGATGAATTGCGAGGCATCGCTTCCACCGGGCTCTACTTCTCCGAGGATCCCTATGATCGAGAGCGATATGAAAGGGGATTATCTTTAAGTGCGAGACTCATTGGTGCGTTAGAAGGTCGCCCGTCTGATGTAATCCTTTCACAATTCCAGGATACGCTCCTTCATTTGAGCCCACTTGTTGGAGCCTCTGCTGTTGTTCAGCATGATGGCAAGGTTTTGCTCATCCAACGAGAGGATAATGGCCTATGGGCAGTTCCGGGTGGTCTAGTCGAAGTTGGAGAAGTTCTATCAGAAGCCGCCCTCCGTGAGCTTGAGGAAGAGGCGGGAGTAGAAGGAGTTGCAGCAGATTTGTTAGGGGTTTTTGATTCTCGGTTATGGAAGACGCAGACCAAGTCTCATTTATTTCATTTTGTCTTTTTGGTTGAATCTGAAAATCCTGATCCAAAGCCTGGCAGCGAAGCGCTTGCGGCCGATTTCTTTTCGGAGTCCAACTTGCCTGAATTGTCCCCGGGTCAAGTTAGGAGACTTCCCATTGTGTTCAAAATCTTGAGGGGCGAAATCCCTCGCCCTTATTTTGATGGGCGAGTAGGTTTCGAGACTCTTATCAATGGTGATACAACATAACAACTCGTTCTTGGTGAAGGGTGATCCCGCTAGGAACATCCGGGAACCCCTCCGTGCGGGGTGAACGGTGGATCGTCCGGTGCGATATGCGATCTGTAGATCGGAAGTGCGAGTCGGGAAGCCATAGCCAGGGTGAATACCCCGGCGCGTCCCGGCAGGGTAGTGCGCGAGGTTCGATGCTGTTGGCCTACTGACCGTTTTCGGTATGGATCATATACAAAAGGAGAATATCGATGAGTGAGCAAGTGCAAGAAGAAGGCAAGTACTATGGTGTAGATAGGATTGTTTCCATCAGCACGACCGCGAATACCTTGTCTTGGATCTTTCTGGCAATAGCTATACTTCTCTTGGTTCCCCTGATTTACACAATTGCTACCATCGACCCACTCTTGTCGGGAGCTCTTCTCTCGGTCGTATTTGGGGCGATAAGTCAAATTGCACTTTCTTTGATCTTCGTTTTCATCTTCGTCTTTCTCCGGGCGATTTCTGAAGTTCTCTACTTGTTGTTAGAGATTGAAGAGGGCATTAATCCGAAATCTCCCATTGGCTGAATCGTCCTTGTTGAAGATTACGTGAAACTCGAGTAATTAGGCGACCATGAGGAGCATCTGCAGAGAACGATGAACGCAAAGAAGCATCCCTGGGAAATGGTCTACCAGAGAGAGGGCCGCCTTTACAAAGAGCCGTTTCCGAGGTTCGAAGAAGTAGTCCAGGATTTCAAGGATCGGGGCTGCACGCGAATTCTTGACCTTGGATGTGGCAACGGGAGACATCTTGTCCATCTTGTTCAAGAGGGCTTTCAGGTTTGCGGGTTGGATATATCATCCACAGCGTTGAGATTGACCCGTGGATGGTTAAGCGATAGAGAGCTCCAATCTGATACTGTGCTAGGTGATATGAGGTTTCCTCTGCCATTCAGTGATAGCTGCTTCTCAGCTGTACTGTCAACACAGGTTATTCACCATGCACGCAAAGCCGAAGTCCGACAATCCATCACCGAGATTTTCAGAGTATTGACCATGGGTGGTGTGGCTTTTATAACGGTATCAGGACAGAAGGACGAGGGGGAGGATTTTATACAAGTCGAGCCAGCTACCTTCGTGCCGTTGACCGGGGCAGAGAAAGGAGTGCCTCATCACATCTTCACAAGGGAAGAAGTGGAGTTTGAATTCCGCCGATTCAGGGTGGAGCGGGTTACGGAGCGGGCGGGAGGGAAGGTGATAGCTGCCCTCGTCAGCAAGCCTTATGAAGGTGCCTAACGTATCGCTGCCCCGCCAAGAACATTCGGTACCCTGTCTGCGCCGGGTGAATAGCGAATGTTGCGACACAATATGCAATCGATCGGGTATAAATGCGAGTTGGGAAGTCTTTGCCAGAGTGAACGTCTGGAGGCGTTTCTACGCGGATGGGAGAGGTGTTCGAGCAACTCGAGCTTGATGCATGAGATTCTGATTTAATCACAAAGAGAGGATTGTTGTGATCGACTTGTCATCGGAATTTGGTGAACACGCAGCCAGACGACTGCATGATGAGGAGGTGATATGGCTTACGACGATAGCATCCGATGGGTCACCTCAGCCGAATCCAGTCTGGTTCCTTTGGGATGGCACTAGTTTCCTCATCTATACAAAGCCTGGAACTTCAAAACTTATGAACATCTCACGCAACCCAAGGGTCTCCTTGAATCTCGAAGGGGCAACGCCTCTCGGGGGGGATGTCGTAATTATCACAGGAACCGCTTCCGTAGAGGAGCATACCCTTGAGCCCAATCCCCTATTTTTTACGAAGTATGAGAGTGTTATGGAGAAGAGTGGGAGGACATTCGCCGAGGTATATCAGGAATACAGTGTTACGATCCGAGTAGTACCGAGCAAGGTTCGAGGTTTCTAGAAAGGACCACCGGTAAATCTCTCGTTGCAGAGGACCCCTCCTGAACCGCGAAAAAAAAGGGAGTGGTAGTAACGATCTGCTTCGCTAGAATCTGTAACGCCATCTTCGTTTCCAATGCTGGAGATAAATTATGGATGATTGGGAAGACTGGCAGAGGCCGTACCGGTTTGGGACAATCGTAATCTGGCCTCCGCCTGAAATCCGGGAGATCGTTAATAGCCAACGCCAGGAGTATGATCCAGTCTCAAAATCAATCTGTGAAACCCACATTACTATCACGCAACCCTTGATTCGATCGCTCGTCGACGACGAGTGGATCCCAATCAGGTATCTACTCAAATCCTTCAGTAGTTTTGAACTTCGGTATGGACCCCTGAATTCATTTCTGCCGTATCCCTGTATCTGGTATGAAATAGAGCCCAGGGGGCTGGTGCTGGGAATACGCACCGCCTTACACAAGACCGGTTTCTTTAATACAAGCTTGAGCCATAGCGCGGATTTCATCCCTCACATGACGATAACCGAGGGATTGTCAGGACCTACTGTCGACGAAGAACTTCTCAGGCGGCTGCAAGGAGAAAGCAGACAAGGTTCATTCGTTTGTAATGAGCTTATGTTCATTGTCCCGAACGAAAAATTTTCATTTAGGGTTATGGAAGCCTTGCCACTCGGAGGACGCTGAAATCGTGGTTAATTCATGCCCGATGCCACAAGGTCTGGAACGACATTGGGTGGGTCGATAGCCATTGATATACATCCTGGCTGGTTCAATACGTTTAGTTGATCGATAAGTTGAACCCCCTGGCCCAAGCACAGATGCTTGTTCGAGCAAGTTCGTGATCTACACTGGCTAGCCATGCTGAATACTTCCGAAGGCTCCGCTGCTGAAATGCATCACGCCTGGGCGACAACGGCTCGCACCAGGACGTATTTTATCTCCGCCGGGCATGGAGATCCGCTTCTCCTCCTGCATGGGGCAGGAGGAGATTGCAAACTCTTTACCGGGATTATTCCTGCCCTGGCGGAGAAGAGGGCCGTGATTGCGCCCGACCTGCCTGGACATGGTAGGAGCGAAGGGCTATCCGGTCTTTACACCGTACCAGCCTATTTGCGTTGGCTCAATTCTTTTATCGATGCGATGGGGCTTGGCCCGGTGGATCTGGTTGGCCACTCACTTGGTGGTGCGCTTGCACTCAGGTATGCCGGGAAATATCCAGCAAAGGTGAAACGCCTCGTGCTTGTGGATGCCATTTCACTCGGTTTTCCAAGCCTGGCTGCGACCCTCAGGCTCCTGATTGCGATGTTCACTCGAGACGAGCAACTATCACGAGCCCGGATGGGTCGTGTCATGTTCGCCGGTGATGATGCGAGAAGGCAGGAAATGGCCGCTGCGTTCCTGGGTGGGGATGCTTCCCCTCCGACCGGGCTGGGTGGTTTCCTATGGATGTTGTCCAGGACATGGCATATTGCCTTGCCTGTATCGAGTAGGGCACTCGAAAACCTTCGCTTGCCGGTTTTGATCCTGTGGGGAGATGACGATAGCTATTTTCCTCGAAGCCATGCTCAGCGCGCACAGCGCGAGATCCCAGCGAGCAAGCTGGCCTTCATCCCCGGTGCAGGTCATGCTCCTTTCCTCGAACAACCGGCAATCTTCATAGAAGGGCTCGAACTCTAGCTTGAGTTAGAAAACCTGAATGGGTCATTGGAGAGGGTCGTGGAGCAGAGAATTCGCGCGGCGGCAATCATTTTTCAAGATGGGAAGATGCTTCTCGTTAAACATGTTGATCCCTCCACGGGCGAAGAATGGTGGATACCTCCTGGTGGAGGTTTGGAGGCGCATGACCTATCAATCATCGATGCTGCGGTCCGGGAGACGTTTGAAGAAACCGGATTGCGGGTCTCTATTGGGAAGCTCGTTTACCTACGTGAATTTATCGAGAAGAGTGCCGGTGTTCACCATGTTGAGCTCTTCTTCTTGGCGGATAGCGTCTTCGGCGAGTTGACGATGGAGAATGTCGCCGGGGCGGGGCCTGATGAACTGTATATTCGAGATCTCAAGTGGCTGAGTAGAAAAGAGATGGTAGCACTTGTCGTTTGGCCCGAACATTTGAAGCAGGGGTTCTGGGATGATCTCGAATCTGGCTTCCCCGAGGTTCGCTTCCTGGACGTTCACGAAGCCTGAATGTACCGCTCCAGCTTTCAGACTGCTGTAGGCTCGTTTGATTGTCGAACCTTTCGATCTCATCCACCATGGGAGGTGCTTAGTTCTCAAACCATAAGACCCGGCGCCAGCCCGCCTCCTCGTAGGAGGCGAGGCGACGCCGTTCAGTTAGAATAGTTATAATAGCTCGATAAGGTGTTCAGTCTGCTTTCAACAGCGTTCACAAGAAGGAGTCCCAATAATGACATCACTCTCAACGACTTTTAACCGCATTGACACAACCCTGACTTCATGGATGGCTAAGAACAGCATTCTGCTGTTACGAGTAAGCCTGGGCGTGGTCTTTATCTGGTTTGGTGTGCTAAAGTTTTTTCCAGGTTTGAGCCCTGCTCAGAGTCTCGCCGCTGATACGATCAGCGTGCTCACGTTTGGCCTGCTAACCCCCAAAACTGCAGTGCTCATCTTGGCGATCTGGGAGACCCTGATCGGCCTGGGCTTGGTCACCGGTTTCTTCTTGCGCGGGACGCTCTTTTTACTGTGGCTCCAGATGCTGGGCACGCTGACGCCGCTTCTGATTTTCCCTGAAGTCTGTTTCACCTCTTTCCCCTTCGTCCCGACGTTCGAAGGTCAATACATCATCAAGAACATCGTGCTCATCAGTGCCGGGCTCGTGATCGGGGCAACCGTCAACGGGGGACAGTTCATCTCAGCTAGGGACGCGAGCGCAAGCGAGGCAATTGAGCCGGGTTGATCGGGGGGGATGGGGCTGTAGGCAATAACGCTTGGGCGAAAAATCGTGTTGGCGAATGGCACTGGCTGGCCCCTTCGCTTTGCCCTTGCTGATATTGGCTATAAGTTGGGGCCGGGCCGTGCTGGGGAAAACAAGTCCATCCGCAGGGATTGTTGAGCTCCTGCTGGTTGGATCGCTGTTGTACGCGGGAATTATATACCTGGGTTTCTTCATCGTCTTGCAGACGGTGCTCTGCTTGAAGCCATCTGGCGTATATCGCAGGATGTCCTGGTTCGCGCCACCGGCCTTCTTGCTGGTCTTCCTGGTTGGGTTTCAAATATATTGGACCATCACCGGGAGCGGGAGCTGGCTGGAAAGTCCGCGCGTGCTTATAACGTATACGTTGGTGGTTTTGTTTATCGGGTATCTTTACATTACGCTTACCTGGATAACAAGAGCGCTATATGGCAAGTTGGGCTATCTGAGTTAGATAGTGCAAATTGAAATAATTCCTGAATGGAGAACCTACTAGACCCAGCTGCTGGCAGCCGTCGAAGGGTATATTAGCTTAGGATCACTCAGGTTGAAGATCACAAATCGGTACTTGAGGACATCGACAATGAAGCATGCTTGGTTTCGATCCTAGGGCTGGTTCTTTCGTCCCACATCCTGGCAGGGGCTCGCAATCACGCTGCTTGCGCTTGCCTTCTCACTGCAGGTCTTCCAGGCTGTGGACGCACAGTCGCACTCTGTCTCTGACACGCTGTATGGCATCTTCCCATTCATCGTTCCATGCTGGATGGTGGTGTACTGGGTAGCTACCAAAACCTCCAATCCGGGATAACTAGATCGATGTGGAGATGCTGATCAAATCCCCCTCGGGGATGGAACCCTTGATCACGAGTCTCGTGCAACACATGCATTTGATTTGTTCTAGGCTAGCGGGGTCAAGCATGACCAATCCCTGTGATCTTGGAGGAATCTAGCTTGGGAAGGCTGCGTGAACCGTTTAATGGCCTGACTCATCTGGTCGCGGCGCTTGTCGCGCTGGTCGGGGCCGTAATACTCGCATACCTGGTGCGGGATAACATGACCAAGCTTGCTTCTTTGAGTATGTATGGGGTGACCCTCGTGCTGATGTTCTCGGCCAGCGCCGCCTACCACCTGATCAAGGCGGGTCCCAGATTCAGTATATTCCTCCGAAAGCTCGATCACACAGCTATTTATTTGCTAATTGCCGGGACCTATACACCGATCTGCCTGCATTTCTTTACCGGATTCTGGGGATCCGGTTTCCTGGCCA
>Ga0315553_10001426_pt1 | contig 19792 bp, 13 predicted proteins | sample SalMarSW160140MG_FD_203099 | JGI IMG/M metagenome (GOLD analysis project Ga0315553, IMG submission 203099) | Salt marsh sediment microbial communities from the Plum Island Ecosystem LTER, Massachusetts, United States - Salt Marsh Sediment SW1601-40 ... | reverse complement strand
GTCAACCGTCGGTTCGTGTTCGCTCTCTGCGGTGTGAGGCCTGACGTCGTGAGGGTTGAGCCAAGTACGGGCTGGATTACAGGGGTGCTGCGCGCGCAACATGCGGTCAACTTCCTGCTTGAGCCGGTGGAGTCCCGGGGCTTCGGGGAGATGGCGCGGCGCCTGCGCGAGGGTGCGGAGAAAACCGACGGCGCCATCATCATCGGGCTGCCGGGAAAGGGTGGGATCAGACGGGCGATGGACGAGGTCGGATTTCGGTACGTGGTAATCGACATGCCGGAAAGGGGTGACGCCGTCAACGGGGTGATCTGCGACCACGAGAGGGCCGCCTTCGAGGTGGTGGGCCACCTGATCCGACGCGGGCATAAGCGCATCGCGTTCGTGGGTCAGACCCCCGGCGCGGAAGAGGGCTGCGCCTGGGCGAACGCGAAGCATGCCGGGTACATTCGCGCGATCACCTCGGCAGGTCTGGAGGTCCATGACGAAGACGTGATGTTTATCGACGGATTCCAAAGGCACGAGAGCGAGGCGTACGCCGAGCGGGCGATCCGGACGGTGCTGCGTCCGGGTACCTCGGAAGCAACGGCGGTCTTTGCGAGCATCGAGAGCGTGGGGGTGGAGCTGTTGCGAAAGCTGGAGGCGCTTGGCGTGGATGTACCGGGCGAGTTGGCGGTGGCGGGGTTCAACGACCGTGAAGACGTTGCGGACGGCCGGCGCCGGCTGACGACGGTGCGCATGCCGATGGAGGAGGCGGCCAAGGAAGCGGTGCGGATGTTAGTGGCGCAGATACGGGGCGAGGAGCCGTATCCGCGGCAGCGGGTGCTGAACGGCAACCTGATGGTACGTGCAAGCACCGTTCGTAGCAGCGGAGCCTGAAAGGAGGTGAGGTCCCAGGAGAGATGATTTCACGGAAATGAGGGCAGGACGTTCGGCGAAACGCTACGGCGATGTCCGTCGCCGCGCGCGACGCGCAACACAGACGGAATAGGCCATAGTCGTGTCTTTTTGCCTCGAAAGGAGAACAGGAGATGAAGAGAATACTAGTGCTTGTGAATGTGATGCTGTTGTTGGGGGTATCTGCGTACGGTGACACGATCACGCTGTGGGGCCCGAGCGAGTGCGAAGACGTCGAACTCAGCCAGGCCAAGCCGGATGAAGCTGACTACGGTAATACACTCACGGTTAGTGGATCGACTACCAGCGGCGGGAAAGTACTGCTCCGCTTTCCGAACGTTGACTCGTTGATACCCGCCGGCGCTACTGTCGATAGCGCAACGCTCAGCTTTACGTACACCACCGCCCAAGGCGCCCATTCGCTTTATGTGTCTCAGATTCTGGTGCCGTGGGTGGAAGGCCCTCCGGCATGGGCTGGAAGGCTGACGGGTGCCACGTGGAACGACCCGGACGGCGACTTGACCACCTATACTGCCTGGCCGGGTGCGGCCGGCATGCAGGCGGGAGTCGATTACGCGAGCACGCCCGCAGACACCCAGACCACGGGCGCATGGACTTCGAAAGCGATGGTGTACGACTTGACCGCCCTCGTTCAGGCTTGGGACAATGGCACCGCGACGAATTACGGTGTCGTGGTAACCGAGAGCGCTACTAATAAAAATGGTTGGCTCACCTCCAATGACGGCGACAAGAGCCATCACGGCTCCGAGTTGGTTATCGAGTACGAAGTGGCGGTACCGATTCCCGAACCCGGAACGATGCTGCTCTTCGGAACGGGCCTGGTTGGGACGCTCGGCGTCTGGCGTCGAAGACGAACGAACTGAATTGATCCTCCCAGAGAGGCGAAGTTCCGTTCGAGACGTGCCTCCTCCACCATCCTGCGGGGGGGCGCTTTCCCCAGGCGTTCGAGGTCGAGGAGGGGCCGTGAAATGCTCACTGACATGAAGCACCGCCGTTTCATGCACCACCCAGGAGTGATCGTGCAGCGATGCATCCGCGCGGGTGTTGTTATGCTCGTCTCGCTTCTGTTTCTGTCTCCCGGAGTGGCGCGGGCTCAGGCGGCGGAGAAGTTCACCGCAACGGTCACGTTCCAGAAGGACGTCAATGGCTACGTCGACGCATCGGACGACAGCATGCGTCCGGGGAAGATCAAGCTCGGCGATGACAAGAAGAGAGGGCTGAGCTGGTGGCACAAGAAGGAGATCAAGGCCGGGAAGCTTAAGCGGGCGAATGTTCTGGAACAGCTATCGAACTACCGTCACGTCCTGCGGTGGAACGGCCTCGACAAGTGGGTTCGCGGCAAGAACGTCAAGGTGGTCTCGGCGAAGGCGGACATCTACTACACGGATGAGTTCTGGTCGTTCTACGACTACGAGGTCGCGCTCTACCGCACGCTCGACGGCACCAAGGACGGCACCGAGAAGGAAGCGGCCGCCGTCGCGCATATCTTCGGCGAGCGCCGGGGTCGGAAAGTGGCGACACCGTTTCGCAGTTGGATCACGTTCAAGCTGCGGCCCGAGGTCATCCAGGCGTGGATTGACGACCCCGCTCAGAACAAGGGGCTGGTGCTCTTGCAGCACAAGAAGACCGACCCGCCCGGAAAACGAAGCACCGGCGGCTTTGTGGTCTTTGCCGCGAACACCAACGGAATGACCCGACTGCGTCCGAAGCTGACCATCACCTACGAAGCCGAGGGGAATGTGCCGCCGTTCGCACCCACCCTGACGCAACGCTTCGACGGCATCACCGTGGGCACCCGGCACGTCGTGCGATGGTCGATGCCCCAGGTGCCCGACCTGAACCGGAACCTGTCAGGGTTCGAGCTTGAGTATGCGGGAGCGGACGGCAAATGGCGGCCGGCCGCGAAGAGGATTGCCGCTGACGCACGCTCCTTCGGCTGGGAAACGTCGACCGTGCCTGAGGGCAAGGGGTATCGTCTGCGCATTCGCGCGGTCGACGCCCAGGGGGCGACAAGCGACTGGACAACGTCGGAGGGGACGTTCGCCGTCGCCCGACACGAGGTCCCGTTCCAGATCGGCATTACGCCGCCGATGACGAAGATCCGTCGTGCGAGACCCTATCGCGGACCGCTCGGCACCGCGGCATCCATCGCACTTGCCCGCAACGAGTATGAGGGCTGCCAACTCGTAATCGCGGGGGTCCACCGCGACGTGAAGGGCCTGAAGGTGACGGCAAGCGACCTGAAATCGGCCCGAGGGGTGATCGCCGCGGAGCACATCAGCGTCAACCCGGTGGGATATGTGAACACGGTGCCGCCAAGCTATCACGCGGAGTGGATCGGACAGTGGCCCGATGCGCTTCTCAACATAAGGACGGTCGACGTGCCGGCGGGGAGGGTGCAGCCGGTCTGGGTCACCGTCTATGCGCCGCCGAAAACCCCCGCCGGAAACTATGCCGGCAAACTCACCATCACCGGAGAGGGCATTGAGCCCCAAACCGTGTCACTGGCGGTACGGGTGTTCGACTTCGACATTCCGGTTCGACCGACGCTCAAGAGCTTCGCGCTCGGCCGCATTCCGGGTCCCAAGTTCTACGGCATGGAAAGGGGCGCCGCCAAGTACGATGCGATCCGCAAGAAGTGGTATGACTTTCTGTGCGCCCACCGTCTGTCGCCGGGCGGGTTCGTGCTGAAGGCGTGGGGATGGGACAAGCCGACCTACCCGGTCAAGGTGAACGCGGACGGGAGCTTCGATTTCTCCGAAGCCGAGAAGTGGGGTCAGTATTGCTTCGACCGTGGGATGAACACGTTTGTGGCGGCCAGCTTCACGAAGCCCGGCAAGTGGGGATTCCCGAAGGAGTTCTCGCCGAAGTACTACCGCGATTACACCAAATTCATGAAGGCCTACGCCGGATTCCTGCGGAAGAAAGGGTGGCTGAACGACGCGGTGGCCTACAATATTGACGAAGCCCCGGCAAAGCACTGGGAGATGTGCAAGGAAAACTACCGAACCACGAAAGCCATCAGCGCCGACATCCAGGTGTTCCAGTGTCTGAACAACCCGAAGGGCGTGAAGGCGCTGACCGGGTTCTTCGACGTGGTGGACGTGAATATCGGACAATTCCACAAGGGTGCGGCGCCCGAGAGACTGAAGGCCGGGAAGCCCGTGTGGTGGTGCGTCTGCTGCTGGCCGTCGACGCACCCGAACCTGTTCGTCGACTACCCCGCGGTCGACGCGCGCATCGTCGGGTGGCTCACGTGGAAACTGGGCGTCGAGGGGTTCGAGTACTGGAGCGTGACGTCGTGGGCGAGGAGCCTCAAGACGATGGGCGGTAAGAAGTTCATCGATCAGGTCGACAGCAAGTGGAACGCGAACTCGTTCGGCAAGTATAACGGCGACGGATATCTCACTTACCCCGGGCCGAACAACACCATCCTGTCATCGATTCGGTTCGAAGCACTCCGTGACGGGTTCGAAGACCATGAGTACCTGTCAATCCTCCGTCGGCGGCTCAAGGGCAGGACCGGGCCGGCCGCCGATGCCGCGCGAAAGCTGCTTCAGGTGTCAGACGACGTGTGCAAGCGAGACCTCTCCTTCACGCGTGATCCGGAAGTGATCCTCGACGCGCGGCGGAAGATCGCCCTCGCGATTGAGACGCTTGATCCATAAGCCGCACGTTCGAGAGCTAGAAGCCGCTGGAAGGACGGGCAACGTCGTGCCGTTCGCACCGATCCGGGCTCATCGCTTCGTCGACGGAGCAAGGTTGAGACGAAGGGATATTGTATGGAAGCTTCGGGCAAGAGGTCCTTTGCTGAGGAGACTGATGTGGTGAAACGAATGGGGATCGTCCTGTGTGTGATGCTGCTTGCAGGCAGCGTCTATGCCCAACAGAATCTTATCTCCAACGGCGGCTTCGAACAGGAACGGAAGACGGACTTCGGCGACAAGCTGCCGAAAGACATCCGCCGGATGTTCGGGGGCGCGCTCAGGAGCCCCTTCCAGGATTGGGGATTCGGAGGCGGATGGGACAACGGGAAGTACACCGTTCACCTGTCCACAGAAGCCCACTCGGGAAAGTATTCCTGTGAGATCCGGTGCGAGAAGAAGGGGCGTGGCGGCATCGCGGCGGCGCCCTTCAAGCTGAAGCCGGGCAGCATCCTCGAAGTCTCCTTCTGGGTGAAGGCCAGGGGCGCCGAGGGGGGACAGATCCTCCTGCACTACGAAGGCACCGCCGGGGACGGGTGGAACAGCCTCAAGATCGACGGCGGCACCTACGACTGGAAGAAGGTGTCGAAGCGATGCGTCGTCCCGGTCAGACATTGTCGGGCGGATGGACAGACGATCGCCATGTTCGTCTACTCGAAAACCCAGGGCTCCATCTGGATTGACGACTTCTCGGCGATTGAGATAGACGTCAACAAGATGGCCGAAAGCCCGTCGGCCCCGGCACTCACCGCACCCAGACCCAAAGAGATTCCCGAACCCGCCGGCTCGACCGGATACCGAATCGACGTTGCGACATCGCTCGACAAGGTCTTCCCCGACACCGACTACAGACCGGCTACGAAGAAAGCCGCGGCCATCGCGATGGCCCGCAACGAATACGAAGGCGTGCAAATCGTCGTCGAAGCCCCCTGGCGAAAGGTCACCGTCAAGGACGTCCGCCTGCCCGACCTGAAGGGTCCCGGCGGTGCGGTCATTCCCGCACGCGCCATCAAGTGGAACCGGGTCGACTACATCGAAACGACTATGGTCCCGCTGTACAGGGTGGATCGGGTCGGCCTGTATCCCGATCCTCTGATGCCGCCCGGGGCGTTCACGGTCGATCGGCTCTCGCGCAAACCGGTGCTGGTGACCGTAAAGACGCCGAAGGACATTCCCGCCGGAGTGTACACCGGTTCCGTGGTGATCGTCTTCGACGGGCTGGCCCCGGCCGTGGTTCCATTGACGGTCACTGTCTGGGACTTTGCCATCACCGACGAGACCCACCTCAAGACAATGACGTGGATTGGCTGGGGGACCATCCGTTACATGAACGGGCTCAAATGGTCGGCCGAGGCAAACCGGAAACTCGCCGAGATAAAGCAGAGATATTACGACATGCTGCTTGAACACCGTCTGGGCCCCGGGGGCAGCATCGCCAGCGGCGTGCCCCGAAACCGCAAGACCAGGAAGCCGGATTACGAGGCCGTCGGCAAGCGACTGGAGCCGCTGATCAAGAAGGGGATGAACGCCTTCATCATGGCCACCGCCCCCAACCTGAAACGCCAGAGGAAGAACGAATACACCGACGAATACATCAGGAAATTCACCTCGGGACTGAAGGGGTACGGCGACTATCTGAGGAAGAAGGGCTGGATCGACATGGCCTACGTCTACACCTACGACGAAGCCCCCAAGAGGCACTGGCCGCAGGTGAAGAAGATCGCGAAGGCCATCAAGAGGGCCGCCCCCGAGCTGCGGATTCTGCAATGCCTGAACGAGCCGGAAGGCGTGAAGGACCTCGCCGGGCACGTCGATGTGTTCGACGTCTACGTCGCGCAGTATCACCGAACCGGCGTCCAGGCCATGCAGAAACGAGGCACGGAGGCGTGGCTCGCCGTCTGCTGCTACCCGAAGGACCATCCCAACCTGTTCATCGAGTATCCGCTGCTCGACGCACGCATCATCCCGTCGTTCTGCTTCAAGTACGACGCCGCCGGGTTCGAGTACTGGTCCCCCATCTCGTGGGGAAGGAACTGGCGGAAGAAAGGCAAGGACCGGTGGCCTCGGGGTGACTGGGATCCCAACACCTTTGGACGATACAACGGCGACGGCTATCTCATCTACCCCGGCCCGGACGGCGTGCCCTACTCGTCCATCCGGTTCGAGTCGCTGCGTGACGGTTTCGAAGATTACGAAACCCTCTGGCAGCTGCGGCGCGTTCTCAAGAAAGCCGTCGACGCAGGCAAGCGCGGGCCGGCCGTCGATGACGCCCGCAAGCTGCTCTCGCTCAACGAGATCATCAAGGACAACGGGGACTTCACCAGGAAGGCCCGCACGTACATGACCTTCCGCGGGAAGGTGGCGAATGCCATCGTCGAGCTGCGGAAGCTCACCGGCGAAATCAAATAAGGGAGGGCACTTCGATGCGTCACGTTCTGCTTGCTGTAACCATCGTGCTGGCGGTCGGCCTTGCCGCCTCGCACGTGTTTTCGGCCGGGGCACCCGCCCCCGGTAATCTCATCAGCAATTCGTCCCTCGAGAAGCGCAGCGGACCACGCAGGGACTACCCCCAAGAGCCCTGGGGCTACGGGCTTCTCGACACCCTGGCCCGGAGTCCTTTCGCAGACTGGGGTTTCTCCGGCTATTTCGACGGCGGGGACTACGACATCAAGCTCGGCAAGGGGCACACCGGCAAGCATTCCGCCCGACTGGTCTGCCGCAAAAAGGCACGCGCGGGAATCTGCACCGACATTATCAGAGTGAAGCCCGGGACGAAACTCCGCTTCCGCGGTTTCTTCAGAGCGATTGACGCGAAGGGCAAGTGCTTCGTCAATTTCGAGGGCGACCCCGGTGAAGGATGGGCTCGGATCGACCTCCCCAAGGCGGACAACTACGACTGGACCGAGGTCACCGGAGTTGTTACCGTCAAACCGCCGAGAGGGAAGCGAAAAGCCGACGCCGACGGCAACGTCCGAATCGTCGTCTTCATCTACACCAAGGCCTACGGCGAACTGTGGATCGACGACGTGAGTCTCACCCCGGTCCGTCACTGAGTGGCCTCCGCGGCACAGCCCAACACAGGGAGACCACCATGATGCCCCGTGACTTCGCCGCATTGATGGACGGCGGACTCGTTGTGCCGTGAGTATCGCGCCGTTTCCGCCCAGTCCGGCTCAGCGCTCCGTCCGCGAGGCCAGGTCGAGATGAAGGCGCCGTGAGAAGCAGGGAGATCAGGGAACCGACTTCATGTACAAACCCAAATTCGGTTTATCGGCTTCCTATCGGATGGACTCCGAGCCGAATGAGATAATCTCGCAACTGCGGAAGTTCAATTTCACGTCGGTCGAACTCAACTTCAAGTACATCGAGCGCCACCGCCCGTACGTGCACGAGTTCGCGGAAGTTCTGGAATGCGTGACCTGTCACCTGCCTCACTCCGCGGGGAACCAGCCCCTCACCGCGGACCCCATGGAGGACGCCGCGATTCTTGACCGGCAGAAGAGACACATGGAATTCGCGGTTTCAGTCGGGTGCCGAACTTTCGCGTTCCATCTGGGCAACGTATGCGGGCAGACACTCGACCAATACTGGCGGCGGTCGATCGATTTCGCGCGGCAACTCGGGCGGATGGCCTCGGAATTGGGCGCAGTCGTCGGGCTCGAGAACTCACTTCCCGTCGTGGGCACGGCGAAGGTCGCCAGGCGATTCCTCGACGAGGTCGCTATGGACGAAATCGGACTGACCCTCGACACCGGGCACTTCTGGAGCATACTACAGGAGGACGAGTTCGGGAAATACCGGGAGAACCCGCGGCGATGTACCGACGAGGGAGCACAGCAGTTGAACGCCCTGTGCAACGACATGGCTGGCACCGTGGCCGACAAGATCGTCGGGATACACATCCACAACCTGCGTTCCAGTGACTGGCTCGATCACCAGGCGGTCGACCGCGGCGTAATGGACTACACGGCGCTTTTCGAGATTCTCCGCGCGAGCGGCTACAACCGAACCATCACCGTCGAGCTGCGACCCACCGGGGATTGGAGCGCATTCGAATCATCCGCAGAATATCTTCGGCGGTTCATGGCCTGAGATTGTCCGGGTAACGAGCAGTTCTTGATGGACCACCCGGCGCTTTTCGAGCACCTGTATTTCACGCACCCCGGCTGGTACGCGGGCGGCTACTTGAGCCACTCGTAGAGGTCGTAGTGGTCGCGGGTCATCCCTATCGCCCGGTAGACTTTCTGGGCGCGGCGGTTGGATTTCTCGACGAACAGGCGGAGCCCCTTGAGCCGGGTCGATCGCTCGACGCGACGCTTGAGGTGCAGATAGAGCCGCCGGAATACGCCCCGCCGTCGCGCCTCGGGAACGACGTAGACGGAATGGATCCACAGCACGGCGCCGTTGCGCCAGTCGCTCCACTCGGGCAGCACCAGCGTCACGCCGACGGGGTGCCCGTCTTCCTCCGCCACCCAGTAGCACCCCTTGCTCGGGTCCCGGAAGACCGCCCGGACGCCGCGCCTCACCGTCGCCTTGTCGAGGTGAATCTCCTCGGTCTCCAGGGCCATCCGGAGCTGGAACCCGACGATGGTGTTCACATCGCTCGGCCGCCCCTTGCGGACTTTGATCATTCCGCTCAGGCCCCCGCCCCTCGCTGGCCGTATTTCTCGTAGTGCACGATTTCGGCCAAGGGCCGTTTCGGCGCCGCCCGGCCCGCTTCGAGAATCTTCATCACGTCGGCTTCGGGAACGTCACCCGGTTTGAACTCGCGGACGCTCCGGCGGAGTCGTATCGCCTCGAAAAGGTCCACCGGATCTCTCCTCCTGCAAACCCCGTCCTACGGCCATCTCACGGTCGAGTATCGCTTCCTTTCCCCGGAGTCGGCGTTCGTCCGTTCTTTCGTGGCGGCCGCCCTCCGTGAAGGAAGAACTCGAGCAGCTCTTCAGACTCAAAGAACACATCGGCCGGCTCGTGTCGCTGGCCGAGTCTCCCAATCAGCCTTGCGTTCCCGCCCAGGCGCCGGTAGCGCCGGATCAGTTCGCCGCTGTGCGCGGCCAGCGGGACCAGCCTGTCTTCGATCCCGTGCAGGCTCAACAGGGGGACCTTGGCCGCCACGAGCAAGGCCAGGCGATCCAGCGGATTGTGCTGTTTGAACTGGTTGCGCAGCTCGGCTTCGTTGCGCTTCTCGCGTTCGGTCTCCGGCAGCTTGTCCCACTCGGCCTTCTTCGCCTTCCGGCCCGCCAGGTCGTAGATCCGCGCGAAGAACGGCGTCACCGAGATCTTGCAGACCGGGTAGATCGCGCCGATGCACTGGACCTTCTTGGGGTGGTCCGCTGCCCAGTTCAGCACCATCAGGCCGCCGCGGCTTTGCGCGAAGAGACAAGGCTTCGCCGAGAGCTTGAACTCCTCCACCACAAACTCGTGGAACCTGGTGAACTGCTCGCGGCCCTTCGGGTTGCCCCACGACTCGCCCACATCCACCGCGCAGATCGCGGATCCGCCACCCAGGAGCCGCGAGAACAGCCAGTCATTCCACGGGTTCGGATAGCGAACGCGGCCCCGCTCGTCCCGCAGTGCAGGAGCGAACCACACCCACGACGTGGGGCCTTTCTCCGCCCGCTTTTTCGGGAGGATGACGAACGCGCGGTTCCCGGTCTCGGGGAGTCGAAAGTCCAGCCGTTCACAGCCGTATTGCCTGGAGCGGGTCATCCGGACTTTGGGCCGAGGCTTGGCCGCCTCCTTCGCGCCCGCCCGGGGCGCCATCGGCACCAGAAGGGCGAGGCAGGCAATCCCGCGCAGGAGCAGATGTTTCCTTCCCATCGGGAACCCCCGTAAGCCGGAGAAGGTGTCCTTTCACTTGGCTGTGTTACAACTTACCAAGAAAACGCCCCGACGGCAACGCAAAAGCGACAAATTCGAGTCCCGTTCCGTCAACCCGGCTCCTCGATGGTGGCCAGAGCAACGGCCAGCTTGCAGCAGTTGGCGAAGTGCCCCAGGTCCGCGTACTCCTGCGGAGAGTGACACTGAAACCCGCCGATGCCGACGGAGACCGTGGGAATGCCGAACGCGACGAAATGATTCGAGTCCATCCCCCCGTCGTGGCTGACCAGCGCTGCCTCGATCCCGCACGACTTCGCGGCGGTCTGCGCGAGCTTGACCACCGGTGCGTCGTCAGGCAGGGCGAACGGCTCATACGTCGGGCCCTGCGAGAAGCTGACGCTGCACGCCTCGCCATTCTCACTCTTCACTTGTTCGGCGGCGCGGCGGAACGCGTCCTGCCAGGCGCCGATGACCTTCTTGCGGAAGTCGTGGCTGTGCGAGCGGAACTCGGCCAGGCCGTAGAGGTGGGGCATCACGACGTTGCTGCCGGTGCCGCCCTTCAAGATGCCGAGGTTGGTGCGGGCGTCGCCATCCGGCTTCTCGACGTAGCCGAACCAACCGTCGCGGCCGATCTCGGCAAGGGCGAGGGCCTCGACCATCGCCGCGGAGGCGCCTTTCTGCGGCCGTCCGCCGTGTGCGGCGATCCCCTCGATCTCGATGTTCATTCGCTCCGTGCCGATGATCTTCGTGACCAACTCGTCGCTCTTGCCGCCGTCGAATTCGAAGCCGAAGACGGGCAGCTCAGGCCCAAGCTGCCCAACATCCAATCCCCGCGCCCCGACCAGGCCGACCTCTTCCTGCACGGTGATAAGCACAGTAACCGGTGGATGGTCGCCGTCGAGCTCCTGTAGGGCTTTGATGGCGTGCAGCATCGCCGCGCACCCGCAACGAGCGTCGGCGCCGAGCGCCTTGCCTTCCGCGTCATTGACCACGCGGTCGCCCTCGACGCGCGGCTTGCACCCCACGGCCGGCGGCACGGTATCCATGTGCGTAGCCAGCATCCGGCGCGGGCCGCCGCGCACCCCGTCCAGGCGGATGTAAAGATTGCCCGTGTTGCCGCCGTAGTCGCTCTGCTCGTATGTCTTGTCGCTCGACATCGCGCCGCGCGGGACGCCGAGTTCGAGGCACGCGTTGATGAGATACTGCTCCACCTTCTTCTCATCGCCCGGTGGGCCGGGGATCGGCAGCAGCTCCATCAGACACCTCATCGCCGCTTGTTCGTCGTAGGTCATTGGCATCTCCTTCAATGAAAAGCGCGTGCAAGCTTCCACGGTATCCTATCGGCCGACTTCAGTGCTGTCAATCGCGCCGGGCACGTTGCCCCGCCCGGCGGTCGGTCGCTGTGGCGGGGAGCCGGAGGTTGTGATACAATATTCCGAGGCGGTGTTCACCGGCCAGAGGAACCGACCATCGGACGCAAGGAACCGCGCACGCCAGCAGCATTCACCGGGCCGATGCGGGTGATGCTCGTGCTGGCGCTCTGTGGTGCACACGCCGCGCGGGCCGGCGAACCCAAGCCCCCGAGTGCCGCGCGCAAGACCCAGCGCAAGGACCCGTACAAAGACGCCTACGCGAAGTACAAACCCGACTTCCTGAATCTGATCCAGCAGAGGTCCGGTTACGGCCGTGCGTTCAGGGGCTGGGTCCAGCCCGAGAAGAAGATGCGCCTTTCTTCCGAGCCGAGCTTCTTCACGCTGAACTACATCCAGGAGGACTCTCGGGCCAACGCGCTGGTCGACGCCGCGCTGGAGAAGGAGGCGCAAGGGAGGTTCCGCGACGCGCTGAAGATGTATCAGATCGTCATCGAGAAACACCCCCGCGAGCTCTACCGAATCTCGAACTTCGGGGTGTTCGTTCCCATTTCGCAGTACTGCCAGCGCCGCATTCTGAGCTTTCCGCGCGGGGACCTGGCGCATTACCGGACCCTGTTCGACGCCCGCGCCAGGGAGACGTTCGAGAACGCTCGCCGGAAGCACTCGCTGATCGGGCTCTCCGAGGTCGTGGACACCATGCTCGCCACCTCGTACGGAGGCCGGGCGATACTCGAACTGGGGAATTCCGCTCTCGACACCGGCCACTATCTGGAGGCGCTGGAGCGGTTCGGCACGATACGCGACTTCTTCCCCGACCGCGAGCTTCGCACGCCGGAGCTCGATCTCAAGGTCGCTTACTGCCGCAAGATGCTGGGCGCTCAGGGGGCCGAGCCCCGCGGCGCCAGGGCCAAGGGCGAACTCTCGCCGGAGCAACTGAATCGCCTCAAGCAGGTCCTCACGGAGGCGCGTCCTGAAAGGCCGCCCTACCACTCGCAGTTGGCCAGCGGGCCGCACGTGGCCGCCGACGACTACACGCTTTTCCCGCCGACGGCCGATCCGCTGATGCTGACCGAGCCGGTATGGAAGCAGACCGTGCCCGGCTCGCAGGTCATCGGTTGGCGAAACCAGGAGCACTATGTGTTTTCGCAGCCGGTCGTTTCCGGCAACAGCATCATCTACCGCTACAAGAACGTTGTCTACTGCCGCTCGATCCTGAACGGAGAACTCCGCGGGGAGAACGAGCTGGGCGGGCGGGCCGTCTGGCAGAACCGCAACGAGCGGCAGTATCCAATGGAAGACGTGGTCGTACAGGACGGCCTGGTCTTTTCGGTCATCTCGAAGGGCGGCCCGTCGCTGGTTGCGCTGGACGAGGTGACCGGACAACTGAAATGGGCGTACGGGCCGATGGTCGCGGCGACGGAAGAAGAGGCCCGAATGCGCTTCGAGGCCGCCCCCGCCGGCGGGCCGCGCACGATCTATGCCGGGTACGTGCTCGACAATATCGAGGGCGAAACGCACACGGACACGGAGTACGGCCTGATCGCCTTCGAGAGCGCCACCGGCCGGCTGCGCTGGCGGCGGGCGCTGTGCTGCTTGGCGCCCGGCAAGTTCTCCGGCGGGTTCGCCGAGAAACGCCGCAACCGAATCCGCAGCTTCACCAGCCCGCCGCTGTACCACCAGGGCACGGTGTACTATAACACGAACGCGGGGGCCATCGCGGCGGTGGACAGCCGCTCGGGCCGCATCAAGTGGCTGATGCGCTATCCTTACTGGCCCAGCATCCACGACGCGACCCGCCAGTTCGGCGCCCTCATCCACACCGGCCACTGGTACAAGCATCCCGTCCGTCCGCACTCGCCGATGTTCTGGTACAACCAGCGCCCGCTGATGGTCGGCGAAGGCCTCTACATCCTGCCCGTCGACACCCGGATGATGCTCTGCCTGGACCGCCGCACCGGGCAGGTCCGGTGGAGCAAGGCCAAAGCGACCATCGATTCGCGCGGATACGCGGCGGACACGGGCTGCTCGTACTTGCTGGGACCCACCAGGGAAGGACATCTGGTGTTGGTCTACAGCGGACGGCTGCATGCCGTGCAACTGATTGACCCCGCGACCGGCAAGACGGTGTGGCGCTCGGGGGACCTGATCAAGCGAGAGACCCAGCCCGTGATGAACCTGCCAGGGTTTACGCCGTATCCGTACGCGACCATCCACTTCAACCGCCGCTGGCCCGAGGTCACCGCCCGCCCGTTCCTCACCTCCGACGACACACTCTACGTCGGACACACGATCCACGTGGACACCGGATACTCCGGCGCCGGCGTCCAGGGCTGGTGTTATCATCTCACCCAGCTCTCGCTGGCTTCGCGCCGGATCGTCGAGCAGCGGCGTCACTACAGCTCGGAACTGCTCGCCTATGCCGATCAGTGCATCCGGAGCCTTGCCCCGCAGACGCTGAAAGAGCTCGAAGACCTCCCGCACAAGAACAAGGACGTCCGGGGGAGGATCGGCGCCTGCAAGGCGGTCATCAAGGACACCGTCCCGGCCAACCGCTACGGTTCATTCCTGCCCGGCTCCCGAATCACGTTCCGCCGTTACGGGGTACCGTTCGAGTTCCGCTTCAACGTGCGCGAGATCTCGATGGTGTACGATCGGCCGGCCGTGGAGAAGGCGATCGCGGGGCGCAACGACCCGGCGGCCATCTTTGCCCGCGCCGAGCTTGCCGCGGCGGAGGCGCGCTACGACGAGGCCGCCCGGCTGCTGAACACCTGCCTGGCCGCCGTGTCCTCGGAGGACCTCGACTTCCGCGCCACCATCAACCAGTTGCTGTTCCGCATCTACCGCCGGCTCGCCCGCGCCGCGGTCCGAGCGGGGAACGCGGACCGGGAGCTTCAGAGCTGCCTGGGCATGAGCCGCACGGCCAGCACCCTGGCCGACGAGATCGAGACGCTGTTCGCGCTGTCAGAAGCCTACGAACGCAAGGGCGACCTGGCGGCATCGGCCCGCTGCCTGCGGAGCACCATTGCCGTCTACGGCCACCACGAGTACCCGGTCGCCGAGGTCGCCGCGCTGGACCCGGAGAAGGTGATGGGCGCGGCGCAGGGCGTGCTGACCCGCGCTCGTGCCTACGCGCAAAACCCGTTCTTTGGCCCGGCGTTCCAGAAAAGCGTCGCGCTCCTCCGGAAGGGCCTGCCTCTGTACCTGAGCACGGTGTCTCCGCTCCCGAAGTCGCTGACGGTGCGGGCGGGCGAACTGGCTGCGGCGCGCCTGGCGCGCCTGCAAGAGCTGTCGCCCGAATCTGCCGCGCGGCTTGAGGCCGTGGCGGAACGCGAGCTTCGCGGGCGTTCGCCCGAGGAGCAGATCTACCGCTTGTGGGAGTTCCCCGGAACGGCCGTTGCCCAGAAGTTGCTGGTGGCGTTGTTCGAGAGTGCTGCGAAGGATGAGAGCGAGCCCGGCAGGCGCCGCCGGTGGCAGCTCGCCGATGCCGCCCGCGTCTGCGGTCTCAAGATCCCCGAGGCGCAACGGGCCCGGGTGTCTGCGCCGCCGGCCGTAAAGCGGAACACGCCCATCACCCTGCCGCAGAGGGAGCGGCCGCTCGATCTATCCGACCCCGAAGGCATCAATTGGCTCGTGCTCGAGCGGCGCGGCCAGCACTGGCGCCAGCCGCACCTCCTCTTTGTCGGCGGGCGCGTCCGCAAGCGTCTGGACAACAAGTTCGTGCTGGCCTGCGTCGACCTCAAGACCGGAACGCTCGCGTGGAAGACCGACAAGAACATCCGCCTACGCGGCAGAGGGCAGGAGCCCGGGTTCTTCGAGGCGTTCGTCCATGACAGCATCCTGGTGGTTCACGGTCTGTATGACGTGCTCGCCTATGACCTCCGAACCCGGGAGCTCCGCTGGCGTTACCGGGTCCCGTTCGATTTCGAGATCAAGGGGGCGATCATGAGCGGCGACCTGCTCGTCCTCACCGGCAAGACGGAGACGCTCGCCCTCTACATCCCCACGCCCAGCCGCAACGGTGAGGTCGTGTGGCAAGTGAAGGAGATGGGCGACCTGTATATCCCGTCGTATTTCCACCGCGACCGCCTGGTCAGCGTTCGCAAGATGCCGTTCAACGTCACCGTGCGCTACCGGGTGACCGGCAAGCTGATCGGCCGGCTCGCGCTGCCCGACCTGTCGCTTCACGCCGAGCACCCGCTGCTGGACGGCGGTCCGCGGGCGCTGCCCGCCGCTCACGACGGCAAGCTCCTCGCGGTCAGCGATGGATGGTATTACATCCTGCTCGACATCGAACGCATGGCCACCCTGTGGAAACGGCTGATCGACAACAATGACCTCACCCGCGAACCCGCCATGCGCTTCGCGCTCAGCGGCCGTTACCTGGCCGTCCTCAAAGAGGACTACGATCAGAAGGTGATCTACATGCTCTCCACCCGCACCGGCGAGGTGCTGTGGCACACGGACCCCAAGAACGCCAGGTCACCTCAGCCGATGCACTCGATGCACATCGATGGGGACCGGATCTTCGGGATCGGCGTGCACCCCGGGCAGGGATTCCACTTCGTCGGACGCGACTGCAAGACGGGGAAGCTCCTCTTCCAGCGAACAGTCACCGGCTACAACGCCAAGCCCCACGTCGCCCTTATCCCCCCGCTCCTGGGGACGCACGTGGCCGTGAGAGTTCAGGACCGGCAGGACTTCGAGCTGCGCGTCTTCGACACCCGGACGGGCAAGCCGCTTCACACGACGAAGAGGCAGGGGGTCGGACCGTTCGGCGTGCACGGCCGGGTCTCGACCACCGTCCAGAACGGTCGGCTCGTCCTGCTGAGCAAGGACCAGCTCAGCATGTGACGCGGCTGCGAGCCGTGCCCGCCTGATCATCTCCGCGGAAGCTCAACACAGGAGAAGGATGTCCGCCGCGCTGTCGAACGCCGCCTCAAACGTCACGTCGTCAACCCGTGTCCCCCGGCGAGGACGTAACTTGTCGGCGGTCTCCTTGTCCTTGACGGCAAGGCGGGCGTGAATCGGAAGGTCAATCTTATAAGGCTTGCAGCGCGGGATGCGCGCCACTGCCTCCCTGGCTCCCTCGCGGATCATCCGTCGAGCGACCTCCGGGGCTACGAACACCGTAGCCTCCCGCCCCAGTCCCTGCTTGACGGACACGGTTATGATCTCGTCGCCAAAGAACTCGCGGGCCTCGCGGCAGGCCGCATCGTCGCCGGTCACCATGACAACGGGGATGTCGAAATGCCCCGCGACCAGGGCTTCCTGTCCGATCTCGCCCGTCTCGCGCCCGTTGTACCAGTATCGGTCGCCGCGCTCCGGGCTCTGCGTGTGGCACAGGATGCCGTCCGGCGTACCGGCCATCGCGTGGTGCCCGAGCAGAATGGCGCCGTCGCAGTCCGGCTCGAGCCCGCCAAGGGGCCGATCGTACCAGCCGCCCACGATGTGCCTCGCCCTTCGGTGCATCATCTCCGGGACGAAGTTGTACGGGATGCCGTGGCCGTCGCGGACGAGGATTTCGTCGATGCCCGCCTCGATCAGGCCCTCGATGCAGGCGTTGATGTCGCCCATCAGCAGGTGCCGGGCCTCGTCGTAGGCGGCCCAGTCGACCATCCGCAGGTGCGGTGGCTGGCCGCGGGCATCGGTCTTGTCGCTCGTCTGGGTGAACCGGCACACGCCGCTCACGCCTTCGAGATCGGTGAAGATGAACACCTTCATACCGGGCTTCCCTGCATGCCTCAGAACTTGACGACATCGAGCGCGCTGTCAAACACCGCCTCGAACGTGAGGTCATCGACGCGCTTCGCCCGGCTGGGCTTGAAGGCGTCGGCCGTCTCCTTGTCTGGAAACGCCAGCCGGCCCGTGATGGGGAGGTCGATCTTGTACGGCTTGCAGTTGGGGATGGCCGCAACGGCCCGGACGGCGCCCTCGCGAATTCGCTCGCGAGCCGCCTGCGGCGCGACGAACACCGCGGCTTCCCGGCCGAGCCCCTGCTTGACGGACACGGTTACGATCTCGTCGCCGAAGAACTCGCGTGCCTCGCGGCAAACCGCGTCGTCGCCCGTGACCATGACGAGCGGAATGTCGAAGTGCCCGGCGATGAGCGCCTCCTGGGCGATCTCGCCGGACTCGCGTCCGTTGTACCAGTACCGGTTGCCGCGCTTCGAGCTCTGAGTATGGTACAGCACGCCGTCGGGCGTGCCGGCCATGGCGTGATGCGCCAGCAGGATGACCGCGTCGTAGCCCGGCGCGAGCCCGCCTAGCGGGCGGTCGCCCCATCCGCCGACGACGTGTCTCGCCTCGGGGTGCATCATCTCGGGGACGAAATTGTAGGGCTTGCCGTGCCCGTCGCAGACGACGATGTCGTCGGCCCCCGCCTCGAGCAACCCGTCCACGCAGGCATTGATGTCACCCATCAGCAGGCGGCAGGCCTCGTCGTAGCGGGGGCCCACTTCACGGGTCTGAAAGAACCGGCAGACGCCGCTGGCGCCCTCCAAATCGGTAAAGATGAACACCTTCACGAGACATCCTCCCATTCAAGTGCAAATTACGGACCGGGAAACGGCGTCTCCGCAATCCGCAATCTGCACGTCACAAAGCCCGGTGGTTCAGGCGTCCAGATGCTTGGCGATGAACGTGATCGCGTCGCCGACTGTCTTGACTTCCAGCGCCTCGTCCTCGTCCATCTCGATGTCGAACTCCGCCTCGAACCCGGCGACCAACTCGATGCTCTGGATCGACTCGGCGTGGAGGTCCTGCACGAACCGGGACTCGGCCGTGATCTGCTCCACCGGGACCCCGACCACTTCGCTGGTCACTTTCTTCACCCTGGCCGTCACGTCATTCAGATCCGCCATGATTGGCTCCCTAAAACGTCGTTAGCGCTTGAACGCCTTCTTGATCGCCTTCCGAAGGTCCTCTTTCAGCATGCCGTGGAGATGTCGGATCAGCTTCTCCTCCGCCGCCGACATCTCCTTCTTCCGGCGGCCCATCGCGGCCCGCGCCGTCCGGAGCATGGCCTTCAGGCCCATTCCCTTCGTCGGCCGCCCGTTCAGCATCCAGCAGAACGATGGCACGTCCTTCGGCATCAACTGGCCGCTGAACACCAGGTTGCTCATCATGCCGACGACCGTGCCGGTGTTGAGGAGGGCGCCGATGCTCGTCTTGGTGTGGTCGCCGATCATCGAGCCAAGAAACTGCTCGCCCGTGTCGGTCACCTCTCCTTTGAAGTAGACGCTGACCGTGGTGTAGTCGTTCTTCAGGTCGCTGTTGGTGGTCGCTCCACCGATATTGACCCACTCGCAAATGTAGGTGTGGCCGAGGAACCCGTCGTGGTACTTATTGGAGTACCCCTGCATGATCACGCACTCGACCTCGCCGCCGACCCGGCACACCGGGCCGAACGAGCATGCCTCCCGGATCTTTCCACCCATCAGGCGGCACTCGGGGCCGATGTAGCCGGGGCCTTCGACGCGCGTGTGCGGGAAAATGATCACGTCCTCCTCGATGATGATCGGGCCTTCGGTCGCGTCGAGCACGACCATCGGGTGAATCCTGGCAGTTGGCGCGATGTAGATGTGCTCGCTCCCCAGCATGCAGCTCAGCGCGGGCATCTCCGCGTTGACCGCCGGCGTGTAGAGCCGCTCGAAATCGCTCTCGATCATCGCCGAGTTGTGGCGAATGAGCAGCCAGGGGAAGTCGATCATCGTCGCCTCGGCCTCCTTGACCGCCAGCTTCGGTCCGAGCGCCGTCAGGACCGCCTCGATCGGCTCGAGACTCACGTCGGCCCCGGGGAGTTCGGCATCGCGCGATTCGTCCTTCGCGGCGGCCAGCGTGTCTGCCGTAACGTTCGCGGCCACCAGCGTGTCGCCCACCTTCAGCGCCTCGTCCGGCCCGATCGACTTCAGGTCGCACGTGCCGTCGACCAGCAGCCGCCCGTTCACGAACACGACATCGCCCTCGAGCTCGGCCGGATCG
>Ga0315553_10001425_pt1 | contig 19799 bp, 17 predicted proteins | sample SalMarSW160140MG_FD_203099 | JGI IMG/M metagenome (GOLD analysis project Ga0315553, IMG submission 203099) | Salt marsh sediment microbial communities from the Plum Island Ecosystem LTER, Massachusetts, United States - Salt Marsh Sediment SW1601-40 ... | reverse complement strand
CGGGCTCGATGCGTCGCCCACGTGCGAAGTGCTGATCGAGGAATCGGTTCTCGGCTGGAAGGAGTTCGAGATGGAGGTCGTCCGCGACAAGGACGATAACTGCATCATCGTTTGCTCGATCGAAAATGTCGACCCGATGGGGGTGCACACGGGCGATTCGATCACCGTGGCCCCGGCGCTGACGCTGACCGATAAGGAATATCAGATCATGCGCAACGCCTCGATTGCGGTGTTGCGCGAGATCGGAGTCGAGACCGGCGGCTCCAACGTGCAGTTTGCGGTGAACCCCGAAGACGGCAGGCTGGTCATCATCGAAATGAACCCGCGGGTTTCGCGCTCTTCGGCGCTTGCCTCGAAGGCCACGGGCTTTCCCATCGCCAAGGTCGCAGCCAAGCTTGCTGTCGGCTATACGCTCGATGAGCTTGCCAACGACATTACCGGCGGGGCGACCCCGGCTTCGTTCGAGCCCACCATCGATTACGTCGTCACTAAGATCCCGCGCTTTGCCTTTGAGAAATTTCCCGGCTCCCAACCGCTGCTGACCACTTCGATGCGGTCGGTCGGCGAAGCCATGGCCATCGGGCGCACGTTCCCCGAATCGTTGCAGAAAGCGCTGCGCTCCATGGAGACGGATCTTGCCGGACTAGACGACATCGTCTTCGAAGGACTTGGCCAGGGCGATGACAAGAATGTCGTCCGGGCCGCGCTCGGCACGCCTGCGCCGGACCGGCTGCTCAAGGTGGCGCAAGCGCTGAGGCTTGGCTTCGACGAAGAGCAAATCTTCGAGGCGTGTAGGATTGATCCTTGGTTCATCCGGCAGATCAAGGACATTGTCGATATGGAGGCGCGTGTGCGGGAACACGGCCTGCCGGCCAACGCCGGTCAGTTCCGCGCATTGAAGGCGATGGGCTTTTCCGATGAACGCCTCGGGCAACTCGCGGACGTCGAGCCGGGCGAAGTGGCGGCCAGACGCCAGGCGCTCGACGTGCATCCGGTCTATAAGCGCATCGACACCTGCGCGGCCGAATTCGCCTCGCCCACCGCCTATATGTATTCGACCTACGAAGCGCCTTTCGCGGGAAAGGCTGCATGCGAAGCACGGCCGACGCCGGCGGAAAAGATTGTCATTCTCGGAGGCGGCCCAAACCGTATCGGTCAGGGTATCGAGTTCGACTATTGCTGCTGCCACGCAGCCTTCGCCCTGTCAGACGCCGGTTACGAGACCATCATGGTCAATTGCAATCCCGAGACGGTCTCGACCGACTACGACACCTCGGACCGGCTCTATTTCGAGCCGCTGACCGAAGAGGATGTCCTCGAGATCATCCGCACCGAACGGCAGAACGGAACGGTGAAAGGGGTCATCGTGCAATTCGGCGGGCAGACGCCGCTGAAGCTCGCTCAGGCCCTTGAGCGGGCCAAGGTGCCGATCCTCGGCACGTCTCCCGATGCGATCGATCTCGCCGAGGACCGCGACCGCTTCAAGGCTCTGATCGAGCGCCTCGGCTTGCGCCAGCCGCGCAGCGGCATCGCCCGGTCCGCTGACGAGGCCAAGGCCATCGCGGGAGAGATCGGGTTCCCGCTGGTCATCAGGCCCTCTTACGTGCTCGGCGGCAGGGCCATGGAAATCGTCCATGACGAGGCGCAGCTCGACCGCTACATCGCCGAGGCCGTGGTGGTGTCGGGCAAGAGCCCGGTGCTGCTCGATTCTTATCTGCGTGACGCCATCGAAGTCGATGTCGATGCCTTGGCCGACGGCAAGGACGTGTTCATCTGCGGAGTGATGGAGCATATCGAGGAGGCCGGGGTGCATTCCGGGGATTCGGCCTGCTCGCTCCCGCCGCATTCGCTGAAACCAAAGATTATCTCCGACCTTGAGCGCCAGACAATCGAGCTTGCCCGCGCGCTTGACGTGGTTGGTCTCATGAACGTGCAATTCGCCATCCAGGACGACGAGATCTATATTCTTGAGGTCAATCCGCGCGCCTCGCGCACGGTCCCCTTCGTCGCCAAGGTGATCGGCCTGCCGATCGCAGGCATTGCCGCCCAAGTGATGGCCGGGACGCCGCTTGCCGCGTTCGGCCTCAAGCGGCCCGAGCTCGGCCACGTCGCGGTCAAGGAGGCGGTATTTCCCTTCGCCAGATTCCCCGGGGTCGATCCGGTGCTCGGCCCCGAAATGCGTTCGACCGGCGAAGTGATGGGCATCGACCGCGACTATGCGGTGGCGTTTGCCAAGAGCCAGCTTGGCGGCGGATCGCGGCTACCGCTTTCCGGCACGGTATTCGTCTCGGTCAAGGATGCCGATAAGGACAAGGTGGTCGGGCCCGTCCGCGAGCTGGCCGAGATGGGCTTTCGCATCATTGCCACGCGCGGCACCAAGCGCCATCTGGACGGCTGCGGGATTGCCTGCGAGAGGATCAACAAGGTGCTCGAGGGGCGCCCGCATGTGGTCGACGCGATCACCAATGGCGAGGTCGATATCGTGTTCAATACCACCGAAGGCGCCAAGGCGCTCGCCGACTCCTTCTCGATTCGCCGGTCCGCCTTGCTTTACCACATTCCCTATTATACAACCCTGGCTGGCGCTCAGGCCGTGACCGAGGCCATCAAGGCGCTTCGGGCCGGGAACCTTAGGGTCACCCCCTTGCAGAGCTATATTGGCAAGCAACAGCCCCAGACGCTTGCCGAGACCGCCTGATAAACGGTCAAAATCAACGGATTCTTGACTTAGACTGCGCAATTCTCGGACAGTGTTCTGTCCGGGGGAGCCAGAGGAGCTTTGACTGAGATGGAAAAGGTGCCGATGACCGCGGAAGGCTATGCCGCGCTTGAGGCTGAGATCAAATATCTCAAGGCCGTCGAGCGCCCGCGCATCATCAAGCAAATCGCCGATGCCCGTACCCATGGCGATCTCTCCGAGAACGCCGAATACCACGCGGCCAAGGAACAGCAGGGCATCACCGAGGCGCGGGTGGCCGATCTCGAGGACAAGCTGTCTCGCGCCGACATCATCGACGTCTCCAAGCTCAAGGGCGACCAGGTCATGTTCGGGGCGACCGTCACCCTGCAAGACGAGGACACTGACGACAAGGTCAAGTACCGCATCGTGGGAGAGCTCGAGGCAAATGTGAAAAGCGGCAAGATCTCGATCACCTCGCCGATCGCTCGCGCGCTTCTTGGTAAGCGTAAGAAGGATGTCGTCGAGGTCTCGACCCCCGGCGGCGGTAAATCCTACAAGGTGCTCAAGGTGGAGTTCAAATAGAGTTCGGGCACGCCGATCATAACTCCATGAAACGCCACATCGTCCCGCTTTCCGCCTTGGCCCTCGCCGCGGTCATGCTTGCCGCCGGCCCGGCAGTTTCCGAGACGTCTGGTTCGGTCAAGGTGGAGAACGCCTGGTCGCGCGCAAGTCCAAGCGGCGTGAAGGTCGCTGCCGGCTATCTCACCATCGTGAATCGTGGCGACGAGCCCGATCGCCTTCTAGAAGCGAGCGCACCGTTTGCCGGCGCAACCGAGATCCATAAAACCAGCATGAAAGACGGGGTGATGCGAATGCGGCCCGTCAAGGACGGCGTGCCGGTTCCGGCCAACAGCACGGTCACGCTGGAGCCCAATTCCTATCACCTGATGTTCATGGGCCTGACGGAGCCGCTTCACGAAGGCGACACGGTTCAAGCGAATTTGATTTTCGAACGCGCTGGAACCGTGGGAATTACGATCAGCGTTCTTGGTATCGGAGCGCAAGGGCCTGAAGACGCGCCGGGACAGTAAGGCCCGAACACTTTGGGGGCTAAAATCGACATCTGGAGGGCATCGATGATCCGAACGCCGCTGCGGCTTGCTGTCCTTGGGTTTTGCGCATGCGCCACAGTTGCGCTCGCTCATAAAGGCGCGACCGGCGTGGTCAAGGAGCGCATGGATCTGATGGAACGTCAGAAGGATGACATGAAGATCATCGGTAATATGGCCAAGGGTCAAACCCCGTTCGATGCCGTCAAGGCGGCCGAGGCGGCTCGTGACATCGGCGTCACGGCCAACAAGATCCCCGAATTGTTCCCCGAAGGCAGTACCGGCGGAGAGAGCGAAGCGCTGCCCGCCATCTGGGAGAAGTGGGACCGCTTTACTGCCAATGCCGAAGACCTCGGGAGCGCCGCCGACGCGCTTGTGTCAGCGCTTAGCGACAGTGAGAACCAGGATTGGAAGGCCGCGTTTAAGACGGTCGGTGAAGCCTGCAAGTCCTGCCACGAGGATTTTCGCGCCAAGAAGAAGAAAAAGGGGCAATAGCGCTTGCCGGATTACGGCATGATGGCGACGCCCCACGGCAGGCGACCGACGGGCACCGACTTCTCCGCTTTCAGCGACTCGACGTCGATGACGGTCAGGTCGTTGGTGAGACCGTTGGCCACGTAATATTTCTTGCCGTCAGGACTGAGCTCGCCATGCCAGGGCCGCTGGCCGACCAGGATGTAGTCCTTGACCTCCTTGGTCGCGGTGTCGATCACCGCCACGCGATTGGACGGTCCAAGCGGGACAAACGCCAATTTGCCGTCAGCCGAGAAATCCATGCCGACCGGCTGCAACTGCTCGGGCCGCACGCCTTGCACTTCAAAACCAATCTTCTTGGTCACCTTCCAGCTGCCGGGATCGTCCCAGTTGCTGGTGTCGATGACCGAAATCGTGCCGCCAACTTCGGACGACACCCATAGCTCCTTGTTGTCCTTGGTGAACTTGGCTTCGCGCGGCCGGCTATCCACCAGAACGTTGGCGACAAGGGCCTTGGACCCATTGTCGATGATGTGCGCCATGCTTGTGCTTTCGGACGTGGCCGCGGTGTACCGGTCGTCGGAACTCACAACCATGCCTTCAGGTTCGACCCCAACCGGGACTTCGGCAAGCACCTCTCCGCTCTTGACGTCCATGATCGTCACCAACGAGTCGTCCTCGTTGGCGATGTAAATAGTATCGCCCTTTGAATCGACGGCCATAAGCTCGGGGTCCGGACCCGATTCGAGCTGACGCGTCACTTCAAGAGTCTTTGTGTCGATCACGTCCATGATGTCGCCGTCACCGGCGGCCACGAACAGCTCCTTGTAGTCGGGGCTTAGGATGATGCCGCGCGGGCGCCGCGCTGTCTTAATCGTCTTGATGACCTCAAGCGTCTCGCCGTTAAGCACCGTGATGGTATTGTCCTTCTCATTGGAAACGAAGATCGTCATGGCAAAGGAAGGCGAAGCAAAAAGCAGAAGCGCGGCGGCTGAAATCGCGGCAAGGCTGAAGCGAGTCATGGGTCTACCTTTGGTCGATGGCTATTTGAACTTGCACTTGGTCTCAGGTTTGTCGAAGCCAAGCGTGTCTGTCAGGTTGGTGGGATGCAGGAAGCCCTCCTGCGGTGAGGTCGAAACCGGCACACGCGTACCGCCGCCGAGGATAATCGGCTGGCGCATCTGATGGTCCCAGGTGCGGAAGCTCATGGCTTGGCCCTTGAAACCCTCGAGCCTGAACTCATCGGACAGCATGTAGGCCTTCAATTCCTTGGGCGTGGTCTTGCCGGATTTCATGGCCGAATCGGCCAGCGAGCGAAAACCGAGCCAGGCGGTGTAATCGCGCTCGACGGGCGGGCGCTTGGCGATGCGCGGTATGGCGTTCTGAAAGTGCATGGCACCCGATTCGGTGTAGGATTTGTCCCAGGCGGTCGCCTGCAGGCCCTGGGTGCCGACCACCGGCCGGGGGAGCGAGGTGCGGTACAGCAAATAGTCACCGAAATCGTCGTCGCTGTTGATCACCCAGACCACGTCGTGGTCGGATGCCTCCTCGGTTTCCATCGGAATTTGTGCCTGGATCTGCTGATGGCCTGAGTCGAGATTGCGTGCTCCCGGCGGCAAATCGTAGACCTTATCGGTAACCACCTTGCCGCCGAAGCGGGCGGCCGAGCGCTTGACCTGCGCGAGGTAGTCCTGATCTTGCGGGGTCTCGCGTCTGATGACGAACCAGCGCGGCCATTTCTTCCAGATGAGATACTGAGCCAGCGCATCGGCCCGCATCGCATAGTCCGGAATGATGTGAAACACGTTGACGCGGCAGTCTTCCTGGCGAAGCTTGGTCGCGCTGGAGCGGATGTTCATGATCACCGCATCCTTGGCGTCCGGCAGATCGGCCACGGCGAGGAGATCGTCCGGTTCGAGATCGGCGAGGAAAAAACGGTCGCCGGCGGCAAGCAGTTCCTTGGCCTTGCCGACCACGTCGCCGTCCTCGGGAACGACTGCCTCGACGAGCTCGAAAGAGTGACCGACAAAGTTTCCCGCCTGATTGGCCTCCTTCAACATGAGCCGCGCGCCTTCAAGGCCCTTATTGGGGACAGGCTTCTCGGCATAAGACAGAGGCAAGGGCTCGGGATATTCCTTACCAAGATAGACCACCCGCATGGTCTTCATCTCGGTCTTCCCGCCCCCAGAAACCGCTGGTGCGGCCTTATCGGGGGCCGGGGCTGCTGCGGGTCCGGCAGCATCTTCCGCTTCGGCGTGCGCCGGTGCGATCAAGGCTGGAACAACAACCGTAAGCACGATCAGGGTTACAAGCGCTTTGCAGCTCTCAGACAACTTACCGAACGACAGAGTCCACATGGGCAAGAACTTTGCTCCTACAAAGCCAACGGCGAAATCGAGATGGGCGAGCGATCTCGCTGGGATGAGGGCCAAACACTCAGCGCGCCATATTTCCCAAAAACTGCGGGCACTTGGCAATGCGCGTCGCACCATAGGCCAACCAACTCCCGGAGTTAATATGGTGAACAGGCAAAGATGCTTCCAGATCGGAGCAATCTATGTGCCAAAATTCACCGGCGATCCAGTCACGAAAAAGCCGCCAAGCCCGGCAGGAGCTTGGCGGCTTACAAAAATTTCATGTGGAGGTGCAGCTTCTATTGAAGCGGCGGCTTCTTCTCCGTACCTGGATTCTTTGTCCGGATCCAAGCAATGACCTTCCATAAATCGTCGGAGGTCTTGATGATCCCACCGAAGGGTGGCATCGGTCCCACCACCACTTCGTGTTTGACCCGTTTGTAACCCGCCTTCTGCAACTCGTCGGAACCGAGGGAGATCAATCGGAACAAGGTGTCGTCGTCGGGGCCATAGACCCAAGTGTCGTTGGTCAGCGGCGGACACATACCGCCGCCGCCGCCGCCGCCGTGGCAGCCGTTACAACTATAGGATAGATATTTGTGGTGGCCTTCGTCAGCCATCTCGGCGAGCTTGTCGTTGTAGGGATTATGCAATCCCCCTTTCGGCGTGGCCTTGATTAGATCGAGCGGCGGTGTCGTGTCGCCCGGTTTGCAACAGTCTCCGCCGGCAGCCCCGCCATCCGAGGCCGCAGCCTCGGCCGGCTGCGCCGGTTCGTCGGCGGCACAAGCCTTCCAGGCAAAGGCTCCCATGCCGGCGACAATCACAAGTGTCAAAAGTCCAGTGATGATATTGCGCACTGCTTCGTTTCCTTACCCTAGTTAAAGTTGTCGGCTGTTGTTGAACCCAGTCGATTAGCCCTCGACAGTCGAATGACGCCATCTGTGATAACGCCATCGGAAGCGCGGCGATAGGGAGCGTTGCCCGGTGCGGCATTATGGCGTCGGGTCTGATTAACCGTTCCCATTCAATGGGTTACGTCGAAATCCATGCCCTCAAAGGTGTAGCGCGGCTGTTGGACCCAGATGCCGTCCTCCTGCACCGGAACCTTGTGCATCTTGACGTCGGTCACCTTGAGATTGCCTGATTGGTCATCGACCCAGAAATCGATGTCGTAGAACTCATCCTTGCTGCCCGGCTTGCGGAAGTCTGTGCAGGCGAAATACTTGCCGTCCTTCTTCAAGTGCCGAACAGGCTGGTGCATCTCGACGAACTCGAGCGGAACGGACTCGCCGGTCTTGTCATCCTTGACCTCGAGATCGCCGTTCTTATCCTTGTTTTCGGCGATGTAGTTGTGGATCGCGCTCATGATCTGCCAGGCGCGTCTCTCCTCCATATCGCCGGGATGCTCCTGCACCGGAAGCCACCACCAGGCGACCGGCAAGCGCGTGACCATGATCCAACCGTCGCCCTCGCGTCTCGGCCCTTTTTGGACCCGGATGTCTATCAAATCGAGGCTGTCACCAATGGTCTGGGGCTTGAACCAGAAATCGATGGCGTATTGCTTCTTGGGGTCATCCTTGTCGTGGAAGATGGCGTTGGCAAACCAGCCATAGCCTTTCATGCCACGCACGATCTTCACCTTCTCGTAGACAAGGTTGAGATCGGTATCGAGTTTGGGATCGTGAAAGACAAACACGCCGTCCTTCGAGCGCTCCTTGATAACCTCTTCTGTTCGCTTGGTGACCGAGGCCTCGTTAAAGTCGGGATAATCCGCGGCCATGGCGGAAACAACCACTACGAAGCTGATGGCCACGGTTAATGCCATGGCCCCCGCATATCTCAGTAGTCGAGAAAACGTCATTACCGACTCGTCGTCCCGGGCTTGTCTGCAGCCGACGCCGACCGCGAATTGGCGAGGACCTTGATGGCCTGAGCCGATTCCTCGTTGCCGTTGATCTTGGCTACGTCGGTCGCCGTCTGGCCCAAGCTGTTCTTGAGATCAGTATCGGCGCCGGCATCCATCAGCAGCCCAATCATGGGCGGGCTATTGTGGGTCGCGGCGATCATCAGCGGCGTCATGCCATTCTTGGCCTGTGCGTTCACGTCAGCACCGCCTGTGACCAGCATCTTGGCAATATCGATGGGGCGGGCGCTGCCCGGTAGGAAGCGCGCGCCTTCAGCCGGCCCAGTCTGAGCCGCAGCAACCATCAAGGGAGTCAGACCGTCTTCGCCAGACGCCGCGCTGACATCCGCCCCATGCTCGATCAAGGCCTTAGCGGCCTCGTAGCGGCTGTCGCCAATGGCCATCGCCAGCGGCCGGTAACCCTCCGGCCCCGGCTCTTCAATATCGGCACCGTTCTTCAGAAGAACCTCGATGGTGGGAACACTGTCGCGCGTTAGCGCTGCAACCAGCGGAGTGGTGCCGTCAGCGGCCAGATTTGGATCTGCGCCAAGCTCGAGCAGAAGCGCGGCCACCTTGTCCTTCCGCTGACGCGCGGCGTTGGTGAGCGGGGTCCAACCTTGGGAATCTTCTTTATTTACATCGGCGCCCTTGCTCACCAAGAACCGGATGCGGTCCTCGTCGCCGGCGATGATTGCATTTGACAGCTCTTGATTGACGTCGGCGCCGCTGGCAAGCCACCCCTCAAGCTTCTCCCGCGTGACACGCTGATCCGGAGAGGCGAGGTCGGGGCGCGCTTCGAATTTCTGGTCGGCGAGTTTGATGTAGCTGCCATGAGCCGGCAGATCACCGGCGACGACGCATTTGCTGCACTGGACCAGAGGCACGCCATAATCCCTAAGGATCTTGTCCACGTCCTCGGCATGGTCCTCGAGGGCGAATTCGAGCATGTATTTCAGAAAAGCGTCGGTCTTGCGCACGCCGATGGCCAGCTCGAATTCAAGCGGCACGGTGTCATCGTCGAGGTTAACTGGCAGGATGGTGACCGGCTCGCCTTTCATGGTTTTGACCCAGCCGGCGAAGGGGCCGAACACCGCAGCGACATCAAGATCGCCATCCACGACTTTCTGCACCACGTACCAAGGCTGATGCTCAGGGACGATATCGCCGTCGTGGGTCTGGGTTTGCAGCGTTACGTTGTCGACAATGCCACGCTTGGCGAGGGCCGCGCGAATCCCCGAGGTTTGAAACACGCCGATCTTGAGGTCCTTGAGCTTGGGATCGTCAAGTCCGGTCAGCTCGAGGCCTTTGTCGTTGCGGTAAACGAGAACGTAGGGGGTCTTATAGACGGGAAAAGTGGTCAGGAGCCGCCCGTAATTGGCCGGCATGTCGAACAGGACGTCACACATATCCTGGTCGAAGGTCTGGCGCGTCAAGCCACGCTCGATAAACGGGCGCCACGAGAAGCTGACGTCTGCACCCAGGGACTGGCCGAGCAACTCGGCCAATTTGTTCTGGAATCCTTCGCCCTTGATGTTGGACAAAGGCATGTTGCCGGGATCGGCACAGACTTTGAGCTGTTTGAGCTTTTTGCCCTTATACGCCGCCTTGGCGGCGGCCCGTATCGCGATCTTTTCGCTTGGCAGAAGCTCGTCGAACTCTTTGCTGAAATCGCGCCTAACGTCTTTCTTGGCCGCGGCAGCGGGCAGCGAAGCGCATGCCAGGGCGACGATGGAAAACAGCACCGTAAGAATACGCATGGGGGACATCGGGTCTTATCTGGGTTGCAGAGAGGCCCACAGGGTACCTGGGGCCCCGCACATTCTACCCGATATTAAAGAAATGGCGCCCGATGCCGCAAGGGCACCGGGCGCCGTTAATCTACACGTTTCCGCTATCGATTACTCGTAAATGCGGAAGGTGTTCAGCTCACCGCCCTGCGGAATATGATTCAGGCCAGCTGCCTTCGTCATAGCCGTGGCGCCGATAGCACCGAACTTGTCGTTCAGGTCAAGACCAGCGGTGACCGGGAGACCGATCCAGCCGCCGATGCCGGAATACACGCCGACATACTGCTTGCCACCGACCTTGTAGGTGATCGGGTTGCCGATGATGCCCGAGCCGAGCTTGCGGCTCCACAGGATCTTACCGGATTTCCGGTCGACCGCGCGGAAGTCACCGCCGAGCGAGCCATAGAACATCAGGCCGCCGTCGGTAACCATGGTGCCACCCCAGTTCGGATACGGATCCGGGATCTCCCACACCGTCTTGCCGGCCAAGACATCGTACTTCTTGATCTTGCCGGTCGTGCCCTGCTTCTCAGGATACATGTACACGTTGGCGAACACGTAAACCGTGCCCTGGTTCGTGTGCGTGCGCTCCTGAGGCTCGAGCTCCATGCACCAGTTGTTGGTGGGCATGTAGAAGAGATTCGGCTCCTTCGGATCCACCGAACCCGGCTGCTGGTCCTTGCCACCCATAGCAGATGGGCAAGCAGAGACGTTGCGGCCAACTTCAAGCGGAGAATGGTCGCGAACCTTGATCGGACGGCCGGTCTTCATGTCGACCTTCTCGGCCCAGTCCGTCGTCACGTATTTCGTGGCGCGGAGCAGCGTGCCGTCAGTACGGTCAACCACATAAGCAAAGCCGTTACGATCAAAGTGGGTAAGAGCCTTACGCTTCTTACCGTCCACGTCCATGTCAGTGAGCATATTTTCGTTAATGCCGTCATAGTCCCACTGATCAAAGGGCGTCATCTGGTATGCGAAGACCGCTTCGCCGTTGCCGACTTTGCGCCCGAAGAGGGTCATCGACCACTTGTTGTCGAATTGACCAACGCCACCGCCACCAAGCTCGTCGCTGATGCCGTTGCACTCTTCGTGGGTCTTGTCGGGGCAACGATACTGCGGGCTCCACAGACCGGGGTTACCGGTCGAGTAGTAGACCATCTTCAGCTCAGGATCGTAGCTATACCAGCCCCAAGCGGCGCCGCCGCCGATCTTGTAGTCATCGCCCGGGAAGGTCTTGACGCCAAGATCTTTACCAGCTGTACCGAATTGCGGGTTGGCTTTGTTGGTGTCGGCCGTCAAGCACACGTCCGCGTCGGTACCCGTGCTGTGGCAGACCCAAGCCTCCGAGCCGTCCTTCAGATTGAAGGCAGCGACACGGCCGCGAGCCGCAAACTCGTCACCACCGAAGCCGATGATCACTTTGTCGTCAGCGATCAAGGGAGCGGGGGTGATGGTTTCGCCCTTCTCGGGATAGGCATACTTAACAACCCAGACTTCCTTACCGGTCTGGCCGTCAAGGGCAATCACGAAACCATCGAGAGTGCCATAGACGAACTTACCGTCGGCATAGGAACCACCGCGATTGACCGTATCGCAGCAAGCGCGCGGAACAGCGGACTCGTCGCGGTCGGTCGTCTTCACGTAGCTCCAAACCTGCTTCGGATTGTCAGGATCGGTCAGGTCGAGAGCCTGAACCACGTTACAGTTTGACATGGCCGGGCAGCCAGAAACCATGAACAGCATGGTCTTGCCACCAACGTCCTTGATCACGAGGGGCTGACCCTCATGGCCGCGAAGCGCGTTCGTGCCTTGCAGCCAAACCATCTGCAGCTTGCCGACGTTCTTAGTGCTAATATCGGCCAAGGTGCTGTGACGCGTCAGCGCAAAATCCCGGCCGGGGGCTGGCCACTGATCGGGATCGGCCATACGCGCAAGCTGCTCCTCATCGGAACCAGCCATTGCCTGACCGGATACGCCCATCATCACCGCGATGATGGTTCCGGCCAGCACACCGAACTTCATTTTCATATCTTTCTCCTCTCCCTAGCTACTCAGTTCACCGAACGAAAGCTGAGTTATTCTGTCTCGCAAAGGCACGTTTGCTTCTTGAGGGAAATGCCAAGAAAGCACCGAGCCCTTGCAAGTTATTCGAGTTGTCACAGAGGATATTGGAGGCAGCCCGTAAGCGCCGAAGCAAATAAATACGCCTCGTGCCCGCCCCAGGCGGCGGGTCCTCCGATGAGTACATCACGCGGTGACACCCTTAACGAGGAATCGCAGCCCAACCCAGAACCAAACGCAGATCAATCGCATTCCGCTCTTGCCGCGCTGCCCGCCCATAATTGCCAAATGTCATGGCTTTGCAAGTGAAAAGTGCTTCGAACGATCAAATCAGGCAAAGATCTTTGCTCTCGCTGCACTGCATCAAAACCGAACTCCGCGGTTTCCCGTGTCAAGCAAAAAACTTGCGCAAATTCTGGGCAAGGTCCGAAATGAATTAGCCTCAATCTCAGCGGCAGCTCGATTGGCAATACCCCCCAGCAGGAGTCGATCGCAAGTAGACGCCGGCCCTTGGACCGGGCCCAACTCCCTTAAGACCGCTCCCGCGGGGCCTTCGCCGCGGCGGTTGGAAGATGCTGGATGGCGATGCGCATCAGCTCCGGCAATGTCCGTACACCGAGCTTTGCTTTGAGCTGCGTGCAAGTATTCGCCACGGTCTTGTAACTTACATGAAGGTGCTCGGCGATGACGCCATAGGGCTTGCCCTCGGCCACAAGTGCGAGCGTCTGAAGCTCGCGCACCGTCATGCGCCGCAACGGATTGGTCGTGCCCCTGGCTTCCATAAAGGCGACTTCGGAGGCGAGGTCGTGGCTGAGATAGGGCCGGTTCTCGCGCACCTTCCGGAAAGCTTTGAGCACCTCGTCGGACGAGGTGTCCTTGAGCACATACCCAGTCGCGCCGACTTCCAGTGCGCGGCTTACGATCACCGGATCCGAATGCATGGTGAAAACCAGGATGGGAGTCGCCTGATCGTGCAAGCGAAGCCTGCGGATGAAAGAGAGCCCGCCGAGCGCCCCTACCCGCAAGGCCAAGTCGACAATGATCACATTTGGCTTATGCGCGCGATAGAGGCGAAAGCCATCGGCAAGGTTCTCCGCCTGGAGAATCTCACGGACGCCTGCATCCTCCAGCAGCTGCCGGCAACCCTGTAGCACAATCGGATGATCGTCGATGACAAGTACACTGGTCATGATGGCTCTTACACCATTTCTGTTTTGCGCGAGCGCGCCTTCTTGCGCTCCACCGGAATCTCGACGTGAATGGCGGTCCCTTTGGCAGGTGCGCTGTCGATGACGCAACTTCCGCCGAGCGAACGCACCCGCTCGGTCATGGTCGTAAGTCCAAATCCTTTAGGCGTCGCGCGGGCAATCCCCGTTCCGTCGTCACGCAAATCGAGTGTCACCGTGGCGTGGTTCGTGCGGCTGCGGTTGCGCTGCGGCGCCGGTATCTCGGAAACATCGACCGTAAGAGCGCGCGCTTTGCCGTGTTGGATGGCATTGGTAATGCCCTCCTGGACGCACCGGTAAAGCGTGACATCGATCGTTTCTCCGTAGTGGTTGGCAAGCTTGCCGAACGAAGCGGCGATTTGAACATCAGGATGGCGGCGCTGGAAGCCGGTCACGAGTTCGTCCAGAAGCTCGACAAGCTTCACCCGGCCAAACGGAACCGGCCGCAGCTTCTTTAGAAGCGCCCGGTTCAACAGCTTGAGGCGCTCGGTGATCGAAAGAATTTCGCCGACGCGCCGGGAGATCTCGGTGGTGCGGCTATCGGGTTTCTGATCGGCAAGCTTCTGGATCGATGAGGCATTCGCGGTAATACCGAACAAGCAGGGCCCCGCCTCGTCATGCAGCTCATTGGCAATCTCGCGCCGCTCCTCTTCTTGCACGGTAATGAGCTGGCGGTAGAGCCGGCTGTTCTCGTCGCGCGCGTTGCCAAGTGCGCTGGCAAGCGTATTGAACCTCTCGGCGAGGAGGGCGAGTTCTTTGACTTTTGGCAAAGTCAGCCGGGTCGCGTAGTGGCCGTCCTCCAGGCTCTGCATGCCCTTGGACAGGTGTACGAGCGGACCGAGAAGCCGGCCGAGCACGACGTAAAGGACGGCGAGGACCAACACGTTGAGGACAAGCAAGACGATCGCGAGCAAGGAAAAGTACTCCCAAGCCTCGCCAATCTCGTCCTCCGGCTCTCCGAGGATGATGACCGGATCGACGCCATGAAGCGCAACGACCTTCACTGCGTGACCAGAAAAATCCGGCCGCACCAATGCGGCAAACCAGCGGGGAGCATACTCACCTTCCGTATGCGGTGACACCATGGCAAGATGATTGTCTGCGCCCATGAACAGGATGCGGACATGGCGCAGATTTTTGAGCCGGAGGGGCAGTTCCTGACGGAGTTGGGCGAGCCCGCCCTTGGCTAACAAATCCTTCATGGTCGCGACGACGAGGCGTTCGGCCACTTCGAGCGAGGCCTCGATCTCGACCTTGGTTGCCGCGCGGGCGTTGAGGATCGAATTGGCGCTGGCCACAAGCGCAGCGACGAGATTAATGATCCCCACCGCGATGAGGAGTTGTGTCCGAACCGGCCGTTCATACCAAAGCTTCTTCAACACCTCGGTCGTCGCCTCTCGGTCGTCTTGGTCCTAAGGACCGCCGCCGCCTCATTTGCTGTTTCGCTCGTCCTTGGAAATTCCTTTGCCGATTGGGGGGCTTGGGATCCTTTGGCAGCGAAATCTCACGTCAGTCGAAGCCCGATCAGGAGAAATAGCAATGGGAAACTTTGCAAGCGATTTACCAAATATTCCCGCCTGCGGCCGGGAAGACAGCAAAGGGCTGCCGTCGCGCGCAACGGTGCGAGGCGACCGGGGATCGGTACTCTTGCCGGAGTGTCGTGTCTGCCGCTAGCGGGCGGCCGCAAGGTGCTGAGCGAGGTCGTGGTCCGGGACCTTGGTCAGATCCTTTTGCAGGTCGCTTGCGACCAATTCGGCGATCGGTTTGCTCAGAGCCTGTTTGAGTTCGGTCAAGACCCCGGGCGGGGCAACGAGCATGAGCTCGTCGAATTGACCGCGCCGGTGTTCATCGTCGAGCTGGCCGGCAACGACTTTCACAAAGTCCTCCTTGGCCGCCTCCTTGAGATCGCGGCGCGGCTCGACCGCGGAACGGCCGGGCCCGGCGCTTTCCATCACCCTGGTGGGACGGTCACGCCCGAGATCGCTTGCGCGCGCGTGCAGCTCCGTTGAGACAAAGCTCGCCACCGTGCGGAAGGCCCCCTTCTCGTCACGCGCAACGAAGCGTGCCCGGCCTCCATCGGCAATGACATACCAGAGTTTCGGTTTCTTCATGGACCTGGCCGTTCCTCTGAACCACGTAAGGTCATTATGTATGCGGCGAGATCACCAATTTCACTTGTGGTCAGAGGGATCGTTGGCATCGGATGCTTCGGCAGGATGATAACGGCCATGATCGAGCCTGCCGTCTGCCCCTCTCTGTTGGCGATCTCCGGGAAGCTCGGAACATCGACATTGGCATGCTCTTGCCCGCTCGCGCCGACGAGGTGGCAATTAGAGCAGAGTCGCGCCGCCAACTCGGCGCCGTGACCAGGGTCAGGTGCGCTGGTGACAGGACCGGCAAAAGCAAACCCGGCCGCAAACATCGCAAGGAAGCTGACGGCGAAAGCAGTGAGAATTTTCATGCGAGCCCCTTATCGAATACGTAGCTGCCTATCGGATTTGTAACACGCCGCGGGGCTCGATAAGGCCGCTCATGCTCCATCAGGCACTCATCGCTTCGAGCTTTGCCACATTGATGAGATGTACCCGCCTTGCGGATTTGAGCTCGATCGCGCCCATTTCCTTGAGCTCGGCGAACATACGGGAGACGGTCTCGAGTGTGAGACCGAGATAGTCGGCAATGTCGTGGCGGGGCATGGCAAGGTCGAAAAAGTGTTCTGAGCCGGCGCGGCGGTCCATTTCAAGCAGAAATGCAGCCAGACGCTCCAGCGCGTTCTTGCGGCCGAGCAGCAGGAGATGGTCCTGAGCGTGCCTTAGACCGATCACCGCCAAGCTCAGAAGTTCGCGCACCACGTTGGCAGACTGCCGGCTTGCGCCAAGAGTTCCGTCCCATCTGAATGCAACGACCTTGGTGGGCACGACGGCTTCGGCCGAGGCGTGATGGAAGGCGTCGGCCTCGAAGCCGAACATCTCGCCGGGCAGGTGGAATGCGCTGATCTGGCGACGCCCATCGGGAAGGAGCTTTGAGACGCGCACGACGCCTGAAAGCACTTTATACACATAACCGGATGTCTCGCCTTCGGCGTAAATCTCGGCATTCCGCCCGAAGCTCATGGCAACCCCGATCAAGGCCGAAGGCTCCATAGCCCCAACTTTGGCATTCACCGCAAAGGGCAGCGGGGATTCCGAGATCTGCGTAACGGCCCTCTGTGCCAGCATTCTTGTGCTCCTCCCGTGAGGCTCTCTGATGTGGATCAGATACGGTCCCAGTCACCGGGCGGAAATTCGTGGAAGACCCCTAAGGGAAATTACGGAGTTGAAGAAAGGAGGCGAGAAATGCCTCAGGCTGGGCCCAGCTCGCCCTCAGGTTGACGCGCCCGTGGCGCTTTCGGCGCGCAAGGCCATCCGAATAAGCTCTGACAGGCTTCCCGCCTCCATCTTGGTCATCAGGTTGGCGCGATAGACTTCGACCGTGCGAGGGCTGATGCCGAGGTCGCGGGCGATGGCCTTATTGGAATGCCCCTCGATCAACCCTTCGAGAACCTGCCGCTCGCGTGCCGACAACGAGGCCAGTTTTGCCGCAACGATGCGCTCTTCTTCGCTGGCGCCCCCTCCGCTTCGTTCCAGCGCGGTTTTAACGGCGCTGAGGAGCACCTCCTGGTCGAAGGGTTTTTCGATGAAATCGATGGCGCCGGCTTTCATGGCCTCCACCGCGAGAGGGACATCGCCATGACCCGTAATGACGATGGTCGGGAGCCTGAACGCTTTCGCCTTAAGCGCATGGAGCAACTCGAGCCCACTCATCCCGGGCATGCGGATATCGGTGATCAAGCAGCCGCCGCTGACGCTGGACAGGCCGGCAAGAAACGACGCCGCAGAATCATAAAGACGCACGGCCAAACCCGCCGACCCCAACAGAAAGGCCAGCGATTGACGAACCGCCTCGTCGTCGTCGACGACATGGATGATGGCGCTATCCTGCATCGCCAGCCCCCGCCTCGCTCGCGGACCGCAGAGTGAAACGGAATATTGTGCCGCGGTCCGGATTCGGTTCCGCCCATATCTGTCCGCCATGCGCCTCGATGATGCGCTTGGAGATCGACAATCCTACACCCATGCCGGCAGGCTTGGTCGTCACGAAGGGCTGGAACAACCGCCCGGCAATCTCGCCGGAGAGGCCAGCGCCGCTATCTGCCACGCTCACCGTCACCTTGCCGTCATGCGGCGCCGACGTCGTGACCAGCAATTCCTTGCGGTCGCAGCCATCCATCGCCTCGATGGCATTGCGAATAAGATTGTGCAGCACCTGCTGAATCTGAACCTTCTCGACCTGAACTCTGTCGGTGTGGCTGGCAAAACGGAAATGAGTTTTAACGCCTTCATCCTTCGCGCCCACCAAAGCGAGCGCGGCCGCTTCTTCAACCAGCTTGCTGATGTTCTCGGGAGACTTATCGGTCTCGCCGTGGGCTACGAATTCGCGAAGCTGGTGAATGATGTGACCGGCGCGTAAGACCTGTTTGGTGGTCTCGTCGAGCGCATTTTGGATCTTCTGCATATTGGGGTGATCGATCGGCTCGAGCAGACGGCCGCAGCCTTGCAGATAATTCGAAATTGCCGATAGCGGCTGGTTGATCTCGTGCGCCAGCGTCGAAGCCATTTCGCCCATCGCGGTCAATCGCGAGAGACGGGCGAGCTCGGTCTGCAGCTCTTGCAGCTGTAGCTCGGTCTCTTGCCGCTCGGTGAGATCGCGGACGAAACCGGTGAAGAATTTGTGCTTGCCCGATTGCATCTCGCCGACGGCGAGTTTCATGGGGAAGGTCGAGCCGTCCTTGCGCAGACCGGTCACGACTCGGTCCGTGCCAATGATGCGCTTTTCGCCGGTGGCCATATAGCGCTGCATGTAGCGGTCGTGCTCCTCACGATAGGGCGACGGCATGAGCATGCTGACATTGTGTCCGATCACTGAGGATGGCGCGTGACCGAACAGGCGCTCGGCGGACGCACTGAAGGACCGAACGATCCCTTTCTCGTCGACGACCACGGCGGCATCCGGCGTGGCGTCGAGGATCGAGCGGAGATGCGCTTCGCGGGACTCTAAATCTAGGGCGTGTTCGCGGTTGCGAATCCGTGTCTGGCGCAGCTTCTCGCCGAACCAGGCGATGCCTGCGCCCACGAAGGCGAAGATCGCGGCCTCGAGCATCTTGGGCGAACTCAAGCCATGGTTGACCGCGAGCGCAAATCCAAGCCCGAGGCTAAGCGCCGTGGCCACAAGGCCTGGACCGAGACCGCCGAAGCCGGAGGCGAACAGGACGGCCGGGATGAAGATGAGAAACGAGCCGCGATCCTCGAGCCATGGGTGCAAGCCCCAAGCGAGCAGGATCGAGATCCCAACTGCGGCTGCGGCCGCCCAATAGTCCGCACGCGTGGTGGTGGGTTCGGCAAAAGCGCTGAACAGGCGCTCTAGGCGGCTCTCTCGCGAGGATGTCGGAACCGGGCCGTGCATGGCAAAATTCTATCGGTTGTACCAGATCCACGGAACATGAGTTCGGCCAAGGAATTCAAGCTCTGGTATAACAGCGATGAGCTCCGCGTTTGATCTTTGTCAACGCACGTTGCAGGCTTGGGAGGCCACTTCAAGACCGCCCAGGACCTGGAACAGCCGGATCAAGGAGATGTACAATGGCTGCCAAAGACGCCGAAATGTCCGATCACTACGCTCTTCGCGATGAAGTCGAAACGATCGCCAAGCATGTTGCGACATTGCGCAAAGACATCGAGGAGCTTGGCGCGTCGGTCGCCCGGGCCGGAGGCCATCAGGCTGAACGCATTCAAAATGCGGCGAGTGAATCAATGCATGCGCTTGAAACGGATGTGCGGCGCAATCCCGTAGCGGCCATGGGCATCGCGTTTGGCATTGGTCTTGTTTTCGGGGTTATCCTGCTGCGCTAACGATTGGATCGAGACGACGATGCCGTTTCGAGCCGCCACGCCCAACTAAGACAGTAGAAAGAATTCGCCCACCATGCCGATACCTTTACAGATCAGCTTCCGGAATATGGATCCCTCCCCTGCGGTCGAGGAGCGCATTCGCAAGAAGGTCGAAAAGCTCGAACGCTTCCACGACCGCATCGTCAACTGCACCGTCGTGGTCGAGGCGCCCCACCGCCACCATCATAAAGGCAAGCTGTACACCGTACGGGTCGATA
>Ga0315553_10001423_pt1 | contig 19811 bp, 17 predicted proteins | sample SalMarSW160140MG_FD_203099 | JGI IMG/M metagenome (GOLD analysis project Ga0315553, IMG submission 203099) | Salt marsh sediment microbial communities from the Plum Island Ecosystem LTER, Massachusetts, United States - Salt Marsh Sediment SW1601-40 ... | reverse complement strand
GCAGCCAACCCATGGGGCGAGCTTCGCCCAGCCCCGTCGCGCCTGCATCCCGCGCGGTAGACTCCCCGCCGCCTCCGCCGCCGCGGGGGTCAGCGCGAGCACCGATCCCATCGTGGCCGACATCCTCGCACGTCCCCACGTCCCAGATCGCGACGACGCGCTGCGCGTGCTCGCCGACCCGGTGGCCCAGTGGCTGGACTGGGAGGAGCGGGCGAACCTGGTCGGCTTCCGCACCAACACGGCGCCCGTGCAGGTGGACGTGGTCGCAGTGCCGCGCAGCGAGCTGCAGATACACGTTCTGCCCGGCGCTCCCGCCGAGGTGCTGGATCTCTTCCTGCGCGGGGAGCGCGTGCTGGTGCCGCGCCATCCGCTCAACTGCGACCCGGGCGTCGCCTGGTTCGACGCGCCGGTCGCCGAACGCTGGACGGCGCGCTTCACCTCGTCGCGCACGCTGGCCTTCCCCGGTCTCGACAGCGGCGACGCGCTGTTCTCGTTGAAGCTCGCCACCGACCATCCGCATCCCGACTTCCTCCAGCCCGAGAAGACGAAGCTGCGCCAGGAGGCGGTGGACGCGGTGGAGTGGGTGCGGGTGCTCGGGCGGATCGACGGCCTGCTCGGGCCGATCGAGGACGCGTTGCTGGTGGCGGAGGTGCTGGTGGTGCTGGCGGCAGGCGGCGAGAGCGGCTTCCTGCTGCGCGACCTGCGCGGATTCCAGGACGGCCACTACTACCTGCCCGCGCTCTCGCTGCCCTTCGTGGGCCGCGCGATCGCGCGGCGTCACGGCGGCGAGCCCAAGGCGTTCTGGGCGCGCCACTTCGCCGAGCCGGTCGGACGGATCAAGGCGCGGCTGTTCGCCCGCTACGGGCTCTGGTACGAGACGCCCAACCCCCAGAACCTGCTCGTGCAGCTCGACCGCGAGCTGTACCCGACCGGACGCCTGGTATTCCGCGACGTGGGCGACGGGGAGTGCGCCACCGACGCGCGCACGGCCGGCGCGGTGCCGTGGACGCGCGTCGTCGCCGATCTGCGCCCCGAGACGAAGACCTCCTTCTGGGCCTTCGGCGAGGCGGGCGAGCAGAGCGTGGAGGCACCGGTGCTCGAGCGCTGGTACGCGGTGCACGACGACGCCTACTTCGCCGAGCTGGCGAGCTGGTTCCCGGCGCTGGCTCCGCGGCCGGAGATCTCTCCCGTGGCGCGTCTCGACCACTGGAACGGCGCCCTGCGCAGCGACGCGGGAGTCGTCGAGGTGGCGCGCGCCTTCGCCGCGCGCGGCCGGTCGGATCAGACGTAGCCCGGCGGCAGAGGCAGCGCGTCGGTGGCGGGCAGCAGCTGCGCGGCGACGGCCATCAGTCGGTCCTCCCGGCGCGGCCCTGCCACGAGCTGGACGCCCACGGGCAGGCCCGTCTCGCTGCGCGACAGGGGCAGGGAGATCGCGGGCTGACCCGTCGCGTTCCAGGGCTCCGTGAACGCCATGTGCGGCACCATTCGCTCCAGCAGCGCCAGCGGCTCGTGGCGGTGCGGGTCGAGATGATCGAGCCGCGGCGCCGGCTCGCACACCGTGGGCGTGAGCAGCAGGTCGAAGCGCTCGAACCACGCGAGCGCGCGCGCCGCCCACGCCTCGCTCCAGGCCCGCGACGCCGCGACCTGCGCGGGCGTGATGCGCCCCTCGTCGAGGTGCGCCAGCACCCACAGGAAGGGCTCGACATCCTCCGGTGTCGGGGCGCGGCCGAGCCGCAGGCCGAGGTCGTCGAGACAGGCGCGGTACTCGGCGGCGCCGAGCAGCGCGCCGTGCACCGAGCGCTCCCCATGCTCGGCGAGCGCCTCGGGCTCGGACTCCTCGACCCCGTGGCCGAGGTCCTCCAGCGCCCGCGCGGTCTCGTGCACCGCCCGGCGACAGTCGGGATCCACCTCCTCACCGCCCGGCGCACGCGCCGTGAAGCCGACGTGCAGGCGCGGTGACGCCGCGCGCGCCGCAGCGAGGAAGCGCTCGGGATCGCCGGTGCGCTCGTCCTCGGGCAGCAGCGCCTCGAGGAACGCCGCCGTGTCGCGCAGGGAGCGCGCCACCACGAACTCCACCTCCGTGCGCCCGCTTCCCAGGTGCCGCCAGTTCACCCGATCCCGCGAGGGCTTGAGCCCGATCAGCCCGCACCATGCCGCGGGAATGCGGATCGAGCCCGCGCCATCGCTGGCGTGGGCCACGGGCACCATGCCCGACGCGACCGCCGCGCACGCCCCGCCCGAGGAGCCCCCCGCCGCGCGCTCGGGGTCCCAGGGATTGCGGGTCGGCCCGTGGGCCAGCGGCCAGGTGTTCGACTGGAGCCCGAACTCGGGCGCATTCGAGTTCCCCACCGTCACCAGGCCCAGCTCGCGGAAGCGCGCACCCAGCACGGTGTCCTCGGCCGCGCGGTGGTCGGCGAGGCGCAAGGCGCGGTTGCCCGCGTAGTAGGGCTGGCCCGCCTGGCGCGCGCCGACGTCCTTCATCAGGAAGGGGACTCCGGCGAAGGGCGCCGCGGGATCGACGCGCTCCGCTGCGGCGAGCGCCTCGTCGAAGAAGCGCACCGGTACCGCGCCGAGTCCGGCGTCGAGCCGCTCGACCCTCGCACAGGTCGCCGCGACCAGCTCCGCCGCGCTCGCCTCGCCCGCGCGCACGAGCGCCGCCTGGGCCGTGGCATCGAGCGCCGCCCACGGGTCCGTCACCGAAGAGCGTCGGGGAGCCGCGCCGGCCCCCTTCAGTCGCGGCGCGCGGGAAGCTTCCCGCCGTCCGCCACCCAGCGCCTCATCACCTCTTCCGCCTCGCGCGGGTTGTAGAGGTCCTCCTGGAACGACCACAGGCCACCGCCCGCGTAGTCGAGGATCGTGACGCAGCCGAAGCGGTAGTCGCGGCCGTGCCCGGCCGGATCGGGGAACACCTGCCAGGGATAGAAGATCACGCGCGCGTCCTCGATCACGTGCCAGGCCACGGGAAACTCCATCGCCGGCGCCTGGCTCATCACGGTCAGGATCCCCTGACGGATCTGCTCCCGGCCGCGGAAGGTGCCCAGGTGGTGCTCCACCCAGACTCCGTCCTCGCTGTGCAGGTCGGCCCAGGCGTTCCAGTCGCCGGCATCGCCGACGGCCACGAAGTGCCGCCAGGCCTCCTCCACCTCGCCGCGGCCGAAGCGCTTCGACGTCGTCACGCGTGGGCCCTCCGGGTCGCCACGGTACCACGGGCCGCACCTCGGCGACCTCTCGGAAGCGGTAGGTGCGCGCGCCATTCTCTAGCCTCTGGCCATGCCGCGCCGCTGGCTCCCCGTCGTGCTGCTCCTGCTGATCGTCTCGTCGTCCTCCGGTGCGGATGCGCCGGGCGATGGCTGGCAGCCCGGTCGCAACGCCGCCGGCGACGGCTGGGCGTACCAGATCTTCTCGAAGGAGACGGAGGGCGAGAGCTTCGTGCGCTTCCGGGCGAGCGGCACGATCGACGCCGCGCCCGACACCCTGGTGCACTCGGTGCGGGTGATCGTCTCGGACCCGGACCGCGCGCCCGACGGCCAGACGCGCCGCCTGCTCTCCACCGACGGCGGCGCCTTCGTGACCTGGACCGTGATCGACATGCCGCCGCTGTTCAGCGACCGGGACATCGTGACGCGCGGCGTGAGCTCGAGCGACGAGAAGACCGGCGCGCGCCGCATCGACTGGACGACCATCGACGACGCGGACGCCCCCGAGAGTCCCGGCGTGATCCGCATCCGGGACGCCGCGGGCTACTGGTCCTTCACGCCCGACGGCGCGACGACCGGCGTCAGCTACGAGACCTACCTCGACCTCGGCGGATCGCTCCCCGGCTGGCTGGTCCAGGGGATGATGGCAGGCATGGTGGGGCACAGCTTCGAGGACGTCGCCCGGGAGGCGTTGGGGCGATAGCCGTCGCGGGCGGCGCCCTCAGCGCTCGCGCTCGAGCAGCGCCCGCACGTCAGCGATCGTGTTCGCCAAGGCGGGATCCCGGTCCGGCCGGTAGCCGCGCACGCGGGCGAAGCGCAGCGCGACGCCGCCGGGGTAGCGCCTCGACCGCTGCACGCCGTCGAGGGCGATCTCGACCACCAGCTCCGGGCGCACGCGCACGGCGCCCGCGCTCTCGGACACGGCGCGCGCCCGCAGCTCCTGGGTCTGCCAGCGCAGCAGCTCGTCGCTGAGCCCCTTGAAGGTCTTGCCCACCATCATGAAGCCGCCGGTCTCGGGATCCCGGGCGCCCAGGTGCAGGTTCGACAGCAGGCCGCGGCGCCGACCGTGTCCCCACTCGGCGGCGAGCACGACCAGATCGAGGGTGCGCACCGGCTTCACCTTGCGCCATGGGCGGCCGCGCCGGCCCGCCTCGTAGGGCGACGCGAGGTCCTTCACCATCACGCCTTCGTGTCCCGCGGCGAGGGCGTCCTCGAGCAGCGCGGCGGCCTCGCCCGGGTCCTCGGTGGCGACGCCGGGGACGCGGTGCTCCCCCACCAGCTCGGCCAGGCGCTCGCGACGCTCGCCCAGCGGCCGGTCGATCCACAGCTCGCCGTCGGCGTAGAGCACGTCGAAGAAGTAGGGGCGGAGCACGCCCTTCTCCGGCGCCGCCGTGCCGCTTCCGAAGCGGCTCATCGTGTCCTGAAACGGGCGCGGCGCGCCCTGCTCGTCGACTCCCAGCACCTCGCCGTCGAGCACGGCGGTGGCGACGGGGAAGGAGCGGACGATCGCGAGCAGCTCGGGGAGGCGTCCGGTCACCTCGTTGCCGGTGCGGGTGAAGATGCGCACGTCCGCACCGCGGCGGTGCACCTGCACGCGCGCACCGTCGAGCTTCCACTCGACCGACGCCGGGCCGGTCGCGGCGAGCGCGGCCGCGACGTCGGGCGACGACGCGGCCAGCATCGGCTGTACCGGGCGCCCGACCTCGAGCGCCACCGCGCGCAGTCCGCGCTCTCCGTCGCGCAAGGCGATGCGCGCGGTCTCGGGCAGATCACCGCCTAGCATCGCCGCCCGGCGCAGCAGCGCTGGCGGGACCCGCGCGGCATCGGCCACCGCCTGGGTCATCACCCCGGCGAGCGCGCCCTGGCGCAGCTCGCCCACCAGCAGACGCGCCAGGAACTCGGTCTCGGGAGCCGTGGCGCGCGCGAGCAGCGCGGCCAGGCGCTCCGCCCGCTCGGAGGCGGAGCCCGCCCCACTCGCGTCGGCGATCCCGCCGAGCACCCGGTCGACCTCGCCCACGGTCAGTTCGGGCTCGGAGGCCGGCGCCGCGCCGGCTCCGCTCGAGACCGCCGCCCAGCCCACGCCGATGCGACCCTGGCGCAGGGCGCCCGACAGGAAGCCGACAGCGGGCGCGATCTCGTCGGGAGCGAGGTGCCGCAGAGCGCCGGCCAGCAGCGCGATCTTCTCGCCGCGCTTCGACGTGGCGGCCACCGCGGCGGCGGTCGCGACGAGGTCGGCGAAGCGCGTCCCGGAACCCACCCCCTCACTCCGTTCGGCTACGCGGTCATCGTACCTCGCAGCCGGAGTCAGGCGGCCCACACCCCGGAGTCGACGTGCTCGGCGAGCGGCGCGGTGGCGTGCTCGCGGAGCTTGGCGAGCGCACCCTCGAGGAGCTGCCGCGCCCGCTCCCTGGACAGCCCGATGCGCTGCCCGATCTCGTCGAGCTTCAGCTCGGGTCCGTCACGGAGCCCGAACCGCAGCGACACGATCAGCCGCTCGCGATCCCCGAGTACCGCCAGCGCGCGGTCGAGCTTCTCGCGCAGGCGCTGGAGGTCGTGCTCGGCGGCCGGATCGAAGGAGTCCTCGTCGGTCAGGCGGTCGGCGAGCGTCATCTCGCCGTTCTCGCCACGGGGCTCGTCGGTGGACTGGATCCGCGCCGCGCAGGCCTCGAGACGGTCGACCTCCTCGAGCGTGGTGCCGAGGGCGGCGGCGAGCTCCGCGGCGTCGGGCTCGTGCTGGAGCCGCACCGCGATCCGGTCGCGCTCGCGACGGTAGGCGCGCTGCTGATCGTAGAGACTCGAGGGCAGGCGCACCGTGCGCGACTGGCCCTGGATCGCGCGGATCATCGCCTGCTCGATCCACCACACCGCGTAGGTGGAGAAGCGGAAGCCCCGATCCGGATCGAACTTCTCCACGGCGCGCAGCAGCCCGACGTTGCCCTCCTGGATCAGGTCGGAGAAGGGCACGCCGGCTCCGCCGTAGTGCTTCGCCACCTGGACGACGAGGCGCAGGTTGTGGCTGGCGAAGACGCCGCGCGCCTCGCTGCGGCGCGCGAGCGCGGCGGCGGCACGCTCGAGGTGCGTTCGCGAGGCGGCGTCCAGGCCGAGCCCGCGGCGTCGATCGCGCACCGCCCGGGAGGCCTTCGCGTCGAGCAGGGCGGCGAGCTCGCCGTGGATCTCGATCAGCTCGTCGAGCAGGACGTGGGCGCTCTCCAGCTCGCGAGCGATCGAGCGGGTGAGATCGCTCGCCGCGCGGCTGCGTCGCGCCCTGCCGGTCTGCCCCTGCCAGCGCAGCAGGAGCGGCTCGAGGCGACGCATGCTCCGGTCGAAGGACACGCTCCAGTCGCGGCTCGGATCCTCGCGGTACCGGTGACACAGGGTGCCCGTGACCCGCCCCTCCCGTCGCCGTGCGTGCCAGCGCTCGAGCAGGCACGCGGATGCCGCGGGGGCCTGGGCGAGGGCCTCGCGGAACTCCCGCTCGCCCTCCGCGATCGCCCGTGCCAACGCGCGGACGCGTGAGTTCGACAGCAGGGGGAGCGAGCGCAGCCCGTCCAGGTAGTGGCCGATCCCGTCCGCGGACAGGGGGCCGCGGTCGCTCGGCGCGGGAGCGACAGCTCTCACCGGGTTCTCCAGGTCCATCGGGGGCCCCCATCGTTTGGGTTGGCTTGGATTGGTTTGTTTATATAAAATATGAACCAAAGTTTGACAAGGGGAAAAATCGCCTGTTACGGTCGCTGTGGGACCGGGAAGCGCGAGGACCGCAGCGGGGCTCGCGGGGGGCCAGCGTTGGCGCACGACGAAGCGGAACGACCCGATTTCTCGCTCGGCGCGGTCGTGAAGCTCACGGGCCTCACGGACCACACGATCCGGGCCTGGGAGCGGCGCTACGGCGCCATCCGACCGGCGCGCACGCCGAAGGGCACGCGCCGCTACACCCCCTCCGAGGTGGCGCGGCTGCGCCTGCTGCGCGCCGCAGTGGACGCCGGCCACCGCATCGGCGACATCGCCGCGCTTGCCGACGAGGCGCTGGAGGCGCGTCTCTCCATGGTGGCCGAAGCGCCGAGTTCCTCCTCCGCGGACGTCGTTCGCGACGCCCTCGAGCGCCTGGACCCCGGGGAGGTCGAGCGCGTGCTGGGTCTCCAGCTGAGTCTGCTCGGCCCGGTCGTCTTCGCACGCGAGGTGGTGGCGCCACTGCTGCGCGAGGCCGGCGACCGCTGGGAGGCCGGGAGCGGAACCGTCGCCGAGGAGCACCTGTTGAGCTCGGTGACGCGGGGTCTGCTCGGCGCGGTGCTGCGCTCGGCGGCGCGCGCGCCCGGGGCACCGGTGATCCTGTTCTCGACGCCCGAGGGCGAGCCGCACGAGTTCGGCGCCCTGGTGGCCGCCGTGGTGGCGACCGCCGCCGGGGCGAGCGTCACCTACCTCGGCCCGCAGATCCCGGTCGCCGAGGTCGCCGACGCGGCCGAGCGGGCGGGCGCGCACGCGGTCGGCCTCAGCGCGGTGACGCTGGCCTCCGACGCGGTCCGCGCCTACCTCGCCGGGCTGCGCAGCCGGCTCCGCCCGGCGACCGAGATCTGGCTCGGCGGCCCGGCCCAGGTCCGCGCCGTCGACGGTGTGGCGCCCCTCGACCTGGTGGGCCTGGAGCAGCGGATCGCGCGGGCCCGCCGACTGCCTCCGGTCCGGACGACCGCGCGCTAGCGAGCTGGGCCAGAGCTGCCGGATCGAGCCGGATCGGAATCGGGTCCTTGCGCAGCAGGATCGCGGCCACGAGGAACGCTGCGATCCGACCGGCGTGCTGCGCGATGGTGATGGGAAGACGCTGTCCAGATCCGCGATGCGCAGAGGTGGCGGAGTCTACACCGCGGAGACCAGGCCCTGGGCGGTCCAGTGCACGAGCTGCTGCGCGCTCCGGACCGCTACCTCCTCCTCGGTGGTCCCCGGGTACGCGCCCGCGCAGGCCTCGCCGAAAGGTCGGCCCGCGAGCAGCGTCTCGAGCAGCGAGGCGCCCTCGCGGGCCAGCCGCTCGGTGACCACGCCGCCGCACCCGCGCCCCACCAGGTAGGCGCACGGTGTGGGCTCGGGACGGCTGGGCACCTCGCCGCGCGAGACCGCCGACACCACGGTCGCCACGTCGTGGCTCGCCCGGACCAGGCGCAGGCCCGGGACGAACACGGGCCGCAGCTCCTCCCAGTCTTCGCCCGCGACGCCGGCGAGAGCCTCGGGCGTGACGACGCCGCGCGGATCCGGTGCATCCTGCGCCTCCAGCTCCGCCTGCTCGAGCATCGCCACCTCGGCCAGGGCGGAGGCGGGCACGCCGTAGTCCGAGGCGAAGGCGAAGCTCCGCACGAAGTCGGCGAGGTCGGCGCCGAGACCGACGAAGCCGTGTCCGCGCGGCGGGTGGGCGCGCAGATAATCCCGGGCGAGGCGCTGCCAGTCCCAGGGCGCCAGCACGCGGGCGAGGGCGGGGAAGTTCGTCGCCAGTGCGGCGTCCAGGCTCGCCCGGTACGCGTCCGCGTACACGCGCGCGCCGCGCGCCGCGCGCACGGGGCGGTCCGTCGCGAAGAGCGCGTCGCCCGCCTCGCCGGACGACGCGTCGGCCTCGACGGCGCACTGCCAGAACGCGCGCTGCAGCTCCGGCCAGGCGCGCTCGGTCGCGCGCGCGGCGGGTCGACGTGCGCCCGGCGATCGCGCGGGACCGCCGGCAGCCCCCCGCTCCCGGGCCACCGCGTAGTGTTCGCGCGCGGCGGCGAGCTCGGCCACCAGCTCGTCCAGCGGAGGCAGGGCGTCGTCGCGCTCGAGGATCACGTCGACACCGGGATGGCGTCGCACGACCTGCTCGAAGAGCTGCCAGACGGCGGCGGGCACCGCCTGCGCGTGGGTGTCGATGCGCACGTCGGGGAGCACGGCGTGGCCGGCGAGGTGCAGATAGCCGACGGCGTCCTGGGGGATCGCGGAGAGCCAGCGCGCGGGATCACTGCCCAGATTCTGCGCGTTCACGTACAGGTTGTTCACATCCAGCAGCACGCCGCACCCGGAGCGCTGGCACAGCTCGGCCGTGAACTCCGCCTCGTCCAGCTCGCTGGCGCGGAACGCGACGTAGGCGGTGGCGTTCTCGAGCAGCAGACGCCGGCCGATCCGGTCCTGCACGCGCTGTACCCGCTCCACCACGTGTCGCAGCACCTGCTCGGTGTAGGCGACCGGCAGCAGGTCGTGGGAGGTGCGTCCGCCCAGGGCGGTCCAGCACAGGTGATCGCTGACGTGGACGGGCTCGCAGAACGCGATCAGCTCGCGCAGCCCTTCCAGATAGATGTCGTCCAGGGGATCGCAGCCCGCGATCCCGAGCCCGACGCCGTGCAGGGCGACCGGGCGGTCCCGGCGCAGGCGCGCGAGCAGCGCGCGCCGCGGTCCGCCGACCCCGATGTGGTGGTCCGAGACGACCTCCAGCCAGTCCACCCCGGGCGGCGCCTCGGCGAAGGCACTGGCGTAGGGGGTGCGGAATCCGATTCCGAAGCGCGGCGCGCCCATGATGGTCGGGAGTCGCTGGCGGAGACGCGGCGACGCCGCGTCTCCGCCGCGCCCTACTCGGACTTCTTCTCGAACTTCTTCGCCTCGGCCGCGGTGACCCAGGCGCCGCCGGCCGCCTCGCAGGCGCCCTGGCTGGTGAGACCCTCGATCATCGTGCCCCCGCACTTGCCCTCGTGACCCTTCACGCTCGAGCCGCAGTGCGGGCGGTAGCAGCCCTTGGTCTCGGCCCGGGCCGACTGGGCGACGGCCATCGTGCCGGCCAGCCCCACTACGGTGCTGGCGACGATCGCTCCGAACTTCGAAGCCTTCATTGGTCCATTCCTCCTCATCGGTCACGGCTCGCGGCCGTGCTCGTGCGAATCCGTGCGGATCGCGGGGACGCAGCGCCCTTCAGTGCGCGCTGAGGGCGGCGGCGCCGGCGATCGCGATGTCCTCGTCCACCTGCGGCGTGTCGCCGGAGACGCCGACCGCGCCCACGACCACGCCGTCGACCAGGACCGGGACGCCGCCCTGGAGCGGCGTGGCGCCGGCGAGGGCGAGCGCGGCCACGCGGCCGTTCTTCACCTGCTCTTCGAAGACGCGGCTCGGCCGCCGGTAGATGGCGGCGGTGCGCGCCTTGCCGATCCCCACCTCCACGCTCGCCACCTGGGCGCTGTCCATGCGCGACAGCTGGATCACGTTGCCGGACGGGTCGACCACCACCGTCACGACGCCGACACCACGCCCTGTCGCCTCCCGCTCGGCGGCGGCGATGATGCTGCGCGCGGCGGCCAGGGAGAGCGTCGGCCGCTCGAGCAGGATCGGCGCGCCCTCCGAGGCGGTCTCGGCGACCGCGACCAGGGAGAGCGAGGTGGCCACGAGCAGAACGGCGATCGGTCGGATGTGCGTCATGCCGGGTGGAATGCCGTCAGCCGTCTCCGGGTAACGAAGGTCCGTCAGTTCGGCTCGACGTCTCCGGCCGACGCCGCGAGCGAGCGCACGTCGAGGAGCGCCTCGAGGAGCTCGCGCGGCACGTCCGCCGGGACCAGGTCGTCGGCGCACCAGGCTTCGCGCGCGAGCCGGATCGTCTGCCGGTAGGAGTGCAGGTACTCCGCGCAATCGGGGCAGCGCGCCAGGTGCGCTTCGAAGCGCGCGGCGAGCGGCTGCGCCAGCTCGCCCTCCAGATAGCGGTCCAGGAGATCGATCAGCTCTCGGCAGGTGACGGTCGGTCCCACGGCATTCCTCGTCCGGCAAGCTGCGGATCGAGGAGGCCGCGCAGGGCCTGCCGCGCGCGATGCAACCGCATCTTCACGGCATCGGGTCGGATCCCCAGGCGCTCCGCTGTCTCCTCTCCGCTGCGGCCTTCGATGTCCCGGAGCAGCAGGACGCAACGGTGGCGCTCGGGCAGGCGATCGATCGCCTCGCGGACGCCCGCCCGCACGTCCTTCGCCTCCAGCTCGGCGAGCGGGTCGCGCGGCCACGGGTCGGTCACCTCCAGGCGGTGCCCGTCCTCCTGAAAGCGGGGCAGCAGCTCCTCCAGGGACCGCTCCCCGTGGCGGCGCCGCTTGCGCAGGCGGATCAGGCAGGCGTTGACGACGATCCGATGCAGCCAGGTGGAGAGCAGCGCGTGGCCCTCGAAGCGGGGAAGCGCCCGATAGGCCTGGGTGAAGGCCTCCTGCACGGCGTCCTCGGCGTCGTCTTCGTTGCGCAGGATGCGTCGGGCGACGGCCAGCATGCGGCCGGCGGTGCCGTGCATCCACTCGGCGTAGGCGGCTTCGTCGCCGGCACGCAGCCGGGCGAGCAGCTCGGCATCGGGCAGGGCGACCGGGGCGGCCGTCGGCGCGGAGGAGAGCGAGGCGTCCATCTTCATCTCCGGGGTGCCGCGCGGAGCCGGCGGCGAGGCGAGCCCGCGTCGGGCTCGCTCGCCGGTATTTCAAGGCCCGTGCCAGTGCCGAGAGCCACTGTGGAGCGATCCGGGAGGCATTCGGAGCGGCTTCCGGGCCATTCCCCGCGATGGATCGCGGGAGCCGCGGTCGTGGCCGCGACATCTCGCGGCCGCGACCTCAGCGACCGCTGGGCGAGGCGGCGCGAACGAGCGCGCTCACGAACCCCGACGCGCCGACCAGCTCGACGCCGGTACGCGCGAGCTCGGCCAGCGCGGCAGCGGCGCCGTCGTCGAGGGAGCGCAGCCCGGAGAGCTCGAGCACGACCCACGCACTGCGCTGGACGGCCTCGCGGAGCGCGTTCTCGACCAGGCCGAGGTCCGGGGCGGTGAGCCGCCCCTCCAGGCGCAGGACCACGCGCCCGCCCGTGGACTGGGCGCTGACCCGAAAGCGACCGCCGGCCCCGGGATCTTCCGCTACGTCTTCCATGACGCCCCCTGCGCCCGTTTCGATACGGGCAGGGGGGCGGGCGTAACCCGCGCAGGAAGCGGTTAGCTCGCCGGCGGGCGGCGCACGCCGAGCCGCTTCATGCGGCTGCGCAGCGTGGACGGGCTCAGGCCGAGGACGGCGGCGGCGCCGCGCTCGCCCTCGATCACCCAGCCGGTGCTGGCGAGGGTGGCGGCGATGTGGCGACGCTCGATCTCCTCCAGCGTCCCGCCGTTCGCGGAGGGGGCCGCCGCCGGCTCTTCGGCCGCGGCCTGGGGGACCGCGGCCACTCCGGGCAGCAGCTCCGGGGCGATGTCGAGCAGCGGTCCGCGCGACAGCACCACCGCGCGCTCGATCACGTTCGAGAGCTCGCGCACGTTTCCGGGCCAGCGGTAGGCGACGAGGCGCTCCATCGCCTGGGGGTCGATGCCCTCGATCGGCTTGCCGAGCTCGCGCCCGAAGCGGTCGGCGAAGAACTCGGCCAGCAGCGCGACGTCTCCGTCGCGCTCGCGCAGCGGCGGCATCGCGATCGGGAACACGTTCAGTCGGAAGAACAGGTCCGCGCGGAAGCGCCCGGCCGCCACCTCCTGCTCCAGGTCGCGGTTGGTGGCCGCGATCACCCGCACGTCCACCTTGTGCGGCTTCGAGCTGCCGACCGGCTCGAACTCGCGCTCCTGGAGCACGCGCAGCAGCTTCACCTGGGTGTCCAGCGGAAGGTCGCCGATCTCGTCGAGGAAGATCGTGCCGCCGTCGGCCACGGCGAAGCGCCCGGTGCGGGCGGTCGTCGCGCCGGTGAAGGCCCCGCGCACGTGGCCGAAGAGCTCGCTCTCCACCAGACCGGCCGAGATCGCCGCGCAGTTGACCTTCACCAGCGGCCGGCTCCGGCGCGGGCTGCGGTCGTGGATGGCGCGCGCCACCAGCTCCTTGCCGGTGCCCGTCTCGCCGAGGATCAGCGCGGTGGCGGTGGTCGGTGCCACCGTCTCCACCAGCGAGAGCACCTTCGCGAGGGCCGGGCTGTGGCCGACGATCTCCGCGAAGTTGTGCTCCTGCTGGATCTCCTCCTGGAGGTAGACGTTCTCGTCGCGCAGCTTGTCGCGGAGCTGCTTCAGCTCCTCGTAGGCGAAGCAGTGGTCGACGGCCACCGCCACCGCGCTGGCCACGCGATCGACCAGCGAGGCGGGGATCTCGCGGTAGGCGCCGCGCTCGGTCGACATGAAGAAGAGCGCCCCGAAGCTCTTCTCCTCGCGCAGGAGCGGCAACGCGCACAGCGACTCCATGCCCTCGCGCTCCATCACCACGTGCGTCATCGGGAAGCGCTCGCGCAGCTCCTCGCGCGCGTGGGCGACGTAGCGCTGGCGCTGCTCCTGGGCCCAGCGGCAGGCGGTGCCGGCCGAGGGGAAGTCCTCGATCATCGGGCCGCTGGCCGGCCGGTCGAGGGCCAGCACGTGCACGCGCAGGGACTCGGGACCCGTCGGCACCTCGATGCCGAAGCGCTCGCAGGGGAGCAGCGGCTTCACGCTGCGAGCGAGCTCGGAGAACAGGTTGGTGCGCTGGAGGTGGCGTGTGGAGGACTGGTTGATCTCCAGCAGGGCCTGGAGCTCGTTGTAGGCGAGGTCGAGGCTGTGCTGGGTCTCGGCGAGATCCTGGCGCGCGGTCTCGAGGCGCACCTCCAGGTCGCCGAAGGCGCGCTGCAGCACCGCCTCGGCGTGCAGCCGCTCCATCTCCACCCGGGCGCGGTTCGCGAACACTTCGAAGATCGCCAGGCCGCGCGGATCGCCCTGCATCGGCCGCGTGTCGAGGGCGGCCAGATGGCCGAGGGTGCGGCCGTTCGCGCCACGCAGCGGCAGCCCGAGGTAGCTGCGCACCCCGAGCCCGACGAGGTCCGTGTCCTCCGGGAAGAGGGTCTGGACGTCGTCCTTGTACAGGCAGAACTCGCCGGCCACGACACGCTCGCAGGGCGTACCCGCGAGCGCCCACTCGACGTTGGGGCGCCAGTCCTCCCCGCTCCAGAAAGCGATCGTGCGCACCCGCTGCTCGGTGCCGGCGAACTCGGCCACGAAGGCGTGCTCGACCGCCAGGGACTGGGCCAGGTTCTTCACCAGGTGGCGCATGAAGTCCAGGCCGGCCTTGTCGGCGGTGGCCTCGACGACCGGGCGGAAGGCGAGCTCCGCGTTCCACTTCTCGACCGCGCCCTCGGAGCGATCCGCGGGAACACCCAGCGCGTCGATCATGGAACCGCCTCGGTAGGAGGGGGCGGGACGGCGTCCGAAGACCTCGGGCACCGTGGCCCCGGCGGTGCATTTTGCCACAAGCGCGGATTGCCTGCGCTAGTCCCGGGCGCCCGCGACCCCGACCCGACCGGCCCCGGGGATGCCGAGCCGCATCCGGTACAAGCTGGAGCGGGCGGTCCAGTACAGGGTCCGGCCGTCCTCGTCGCCCCAGGCGAAGTTGGCGGCCAGCCGCGGCCCGCGGATCGTCCCCAGGTGGCGGCCGTCCGGGGCGATCACCCACAGGCCGCCGGGACCGGAGACGTAGAGGTTGCCGGCCGAGTCCACCTTCATGCCGTCCAGGGCCTCCTCGCCCGGCGCGCCGGTCATGTCGAAGAAGACGCGGCCGTCGGCCAGGGTGCCGTCCGAGGCGACCGCGTAGCGCATCACCACCTTCTTCTGCGTGTCCCAGTTGGTCACGTAGAGGAACTTCTCGTCCGGAGAGAAGGCGAGGCCGTTGGGGCCCTCCAGGTCGCGGGAGGCGAGCACGAGCCCGACGCCGTTCAGCGAGTAGACCCCGCTGAAGGGCAGCTCCTTGCGCGGGTCGTCGAAGAAGCGCGGCAGCCCGAAGGGGGGGTCGCTGAAGAAGAGCGTGCCGTCCGAGCGGTAGACGAGGTCGTTCGGGCTGTTCAGGCGTCTGCCGTCGTAGCGGTCGGCCAGGTCGGTCTCGCCGGCGCCGACCGCGATCGTCTCCAGGCGAGCGATCCGGTGGCGGCCGTGCTCGGCCACGGTGAGGCGACCCTCCGGGTCGAGGGCGAGCCCGTTCGAGCCCGGCTGCCCGTACTCGGCGATGTCCGCCCCTTCGTAGCCCGAGCGGTCGCGGAACACCGAGAGCTTCCCGTCGCCCGCCGGGTCGTAGCGGTAGATGCGGTTCGCGTTCGGATCGCTGAACAGGAGGTAGCCCCCGTCGGCCACCCACACCGGTCCCTCGGTGAACTGGAACCCCTCGGCGAGCTTGAACAGCTTCGGGTTGGCCGGGACGATCGCATCGATCCCCGGGTCGACGCGCCGCACGGCGACGTTCACCTCGCGGGGCGCCACCGCGTGGGGGCCGGGAGTGGCGGTGGGATGCACCTCGAGGCGTGCCGTGCGCAGGTAGACGAAGTTCGCCGGCGGGTCCGAGAGCGGTCCGTTGATTCCGAACACGGCGATCTGGATGCGCTGGCCCGGGTGGACGTCGCGCCCGACCACCACCCGGTTCGGCGCGTTCCAGCCCGCCACCACCGAGCCGCCGCGCTGGTCGAGGGAGCGCTCGATCTCGCCGTCGACCCAGATCTCGGCGTAGTCGTCGACCACGGTCTCGAAGACGAGCGTCTTGCCCGCGGTGGGCACGTCGCCCACGCGCTCGGGCACCACCAGGGCAAAGCGGTACCAGCCGAAGGAGACCCGACCGTTCCCGCGCCGCGCCGCGAGGGACTCGGGCGCGATCACCGGCCACTGGGAGTCGTCGTAGTCCGCCCAGCCGGCCGCCGGCTCGATCCCGTAGGTGGAGACCGGCGCGCCGGTCGGCTGGCCCTCGGCGTCGGGCGCGCGGTTCTGCGCGGGGACGATCTGGGCGTCGCGGTAGCGCCAGGCGCCTTTCACGCGCGCCACGCCCTGCTGCGTCGCCAGGTCGATCACCGCCAGCGGATCTCCCGCCGGCGCGGCGGCGGCGTCGACGCCGTCGCTCACCTTCACCACGTAGTAGGTGAAGGGCCCGGGCACCTCCTGGAACCAGTGCGGCGTGCCGTGCGGAACCGTCACGACGTCGCCCGGCCCGATCTCGCGCGCGCTCCCGCCCTCGATCGCGCGGCCCCGGACCTCGTGGGGCGCGATCTCCTCGGGCGCGACCAGCGCGCCGCCGGTCACGAAGGTCGCCGTTCCCGAGAGGACGTAGAGGATGTCCGTGTCGACCTCGTGCACCTCGGCGAGCCCTGGCCCGTCGCGGCGACTGGCGTGGATCTTGTAGGTCCCGGTCTCGAACAGCGGGGCGCCGCGGAGGAAGGCCGCGTCGACTTCGGCGCGCGGAAAGACCATCACCTCCTCGGCCGCCGCGGAGGACGATCCGAGCGCCGAGGAGGCGAGGGCGAAGGCCCCGGCGATCGCGAGCGAGGGAATGCGCATCTCACGAACCTCCCGCCGTCTCGGCCGCCGTCACGGCGGCCCGGGCGATCTCGTCGTCCTGCTGGGCGCTGGCCGCGCCGCTCACGCCGATCGCGCCCACGACGGCGCCATCGGCGTGGATCGGGCGGCCGCCCATGAGCGGAGTCATCACGGCCACGCCGAGCAGCGCGTTGCGCCCGCCGCGAATCGCGTCCTCGAAGTCGGCCGTGGGGCGCTGGAACACCGCGGCGGTGCGCGCCTTCTCCGCCGACACGGTGGCGGCGGCCGGAAACGTGCCGTCGAGACGCTCCAGGTAGAGCAGGTGGCCGCCCGCGTCGGTGATCGCGATCGCGCCACCGGGCGCCGACAGGCGCTTCGCCTCGGCCACCGCCGTCGCGGCGATCTCCTTCGCGCGCGCGAGAGTGAGGGACTGGGCCCGGCCCGGCGCCGCCGCGAAGGCGCTCGCCAGCAGGGCGCCGCAGACGAGGACGGCATAGCGCCGTAGGTGGGATCCGGGAAAGCGTCGGGAGTGGGTCACGTCGTCGGCTCCGGTTGCGCGCTGCGGCGTCAACCGCGCGCGACGGATTCGATTCGCGGTCCCGCGCCCGGTAACGCCCCGGGGCCCGACGCGCCCGCGCGTACGCCCGCGCGCAGCGCGACGTCCGCGAGCGCGTTCATGAAGGCGATGTGCGCCTCGTAGGGAGATTCGTAGGGGCTGAAGTACTTGTGCACGTCGCCGTCCTGGAACCACTTCGTGCACATGTAGTAGAGGTGGTCGCTGGTGGTGAGACGGCGCCAGTCCTCGAGCAGCCGCTCGTCTCCGGTCGCGATCACCGGCTCGCGCAGCTCGTAGAGGCTCCGCTGGGCGGAGAGCTGCATCGCGTTGCCGAGCCAGGCCGAGAGGTCGCGCTCGACGTCCGCCCAGGAGACGAAGCGGGGAAACGAGATCGCATCCAGCGGGGCGAAGCGCGCCGCGGCCTCGCTGGGGGTGGCGAACCCGCCCTCCGGGTGCCGGAGCACCGCCGCCGGCAGCTCGCGCATGAAGGCGAAGATCCCCGTGTCCTCCCACTGATGCTCGCCGAAGGTCTCGTAGTCCATGAAAAGATTCACCAGCTGTCCGCTGCCGTTGGCGGCGTGGATCCAGGAGGCGAAGGTCTCGCTCGAGAGCGGGAAGTGGTCCCAGCCGCGATCTCCGAAGCGGAAGGCGATGTCGTCGCTCAGGCGGTAGTTCTTCAGCAGCAGACGCGGCGAACCGCCGACGGGTGTCGCATAGACGAAGTTGGGCGATCGCCAGCCGAGCACCGCGTCGGCGCCCTCCGCCAGCACGGTGCGGAAGCCGAGCCGCCCCACGTGGGCGGCGAGCGAGTCGTGATAGATCAGCTCCGTGTTGCGGAAGGCGGTGGGACGCGTCCCGAACGACCGCTCGATCGCGTCCGAGTGCTGGGCCACCTGGTGGTCGAACTCCTCCAGCGACGCCAGGAACGAGAGACTGTGGTGATAGGTCTCGCCGAGGAACTCGACGCAGCCGGTGCGGGCGAGCTCCTGGAAGCTCTCGATCACGTCCGGCGCCCAGCGCTCGAGCTGCTCGATCGCCGCCCCGCTAAGGGAGAAGGCCACCCGGAAGCGACCGCCGTGGCGAGCGATCTCGTCGAGCAGCAGGCGGTTCATCGGGCGGTAGCAGCGCGCCGCCACCTTGCGCAGGATCGCCTCGTCGAGGCCATCGTCGAAGTAGTCGTGACGGCGCCCGATCTCGAACACCCCGTAGCGGCGCAGCCGGCGCGGCTGGTGGACCTGGAAGTACAGACACACGTCAGGCATGGACCACCTCCCGATAGATGCGGCGGGTCTGGTCTGCGACGGCGTCCCAGCCGAGCCGACCCGCCTCGGCGCGGCCAGCACGGCGCAGCTGGCTGGCGAGGCCCCGATAGCGGAGGGCCGCGACGATCTTCGCCGCCAGCTCCTCCACGTTCCAGAAGTCGACCTTCAGCGCGTTGCGCAGGATCTCGGAGACGCCCGACTGGCGCGACACGATCACCGGAACGCCGCGGTCCATCGCCTCGAGCGGAACGATGCCGAAGGGCTCGCTGACGCTCGGCATCACGAACACGTCGGCCGAGGCGTAGAGCTCGGCGGCGCGCTCGCGGTCGACGAAGCCGGTGAAGAGCGCGTGCCGTCCCAGACCCAGCTCCGCGGCGTGCTCGATCATGCGCGGAAGATGATCGCCGGTCCCGGCCAGGACGAAGGTCGTCTCGGGCTCCACGTCGAGCACGCGTCGCGCCGCGCGCAGGAAGTACTCCGGTCCCTTCTGGAGGGTGACGCGACCGAGGAAGAGGACGAGCGGGTGCAGGGGCAGGCCCGTCCCGCGATCGGTCTCGTCGTGCTCGACGCCGTTGTACACCACCCGGACGCGCGCCGGGTCGACGCCGTAGCGGGTGACGCAGGTGTCCGCGACCCGGCGGCTCACGGCCACGACGAGGTCGGCTCCGAGCAGGCCGCTCCGCTCGACCTCGTAGATGCGCGGGTCGGCGTGCTCCCCTCCGCTCTTGTCGAACTCGGTGATGTGGACGTGCACCACCAGCGGTACGCGCCAGCGATCGCGCAGCGCGAGACCGGCCGGGAAGGTCGTCCAGTCGTGGGCATGGATGACGTCGAAGTCGACGCCGTGGGCGGCGACGCAGCGCGGCGCGTCGAGCCCGAAGCGCTCGACGGCCTCGAGCAGATCCGGGCCGTAGAGGGGGGTGCGCGCCGGCGGAACGTCCTCGCCGGGCACCTGGATCGGCGGTGCGCCAGAGGCGTACGAGACGAGCGGGCTCTCCACCGCGAGCTCCGCCGGACGGGCCTCGCCGCCGATCACCCGGACGCCGTTCCGCCCGCTGCCCGCGTGCGGGTGGGGCATCACGTAGGTCACCTCGAGGCCCTGGCGCACCAAGGCCCGGCTCAGGGCATCGCACACGACGCCGACCCCGCCCGCGAAGTGCGGCGGGAACTCCCAGCCGAGCATCAGCACCTTCATGCGGGCGCGCCGGCGAGGCGCGCCTCGGCGTGACCGCAGGCGGGGCAGGTGTGGGCCGCGAGGGTCAGCCCTCCCGTCGCCGGATCGACGCGCCCCGCCTCTTCTTCGCTGCGCGGCTCGACGGGCTTGTCGGCGTGGTGGTTCATCGCATTCCCGCAGACGGGACAGGGGAGCGGCTCCGCAGCCACGGCCTCCTCTCCCGTGTCGACGCCCACGTTGCGCCGTCCCCAGCGCAGCGTCTCCGCCATCCAGGCGAGCTCATCGAGGAAATCGCGCGTGCGCCGCTCGAAGGCCGGGTTCGAGAGCCGGCCCTCCTCGTCGAACAGGTCGTAGACGGAGCCGAAGTAGAGGTCGGTGAAGGTGGCCACCAGGCCGAGCTCGCGCA
>Ga0315553_10001422_pt1 | contig 19835 bp, 19 predicted proteins | sample SalMarSW160140MG_FD_203099 | JGI IMG/M metagenome (GOLD analysis project Ga0315553, IMG submission 203099) | Salt marsh sediment microbial communities from the Plum Island Ecosystem LTER, Massachusetts, United States - Salt Marsh Sediment SW1601-40 ... | reverse complement strand
AAGGGGTAACGAGGTATAGCCTACTTTAAATTTACCTCGGCAGCCAGTTTGCAGGCTTAATATGGAAATTACAGGTACTACTAGGTTCGCCAGGGTTCGCCGGTCTATCAACTCGGTAAGTGGTTGGCTTGAGTGGGTGGGGCTTGCGGCCCTGGTGGGCATGGTTTTGATTGCCCTAATAGATGTAGTCGGCTCCGAGGTATTCCAATGGCCTCTGCCTGGCAGTACGGAAATAACTGCTTTCCTACTGGTGGTAGCCATTGCCGCTGGTCTGGCGTTTTCTCAAATTGCTGGCAGACATATTCGGGTGGGTTTCCTTATTGACCGATTACCGAAGCGGGGTAAAATCGCTCTTGAGATTTTTAGTTCCGTTTTGGGATTAGGGCTTTTTGCTATGTTTGTCTGGGTGACCTATGATTACGGGCTAAGTCTATTAAGTAGTGGAACAGAAACCCTTCTCCTGAGAATAGTCCAATACCCCTTCGCTCTCTGGATCGCCTTATGCTGTATTCCAATGTGCTGCGTAATCCTCATAGAACTGTTAAGTCATATAAGTAAGATGCTGAAATAATGGATCCAATAATTATAGGCATTAGTGGAACCGTCCTGCTACTGATACTCTTTTTCCTGGGCGTGCCCGTTGGTTTTGCTATGGCCATAGCTGGCTTTCTGGGTTTCGCTTATGTCGCTTCCCCTTCAGCAGCCCTCTCCATGGTTGGCTGCACCGTGTTTACCACCTTGGATTCATATGCCCTATCGGTTCTTCCCATGTTTATCTTGATGGGGGCCATGGCTTTTGCCGCCGGAATCGGTAGAAGAGCTTATGATGTGGTCTATGTTCTAATGGGGCAGCTCAGAGGTGGGTTGATTATTGCTACTGCCGTTGCCTCTGCCATTTTTGGCGCCGTCTGCGGTTCAGGAGCGGCTACTAATGTTGCCATAGGGAAAATAGCTATCCCTGAAATGAAAAAACATAACTACGACACGGCAATATCTCTGGGCGCCGTGGCTTGCTCCGGCACGCTGGGTTTCATGATTCCGCCAAGCATTGTGTTTGTCATCTATGGAATATTGACGGAGCAGTCCATAGGCAAGTTGTTTATCAGTGGAATCCTACCTGGCATACTGATTACCGCTCTCTTTATCGCTACCGCCCTAGTTGTTTGCTGGATAAAACCAGAGTATGGGCCTGCCGGGGAACCAACCACTCTAAAGCTAAAATTTAAGTCTTTAGTGGGGCTGGCTGATGCCGGGATATTATTTTTGCTGGTAATGGGAGGATTGTTTGCTGGTTTCTTCGGCCCTACCATGGCAGGAGCCATAGGCAGCGCCGGTGCTATTGTTATTGGCCTGGTGAGACGGGAATTGACCTGGAGCAGGTTTGTGGAAGGCCTTAAAGACAGCCTGAGATTATCCTGTATGATTTTTGTACTTATCATTGGCGCCATGATCTTCGGGTATTTCATAACCGTGACTACCTTATCACAGAGCCTGGTTAATTGGGTTGAAGTCACAGGCTTATCTCCGTTAGGCACCATAATATTTGTCTCCGCTCTTTTTTTCATCCTGGGCTGCTTTATAGATATCACGCCCATCCTATTGCTCCTCGTACCTTTGTTTTACCCATTGATTCTAAAATCCGGTTACGACGTCATCTGGTTTGGGGTAGTAGTGGTGACTCTCTGCATGATAGGAATAGTCACCCCGCCAGTGGGAACCAATATCTTTGTCACCAAGGGGCTTGTCGGGGAAGAGGTTTCACTGAATACGATTATTAAAGGAGTCTTGATATTCCTTATACCTATGACCCTGGGGCTGATATTAATAATAGCCTTCCCAAGTATTTCTCTATTCCTACCCAGCTTTATGAGTTATTAAAAAACAAAAAGAAACAGGCCCCGGAATTGCCCAAGAGCCTGATCATATTATGGTGGAGACGGGGGAGAGTTGAACTCCCCGTCCAAGAGAAGCTGCCCAGAATCTACTACAAGCTTAGTCAGCCATTTAATCTCGCCCGGCTAGCCTCTGCTGACCAAGTTTAGCCGGACCAGTCGATAGATCTTTCACCACCCCTATCAACGTCAGGATGGCGGCACCTCAATTCAACGTCGCCCGGTCCCAACCCATTGAGGACAGGTCAGGCTGAGCGCGTAGCCTATGTTAAACTAGGCTGCGTAAGCGAATTCAGGTTCGCCAATTGTTTTTTTCCGCCGGTTTTATGAGGTTAGCGGCACCTCAGCTTGCAATCCTGTAACCTACTTCCCCTGTCGAACCCGCGCGTCCCCCTATTCAATTGTTAAAGTCCCGGCGAGCTATCTCCTCCCCACACCCCTCCTCTTTATCGCCCGCTCAATCTCCCTGTCCGCATCATGGCGGGCTATAGCCGCCCGCTTATCATAAAGCCTCTTACCTCTGGCTAAAGCCACCTCGACTTTAGCCAGGCTATCTTTAATATACAGCCTGAGGGGAAGCAAAGTAAAGCCCCTCTCCTTCACCTTACCGGTAAGGCTATCAATCTGCTTGCGGTGCAGCAGCAGCTTCCGGGGCCGGGTGGGCTCATGGCTCATATAGCTGCCGGCGTCATAGCGGGCTATGTGAGCATTCAGCAGCCACAACTCCCCATCCTTAGGCTGAACATAGGCATCACCCAGGCTTACCCTGCCGGCTCTGATAGATTTTATCTCGGTGCCGGTAAGGACGATGCCGGCTTCCAGGCTATCGCCGATATGGTAATTATGATATGCCTTACGGTTAGTAGCTGATGTCTTTATGGTCACTATTAATTATATCACAGCCACAAGCCAGTCCAAAAAAAGAGGGGCTAAAAACGCCAATATTGTTGCCAACCAGCCATTATGTTATACTGTTAAACCGACTGTAAATAAAAAATAATAACTAGGAAAGGGGTTAAAAGCTTGCCAGATACCACTACTATCAAGGAGCTTTTAGAAGCCGGGGCACACTTCGGGCACCAGACCAGCCGCTGGCACCCGGCGATGAAGAGATACATCTTCACCAAGCGCAACGGCATCCACATCATTGACCTGGAACAGACCACGGCCATGCTCGATAAAGCCTGTGAGTTCGTTCAGCAGACAGCCGCCGAAGGCGGCACCGTCCTATTTGTCGGCACCAAAAAGCAGGCTCAGGAGTCAATAGAGCAGGAAGCCCAGCGCTGCGGCATGTTCTACGTTAACCAGCGCTGGCTGGGAGGGGTGCTGACCAATTTCGCCACCATCCAGGCCCGCATAGACTACCTGGTACGCCTGGAAGACCAGCAGTCCAGGGGAGAATTCGAGCGCCTGCCCAAAAAGGAAGCGATGAAGTTAGGGGAGGAAATCCAGCGCCTCAACCGGAATATGGGCGGTTTCAAGGAGATGACCAACCTGCCGGATGCCCTCTTTATCGTCGACCCCACCAAAGAAAAAATTGCCCTGGCCGAAGCCAAACGGGTGGGAATTCCGGTGGTAGCCATAGTTGATACCAACTGCAACCCGGCCAATATTGACCACCCCATTCCCGCCAACGACGATGCCATCAGGGCCATCAAGCTGATATGCAGTAAAATCGCCGATGCTGTTCTCGAGGGCAAAACCGGCGGGGCGGCTGCAGGAGAGGGCACTGCGCTGCCGGAGGGCATGGAAATCGGCAAACCGCTTATCTTCACCCCTGACGACGAAGCTAAGGAGGCAGAAGCTTGAAAATCACCGCCGTCATGGTAAAAGAGCTAAGAGACCAGTCAGGCGCCGGTATTATGCAGTGCCGCAAGGCTCTCATGGAATCCGATGGAGATACCGAAAAAGCGCTGGAGATTTTAAAGCAACAGAGTCTATTCAAGGCGGCTAAAAAGGCGGAGCGCCGGACAGTCGAGGGCTTAGTTGAAGCCTATATCCACACCGCCGGTCGGGTGGGCGCCATGGTTGAGCTGAACTGCGAGACCGATTTTGTCGCCCGCACCGACGAGTTCAAGCAACTGGCTCATCACATGGCAATGCAGGTAGCCGCCATGAACCCAAAGTTCATCACCGAGGAAGAATACAAGCCGGAAATCGGGGAGGAACCCCAAAACGCCTGCCTGATGCTTCAAGCCGATATCAAGGAACCGGATAAAACCATAAAAGAAATTATCACCGAAGTCATCGCCAGGACGGGAGAGAACGTCAAAGTAGGCCGGTTTATCAGATTCGAACTGGGCGAACAATAATGGTAAAAATAAGCGCCACCAAATACAAGCGCGTCCTGCTCAAACTCAGCGGTGAGGCCTTCAGCGGCGGAGCCCCTTACGGCATCGATGCCGCCACCCTGGCCAAGGTAGCCAGGCAGATTAAGCAGGTAATGGAAATGGGTGTAGGTGTCGGCATTGTGGTTGGCGGCGGCAACATCTGGCGCGGGGCTAAGGCAGAGGCGAAGGGAATGGACCGGGTCACCGCCGACTATGCCGGTATGCTGGCCACGGTAATAAACGCCCTGGCCCTCCAGGATGCCCTGGAGAAAGAAGGGGTAACCACCAGAACCCAGTCAGCCATAGGCATTCAACAGGTGGCCGAGCCCTATATCCGGCGCCGCGCTATCCGCCACCTGGAGAAAGGCAGGGTTGTTATCTTCGCCGGGGGCACCGGCAACCCCTACATGACCACTGATACCGCCTCAGCGCTGCGGGCCATAGAGATTGAGGCTGAGGTACTGCTCATGACCAAACATAATGTCGACGGCATCTACAGCGCTGACCCCATCAAAGACCGCAGTGCCAAGAAGTTTGACCGCCTCAGCCATTTAGAAGCGCTCAATATGCGCCTCGATGTAATGGACGCCACCGCCCTCTCCCTGTGCCTGGAAAACAAGCTGCCGATAATTGTCTTTGACCTCCAGGCCCCCCAAAGCCTGGAACGGGCGGTAGCCGGTGAAAAGATAGGAACCCTGGTCAACAGCGGAAAGTAACATGGTCAATCAAGCTCTATGGAATATCGAGGAAAAGATGAAAGCCTCAGCCGAGGGCTTGAAAATAGAACTGGCCAGCATCCGCACCGGGCACGCCTCGCCGGCTTTAGTCGAACACATTAAAGCAGACTACGCCGGCGTTCCCACCCCCCTCAACCAGATGGCCTCCATCTCCGCCCCCGAAGCCACCCTCATCGTCATCCAGCCCTGGGACCGGAACACCATACCCGGCATAGAGAAGGCAATCCTAAAATCTGACCTGGGGCTGAACCCCGTAAGCAGCGGCAATCTAATCCGGCTGAGTCTGCCCCCTTTGAGCGAAGAGCGGCGGCAGGATTTGACCAGAATGGTGCGAAAGAGGGAGGAGGAGAGGAAGATAGCCATACGCAACCTCCGGCATGAGTCGATGGGGGAACTGAAGGAACTGGAGAAAAACAAAGAGATATCGCAGGACGAGCACAAGCGCGCCCTGGAAAAGCTACAGAAGCTTACCGACGGCTTCATCGCCGATATTGAGCAGATAGCCCGAGATAAAGAAGCCGAACTCATGGAGGTCTAGCCAGCCGAAACCGGGGGCGACTTGCCCCACCCCGATTATTCAGTTAGTATGAGTGGCAAAATGGCAGCTACCCCGCCGACGAAGAAAAAACTTACTCACCTGCCCCAACACGTAGCCATTATCATGGATGGCAATGGCCGGTGGGCAAAACAGCGCGACCTCCCCCGGTTCGAAGGGCACCAGGCGGGGGTGGAGAATATGTACTCGGCCATCGAGTATTTCAGCCAGCTCAAGGTGAAGTACCTCACCGTCTACGGTTTTTCCACGGAAAACTGGAACCGCCCCAAAGAGGAAATTAACGGCCTGATCAACCTGTTGCAGGAGATAATAGATGAGGAAGCCCTAAAACTGCACCGCCAGGGGGTTCGAATCCGTCACCTTGGACAACTTGACCGGCTCCCCAAAAATCTACAGGTAGCCATAAATAAAATTGTAGACCTTACCAAAAACAACACCGGGCTTAACTTCAGCTTTGCCTTCAGCTACGGGGGACGAACTGAAATCGTAGACGCCGCCCGTCGCCTTGTTGCCGAAGGCATCCCGGCAGAAAAAGTCGATGAAAAATTGTTCAATAGCTATCTCTACACCGCCGATATGCCCGAAGTTGACCTGGTCATACGCACCGGCGGCGAACTCCGCATCAGCAACTTTCTAATATGGCAGGCGGCCTACAGCGAATACTACTTCACCGATGTTCTATGGCCTGACTTTGACCAAAAAGAGGTTGACAAAGCCCTGCTGGCCTACAGCCAGAGGCAGAGGCGCTTCGGCGGATTGTAACAAGGGAATTTTTATTAACCTATCCCCCTACCCCCTTCCCTTACCAAGGGAAGGGGGAGTGAAAGTAAGAGAGGGGGTGAGGTTGATAAGCAATTAATTATATGTTAAAGCAAAGGGTTATCACCGGGCTGTGGGGTATTCCCCTCTTAATCGCGGCTGTCTGGTTTACCCGGCCACTACCCTGGTTCACCATCCTGGTAGCTATCTGGGGACTGCTGGCGGCCTACGAATTCTATAAAATAGTGGGCGGGGCCAAGGTGTCACCGCTCATCTACTTCGGCCTTGTCTGGACGCTACTCTTTATCATCAGCCCCCACTGCCCCTACTCTTCCACCCTGCCGCTGCTGCTGACCTCGGCGGTGGTGCTCTCACTAATCTGGCTGCTGTTACGCCCGCAGAAGGAAGGGGCTTTTCTGGGCTGGGCGTGGACCATAGCCGGCATTCTCTATATGGGCTGGCTGCTGAGCCACCTGGTAGCATTAAGAGGCCTGGACGACGGCCGCAACTGGGTATTCCTGGCGCTGCTGGCTAACTTCGGCTCCGATACCGCCGCCTACTTCACCGGCCGGGCGCTGGGCAGGCATAAGCTTGCCCCCAACATCAGCCCCGGCAAGACCTGGGAGGGCACCATAGCCGGCTTTCTGGGGGCAATTATCATCGGCCTGCTCTTCACCATACCCTCCCCCTTAAGCCTGCCCCTGGCCTACTGGCAGGCGATAATTTTGGGACTGCTCATCAGCGTCTTCGGCCAGCTCGGCGACCTGGTCGAGTCCCTGCTCAAGCGCAATATGGGGGTCAAAGACTCAGGCAAACTGCTCCCCGGCCACGGCGGTGCCCTGGACAGGATAGACAGCGTTGTCTTTGCCGGTGTGGTAGTATACTATTACGTTATATGGGTGATATAAAACGGGTAGCTGTTCTTGGTTCCACCGGCTCCATAGGCCGCCAGACACTGGAGGTAATCAGCGCCCTGCCCCACCGCTTTAGCGTCATCGGGCTGGCCGCTGGTAAAAACACCGCTCTGCTGACCAAGCAAATCAGCCAGTTCCAGCCCAAATTTATCCACTCCCAGGATAACAATCTCCCCACCGGCGCCAAATACGAGTTTCTATCGCTGGAAGAGATGGCCAGCCACCCCGAAGCAGACATCGTGGTCATGGCCACATATGGTAAATGGGGGCTAAAATCCACGCTGGCGGCGGTAAAAGCCGGCAAGCGGGTCGCCCTGGCCAACAAGGAATCACTGGTCATGGCCGGTGAGATTATCACCCGGGAGGCTAAGCTGAGCGGGGCGCAAATCAGGCCCGTGGACAGCGAACACAGCGCCATATGGCAGTGCCTGGAGGGTGAAAAGCAGAAGGCAGCACGTATTATCCTCACCGCCTCGGGGGGCCCCTTCCGCGGCTATTCCCCCACCCGGCTGGCTAAAGTCACCCCGCAGCAGGCGCTCAAACACCCCTCCTGGCGGATGGGCAGGAAGGTGACTATAGACTCGGCCACGCTGATGAACAAGGGGCTGGAGGTAATCGAAGCCCGCTGGCTCTTTGATATACCCTTTGATAATATCAGGATTCTCATCCACCCCCAGAGCATCGTCCATTCCATGGTTGAGTTTGCCGACGGCTCGGTAAAAGCCCAGCTGGGTATGCCCGATATGCGCCTGCCCATCCAGTACGCCCTCACCTACCCGGAGCGTCTGGAAAACCCCAATCTCCCCCACCTCGACTGGGACACTATCAAAGAGCTTAACTTCGAGCCGCCCGATTTCGATAGCTTCCCCTGTCTTAAATTAGCTATAGAGGCAGGTAAGAAGGGCGGAACCTGTCCGGCGGTGCTCTGCGCCGCCGATGAAGCCGCCGTTGAGCTCTTCCTATCAAAGCGTATTAAATTTACCGATATCCCCCGGCTGGTCGGGCAGGCGCTGGAGGAGCATAAAGCTATAGCCCACCCCACCCTGGAAGAGATTCTGGCGGCTGACAGTCAAGCCGGGGAAAAGGTTAAACAAATGGTCGGTGATACCACGTGAGCATGATAATCACCATACTGATTTTTCTGGGCATCCTGGCGGTGCTCATCCTGGCCCACGAGCTGGGGCACTTCTCCACGGCTAAAGCCTTCGGCGTAAAGGTGGAAGAGTTCGGCCTGGGCTTCCCTCCCCGCTTAATCGGGTTTAAAAGAGGGGAAACGCTATACTCGCTGAACGCCGTACCGCTGGGCGGATTTACCAAGATGGCCGGTGAGGAAGACCCCGACGTGCCCAGGAGCCTGGCCAGTAAGAGTGTCGGCGCCAGGGTAATAGTGCTCGCCGCCGGCTCAATAATGAACTTCCTGCTGCCCCTACTGCTGTTCGCCATCGCCTTTATGGTCCCCCACAATGTGGTCACCGGCGAGGTGCTGGTGGCGGAGATCGCCCCAAATTCGCCGGCAGCCGCGGCTGGCATTGAGGCCGGAGATACTATCCTAAGCTTGAATGATGAGCCGGTGCAGAGTATCAACGACCTGCACATTTATACCCAGCTTAACCTGGGCAAAGAGGTCAACCTGGCGGTCGGACACAGCGACGCCACAGTAGAGGAAGTCCGGCTGATACCCCGCTGGAAGCCCCCGCCGGGTGAGGGGGCGATGGGTGTTACCGTCAGCATGCCGGAGGCGACTATTACCAGCCAGAGCTACCCTTTCTGGGAAGCGATACCCATGGGTGTCAGCGAGTGCATAGAGACCTTCGTTATATTCAAGAACGAGATATTGAAGTGGTTTATCGGGGCTACCCCCGTTCAGGTTACCGGGCCGGTGGGCATCGCCCAGCTGACGGGAGAAGTAGCCCAGGCCGGGCTCAGCCCGCTCTTACTATTTGCCGGCTTTATCAGCATAAACCTGGCTATCGTCAATATCCTCCCCCTCCCCGCCCTGGACGGGGGCAGAATCGTCTTTGTCCTCCTGGGGTGGGTACGGCGGGGCAAGCGCATCTCGGCCAAAACAGAAGGGCTGGTGCATGCCATCGGCTTCGCTATACTGATAGCCGCCATTATAGCCGTTACCTACCAGGATATTATCCGCATTATCGCCGGGGAGAGCTTAATACCATGAAACCACGACGTAAATCTAAACCGATTCAAATCGGCAGTGTAACCGTCGGCGGCGACGCGCCTATCGTGGTGCAGTCCATGACCAATACCGATACCCGCAATGTCCGGGCAACCATTTACCAGATTAAGGAGCTTGAGGACTGCGACTGCGAACTGGTGCGGGTAGCCGTGCCCGATATGGAAGCCGCCGAGGCAATCTCACCTATCAAAAAGGGCGTTAAAATACCCGTAATCGCCGATATTCACTTCGACTACCGCCTGGCCCTGATGGCGCTGGAGGCCGGGGTTGATGGATTACGCCTGAACCCGGGCAATATCGGGGAGCCGGAGAAGATCAAAAAAGTAGCCTCCGCCGCCAGAGAAAGGGGTGTGCCTATCCGCGTCGGGGTCAACGCCGGCAGCCTGCCCAAACCAAAAGACCCGAAACTCTCTATCGCCAGGCAGATGGTCGAGGCCGCTTTAGAGCAGGTAAGGCTGCTGGAAAGCCTCGACTTCGACCTTATAAAAGTCTCGCTCAAGGCCTTTGACGTACCCACCACCATCGAGGCTTACCGGAACATTGCCACCCAGATACCCTATCCCCTCCACATCGGCATCACCGAGGCCGGCCCCCCCAGAACCGGCATTATCCGCAGCACGGTGGGCATCAGCACCCTGCTCTGGCTCGGCATCGGCGATACCATCCGGGTCTCACTAAGCGCCCACCCCCGGGAGGAGGTCATCGCCGGCTACGAAATCCTTAAAAGTCTTAACCTGCGCCAGCACGGCCCGGTGTTGGTCAGCTGCCCCTCCTGCGGCCGCGCCGAGGTTGATATCGTAAAATTAGCCGGGGCGGTAGAAAAGGAATTATTAAAGATTACCAAACCGATAAAGGTGGCGGTGATGGGCTGTATTGTCAACGGCCCCGGCGAGGCTAAAGACGCCGATATCGGCATCGCCTGCGGCAAGGGCAGAGCCGTTTTATTCAAGAAGGGCAAGAAGATTAAGACTATAGAGGAAAAGGATTTTATAAGTGCTTTAATGGCGGAGGTGGAGAAATAAAAAAGCTAATTCTCCTATGCTCTGTAGTTCTAACTGTTTTATGTTTGATATCGGGGTGTCCGCAGCCGCAGCCAGAAGAGCCACCCAGCCTGACTATTATGGTTGAGGCCAACATCGTTGAGGCTGGTTCTTCATTTATAGTCCGTGGCGAATTCTTCCCACCGGGCCAGAAGGTATGGGCGAAATTTGAATGGCAAGAAAGCGACAGTAAACCAGTTGTAGTAGCATACTGTGAGCCTGATGAATATGGCACGATTAACGCTGTAATACGCGTTCCAGAGGATATAGTTCCCGGTGACTATAAGGTCGAGGTTTATCTTGGTAAACACCTTGATGACCGGGAGCTAATAGCTACCCTCCCTATCCATGTAAAAGCTATGGAGGAATGAATTTGATAGGAGAGGGGGGCACAGGGGGTGAGGTAGATAAAAACCCCTAAACCGCTGGAATAAACCCGCCCGATATGATTTAATGTCGGGGAGTTCGGCTACCCGTAAAGGAAAGAAATGCGCATATCAAAATTATTCGGTAAGACACAGAAAGAAACACCCGCCGAGGCGGAAACGGCCAGCCACCGGCTATTATTAAGGGCGGGAATGATTAATCAGGTAGCCGCCGGCGTCTACTCCTACCTGCCGATGGGACTACGGGTGCTCAAAAAGATAGAGAATATCATCCGCGACGAGATGGACAAAGCCGGCGGGCAGGAGCTGATGATGCCCGTCCTCCAGCCCCTGGAGCTATGGCAGGAAACGGGCCGGGATAAGGCTTTCGGCAGGGGGCTTTTCACCCTCTCCGACCGCCGGGAGCGCAAGCTGGTGCTGGGCCCCACCCACGAAGAGGTCATCACCCAGCTGGTCGGCCACAATGTCCAGAGCTACCGCGACCTGCCCCTGATGCTGTATCAAATCCAGTCCAAGTTCCGCGATGAGCCCCGCCCCCGGGGCGGGCTGATAAGGGTCCGCGAGTTCTCCATGAAAGACCTCTACAGCTTCGATACCGATGAAGAAGGTCTGGACCGGAGCTATAAAAAGATGCTCAAGGCGTATAATAATATCTATACCCGCTGCGGCCTGCCCAGTCTTCAGGTTGAAGCCGATAGCGGCGCCATCGGCGGTAAGGACTCCCACGAGTTCATGGTCGTCACCGAAGACGGTGAGGACGAGGTTATCTACTGTGAAAAATGTAAATACGCCGCCAATGTGGAGAAGGCTCAGAGCGTTAAGGACAAGATAGAACAGGGGGAGCCGCTGCCCAGGGAGGAAGTAGCCACGCCCGGCGCCGCCTCCATTGAAGAGGTGGCCGGTTTCTTTAAGATACCCCCCAGCCATACCCTCAAAGCGGTATTCTATATCGCCGACGGCAAGCTGGTCTTTGTCGTTGTCAGGGGAGATATTGAGGTAAACGAGATAAAGCTCAAGAACGCCCTGGGCTGCACCGACCTCCGTTTCGCCACCGAGGACGAGGTTATCCAGGCCGGTATCGTTGCCGGGGCCGCCTCCCCAATCGGTATAAAGGGCTTCAAGATTATCGCCGATGACTCCATAACCTCGGGGAGCAATTTTGTCGCCGGCGCCAATAAACCGGAGACCCACCTCAAGAATGTCAACTACCCCCGGGACTTTAAAGTTGACCTGGTGACCGATATCGCTCAGGCTCATGCCGGGGAGGAGTGCCCCAGGTGCGGCGGCAAGCTGTCCTCCACCCGCGGCATCGAGGTGGGGCATGTCTTCAAGCTGGGAACTTTCTTAAGCCAAAAACTGGGCGCCCTCTTCATCGACGCTGACGGCGCATCACGGCCCATTATCATGGGGTGCTACGGCATCGGCCTCGACCGGCTGCTGGCGGCGGCCATAGAGCTGAACCACGACGATAAAGGCATTATCTGGCCGTTATCTATCGCCCCCTATCATATCTATCTCTGCGCCCTGCATACGGAAGACCCCGATGTAGCCGCCGCTGCTGAGAAGCTCTACAACGATTTGGAAGCGCAGGGTTTAGAGGTGCTCTTTGACGACCGCAACGAGTCGCCGGGGGTAAAGTTCAACGATGCCGACCTTTTGGGGATACCCATCCGGGTTACCATCAGCCCCCGCACTCTGGAGAAGAGCAGCTCCGAAATCAAGAAGCGCTCGGAAAAAGAGTCTCAATTAGTGCCGCTGGAGGGTATAACCGCAAAGCTCAAGGGGCTTATTAAGGGCTAGTTTTCCCCCACCCCCCTTTTAATGGCTCTTTATTTTCCCATACCCGCCCACCCAAAAAGGCTTCGCCTCTTTAACCTTCTTTCCCCTCCCCCGTTTGGCAGGGAACGCACCCCCTTATCCCCTCACCGGGAGGCGGGTCTGAAAGTTTTAGAAGCGCAGCTTATGAGGGCGGGAGGGAGGGAAGCAAAACGTACTCTAAAAATTGGGCTATACATCCCCTTTTCCCCACCCCCCAAGAAGAAATTGATAGAAGTATCACTTCTGTAGGGTGGGCCAGGGTGGGAAGCAAGACAACTTTTAAAAATGGGCGGGGACAGGCTAAAAGGAGAGCTAGCCCCTCAGCGTCGCCCCCAGCTCTTTAGCCAGCTTATCTATGATTTTCTGCTGGACCTTGTTGGCCGCTTCGTCGGTCAGGGTCTGGGAGGGGGACTGGAAGGTAATTCTATAGGCCAGGGACTTCTTGCCCGCAGGCAGTTTTCCGCCGGTATACAGGTCGAACAGAGACACTAAAGTCACCAGGGGAAATCCGGTGATAACATCAATCACCTGGCGGTGAGTCACCCCGGCATCAACCACCAGGGCGATATCCCTGACCACTGCCGGAAAGCGCGAAATCGGCTGGAATAATTTATGCTCCAAAGTAAAGTGCAGAATCTCGGCCAGATTAAGCTCAAAGAGATAGACCTCCCCGGTAAGGTCAAAAGCGTCAACTACCTTATGGTGCAGCTCCCCGACCACGCCCACTCTTTTACCCCCGATAACTATAGCCGCCTGTTTGGCCGGGTGTAAGCTCTCATCCTCCCCCGGTTCAAAGCCGGCTGCCACACCTAAATGACCGAGCAAACCCCCGACCACCCCCTTGGCGTCGAAGAAATCAACCGGCTCATCACCGCCGTGCCATGACTCCTCGAATCTGGAGCCGGCCAGCAGACCGCAGAGCATTTCCGGTTCACCGGGCAGGTCGTTCGGCCGCCGCACATATACCCTGCCCAGCTCAAAGAGCCGGATGCCGCCCTCCTCATGCCTCCGGTTTGCCTCCAGCGCCGCTAACAGGTTAGCCCGCAAACTGGGACGGAGATACTCCTGCTCGGCAGTCATCGGCCTCACCACACGCAGGGGCTCCGGTTCCAAAGGGTGGGGTTGGGGCAGCAGCCTGTTCAGCAAATCCAGGCTGGTCAGGGAATAGTTGATTACCTCATAAAAGCCGTAGCCGGTAAGGTCGCGCCTCACCTCTTCTTTAAAGCCGAGGATAGGCGCCGGGTTCTGCCGGGGCACCGACCCGCCGGGCATGGTCACCGGAATCTGGTCATAGCCGATAACACGGGCGACTTCTTCAATCAAATCCTCAACGAGGCTGATATCGCTCCGCCAGTGGGGGGCGGTAACGTTAACCTCCGAAGCCGAACCTGCCGGCTGGCAGTCAAAGCCCAGGGAGATTAGCGCCTCTTTCATCTGGTCAAGGCTGAAATCAACACCCAGCAGGCGTTTTACCTCGCCCTTTGAGAGCAGGATGGGCTTATGTTCCGGCTTGCCGGGATAGGCATCAACTATACCTTTAGCGGCCTGGCCGCTGGCTAACTCGATAATCAACCGGGTAGCCCGCCTGAGCGCCGGTATCGTCAGCTCGGGGCTGATGCCCCGCTCAAATCGCATCCGGGCCTCGCTGGGCAGACCCAGGGTAGAACCGGTATGATAGATGCTGGCCGGGTTGAAACTGGCCGCCTCCAGCACTATGGCGGTGGTACGCTCGGTCATTTCGCTGTCAGCCCCACCCATCACCCCGGCCACAGCCACCGCCCGCTCCGTATCGGCAATAACCAGCATATCCCGGGAAAGCAGCCTTTTTGTACCGTCCAGGGTGACCAGAATCTCGCCCTCTTCCGCCCGCCGCACGATAATTTTCTGGCCCCTGACCTGATTATAGTCAAAGGCGTGTAACGGCTCGCCGTATTCCAGCATGACGAAGTTGGTAATATCCACCACGTTATTTATCGGGCGCATGCCGCCGGCCAGCAGCCGCTGCTGCAGCCAGTGGGGAGAGGGAGCTATTTTCACCCCGGTAATCAGGCTGGCGCTGTAGCGGGGGCACAGGTCCGGGGCGGCAATCTCTACTGAAACCTGCTGCTCTGCAGAAGCCCCGTTCTCATCGTAGCTAATGTCGGGGAGATGCACCTCCTGGCCGGTCAGGGCGGCAATTTCTCTGGCAATACCGATTACCGACAGGCAATCGGGGCGGTTGGGGGTTACGTCCAGGTCAAAAATAACGTCGCCTATGAAATCAGCCAGCGGGGTGCCCACCGGGGCTTCGGCGGCTAAAACCATGATATCCTGGTGGTAATCAGAGATACCAAGCTCTCTCTCCGAGCAGAGCATGCCATTGGAAGCCACCCCCCGAATCCTGGCCGCCTCCAGCTGAACTATCTGCCCGCTGTGCCCGTCTATAAGCTGGGCGCCGACACGGGCAAAGGCAACCTTATTGCCAACCTTGAGATTAGATGCTCCGCAGACCACGGTCTGCTGCTCGGTGCCCAGATCAACGGCAGGCAACTTGAGGCGGTCGGCATTGGGGTGGGGATTAATGGCCACAATCTGCCCGACAACGATGCCTTCCCAGCTACCGCCGATAACCTGCCACCCCTTGACCTCGGTGCCGGCCATAGTCAATTTATCGGCCAACTCAGCCGGGGGCAGGCTGATATCCACATATTGCTCAAGCCACTTAAGTGATACTTTCATTTAGAACTGCCTTAAAAATCTAAGGTCGCTGCCGTAGAGCAACCTTATGTCATCAATACCGTAGCGGAGCATAGGCAGGCGGTCTATACCCATGCCGAAGGCAAAGCTGGTATATTCCCTGGGGTCAACGCCGCTCCGCTCCAGCACCCTGGGGTGAGTCATTCCCGCCCCCAGTACCTCAATCCAGCCGCTGTTACCACAGAGCCGGCAGCCGCTCCCGCCGCAGACCAGGCACTCTATAGCCATCTCAACGCCGGGCTCAACAAAGGGGAAGTAGTCACAGCGGAAGCGCACTTTTCTATCCTCGCCGAAGAAACGGCGGGCAAATTCATAAAGCGTTCCTTTAAGGTCAGCCATGGTGATGTTCTTATCCACCGCCAGGCCGTCAATCTGGTGGAACATGGGGACATGGGTAGCGTCACTGGCCTCGTAGCGATAGACCTTGCCCGGCATAACCACCCTTATCGGCGGCGATTGCTGCTCCATAACCCGGGTATCGACAGCGGTGGTGTGGGTGCGCAGCAGCATGTTCCTCTCGCCTTTTTCACCCTCGGCGTCAACCCAGAGGGTAGCCATGCTGTCACGGGCCGGGTGATGGCGGGTGATGTTTAATGCCTCAAAATTATAGTAGTCCCACTCTACCTCCGGCCCCTCCACCACCTGAAAACCCATGGAGACGAATATGTCACAGATTTCGGTTACGGTCTGGGTGAGGGGATGCAGACGGCCTGCGGGATAAGGACGTCCGGGCAGGGTAATATCTATACCCTCCCCCCCGGCGCTGGCCAGCCTGGCCTGCTTGAGAAGCTGGCTTTTCTGCTCCAGGCTCTCCTCCAAACCGGCTTTAATCCGGTTAGCCAGAGCGCCGACCTGCTTCCTCTCCTCAATGGGTAATTTAGCCAAGCCCCTCAGGATGTTGGTTAGCTGGCTCTTCTTACCCAGGTAGCGTACCCGCCACGCTTCCAGGTCTTTAGCCTGACTAACGGCTTCCAGCTCTTTGAGGGCGCTCGATTCTAGTTCGTTAAGCTGCTTTAACATAGTCGTCTTGGATTATAGGTTATCACCCGCAGGGCGGTCAAGGAAGCCCCACCCCCATTTGTCTTCTACCCATACCCTCCCACCCAAAAAGGGTTTCACCCTCTTATATTCTCCGTTAGCCACCCCTTTTCCCCCAAAGCAAAAGAGAAGGAACCTACTCTCTCTCCCTCCTGGGGGTGGGGTAAGAAAGTTTTAGAAGCGCAGCTTATGAGGGTGGGAGGGTGGGACGAAAAACGAAAGTTTAAAATTAAGGAAAACAAAAAGGGGCCTAACGCCCCCTCTTTAAAAAACTTTATCTTGATAATTAGTTCTGAAGCTGGCCTTTAGCCGTGGTCACCAGACTGGCAAAGGTCTCCGGCTCCCTGACCGCCATATCGGCCAGTATCTTGCGGTTTATTTCAACGCCGGACTTCTTCAAGCCGTAGATAAACTGCCCGTAGCTAAGACCCTGGGCCCGGCTGGCGGCACTGACCCGCACAATCCACAGCCGCCTCATATCACCCTTCCGATCCCGGCGATGAGCGTAGGCGTAGCTCAGGGCATGAAGCATAGACTCGTGAGCCCGCTTATAAAGGGAATGCCGGGTTGCCCGGTGTCCCTTGGTCAGGGCCAGCACCTTCTTATGGCGGCGGCGGACGGTTGTACCTCTCTTTATCCTGGCCAAGATATCACCCCTTTACTTTACCCCGTAAGGTATAAGCCTCTTTATCCTGATGCGGTCACTGGGATGCAGCGGTATCATCTCATCAAAGAGACCCTTGCTCCGCTTGGACTTGCGGCGCCGCAGATGGCTCTTGCCACCCTTCATTCGCATAATTTTGCCGCTGCCGGTGACATGGAAGCGGCTCTTAGCCCCTTTATGGGTTTTTATTTTAGGCACTTTAAGACTCCGCTACTTCCCCTCTTTTTTAGCTTCTTTTTTAACTTCGGTTTTAGTTTCGGTTTTAGCCTCGGCTTTAGCTTCGGCTTTAGCTTCTGTTTTTGCCTTCTGGACACTCAACGGCAAGAGGATGACGTTCATGTTCCTTTCCTCTATCAACGGCTGCCGGGCAATCGCCGCCGCCCCCGCTAGCTGCTCTGTCATCTTCTGAATCAATCTCCAGCCAATCTCGGGGTGGGTAATTTCACGCCCCCTGAACCTCACCGTCACCTTAACCCGGTCCCCCCCGTCCAGCAGTTTTTTGGCTATCCTGACCTTGGACTCGAAATCGTGGATACCAATCTTGGGTCGCAGCCTGACCTCTCTGAGCAGGGAAACCTTCTGGCCCTTCCTCTGCTCACGCTCTTTCTTGGCCTGCTCATACCTGTACTTGCCATAGTCAAGCAGGCGACATACCGGAGGCACTGCGGTAGGGGCTACCTCAACCAGGTCGAGATTATGTTTTCTAGCCATCTCCCGCGCCTGGATTAGAGGCATAATACCCAACTGCTCACCCTTCTCCCCCACCAAGCGGACTTCTCTGGCGATAATACCCTGGTTAACCCGTAGTGATTTAACTATGTCCTGTTTACCTCCACGGAGCCCGAGTTGGGTTACGACCACAAACTATAGCATAACATCTGAAGCTAGTCAAGTTACAGTTTCAACTCCTGGGTCCGGCTTGCCATAGCCTGCTTAACGCCCTGCTTAAAGCTGTCAAGGGACTGGCTGCTGAGCTGCTCGCCGGTGCGCAGACGGACGGAAACGGTGGACTCCGCCACCTCCCGGTCACCGACCACCAGCATATAAGGAATCTTGTTCAGCTGCGCCTGCCGTATTTTGAGGTTCACCCTCTCCGAGCGGCCGTCAACCTCGGCCCGCACCACGTCGGCTTTAAGCTCAGCCGCCAGCTTACGGGCGTAGTCCAGGTGGCGGTCGGCCACCGGAATCACCATCGCCTGAACCGGCGCCAGCCACACCGGGAAAGCGCCCCCGTAGTGCTCCAGAATTGAAGCCATAAAGCGTTCCATACTCCCCAGCACGGTGCGGTGCACCATGGCTACCATATGCTCCTTGCCGTCCTCGCCGATATAGTTGACGTCAAAGCGCTGGGGAAGGTTAAAATCAACCTGGACGGTTGGCCCCTGCCAGTCCCTGCCCAGGGCATCCTCAATCTTGGTATCTATCTTGGGCCCGTAGAAAACGCCCTCCCCCGGGTCGACCTCGTAGGCAATCCCGGAACTCTCAAGGGCTTTCCGCAGAATCTCGGTAGCCTCCTCCCAGACATCAAGGGCGCCGGCGTATTTCTCAGGCCGGGTGGACAGTAAGACCTTGTGCTTGGTAAACCCAAAGGTATCCATCATGAAGCGGGTCAGCTCCAGAACCCCAATTACTTCCTCCTCCAGCTGGTCAAAGCGGCAGAAAATATGGGCGTCGTCCTGGGTAAACCCCCTCACCCTGGATAGCCCGTGCAGCACCCCGGAGCGCTCATAGCGATAGACCGTGCCCAGCTCGGCGTAACGCAGCGGCAGCTCACGGTAGCTGCGCTGGCTGGTCTTATAAATCAGGATATGTCCCAGGCAGTTCATCGGCTTGATGACATATTTCTGCCCTTCTACGTCCATCGGGCTGTACATGTACTCACGGTAAAAGTCCCAGTGACCGCTAGTCTGCCACAAGTCCCGCTTGGCGATGTGGGGGGTATATATCAGGTCGTAACCGCGCTTGATATGCTCGTCCTTCCAGAAATCCTCGATGACACGTCGTATCACCGACCCCCTGGGGTGCCAGTGGACCAGCCCCGGCCCCGCCTCCTCATGAATACTGAACAGGTCAAGCTCCCGGCCCAGCTTGCGGTGGTCGCGTTTGGCCGCTTCCTCAAGCTTTTCCAGGTGCTCGGCCAGCGCTTGTTTAGTATCAAAGGCAACGCCGTATACCCGCTGCAACATGGGGCGGTGCTCATCACCCCGCCAGTAAGCGCCGGCGATACTGACCAGCTTGAAAGCTTTTATCTCGCCGGTGGCGCTTACGTGCGGCCCCCGGCACAAATCGAGGAAGTCTCCCTGCCGGTACAGACCCACCTTCTCATCGGCTATCTCCTCGATCAGCTCCAGCTTATAGGGCTGGGCGGCGAACAGCGAACGGGCCTTATCTTTAGCCACCTCCTCCCGGCTAAAGGGAAGGTTGGCGGCGATTATCTCCTTCATTTTGGCTTCGATAATCGGCAGATCGTCGGTGGTCAGCGAGCGGGGCAGGTCAAAGTCATAGTAAAAGCCGTCCCGGGTAGCCGGCCCGATGCCGAACCTGGCGTCGGGGAAGATAGACTGCACCGCCTCCGCCAGGACATGGGATGCGGAATGCCGCATTGTCTCCAGCTTATCACTATCGGCTACTTTGGGCAGTTTACCAGAAGCCATGGTCAAAATCCTCTCGATATAGGGGAAGCTATCTGATTATATCAACTACTAGCTATATGCGCAATTGACGGGGAAAAATTGACCTATGGCATATAAATAAGCCATCTACTGCGGCTT
>Ga0315553_10001421_pt1 | contig 19854 bp, 18 predicted proteins | sample SalMarSW160140MG_FD_203099 | JGI IMG/M metagenome (GOLD analysis project Ga0315553, IMG submission 203099) | Salt marsh sediment microbial communities from the Plum Island Ecosystem LTER, Massachusetts, United States - Salt Marsh Sediment SW1601-40 ... | reverse complement strand
TAATTTAACATTGGAATACATAACAAAAAAATAAGTGAATAAGAAAATGAACTCTAAACTAAAAAAAAGTATAATCTTATTTATGGGATTATTTATAGCGCTAATCCTTAACAACACGCTTTTTTTCAACAATGGAACGCAAAACGAGTTGAACATCCCGAAACAATCGGCTGGTTACAGTGAATCATTCATACATGTTGATGGTAATTGGACATTGACGGAATCTGCATACGATTGGTGTTATGGAGATGGTTCGTGGGGGAATCCTTACATTATCGAAAATGTTACTATTGACGCTAGCAGTTCGCCCACTGGTAGTGGTATTATTATAGATAATTCCAAAAACGATTATTTTATTATTCGGAATTGTACGGTGAATTTTGCGGGTAACACAATTTCAGATGCGGGAATCAAATTAATAAATACTTGCAATGGAACAATATTTAATAATACCGTTTCAGATAACGATAATAAAGGAATATATTTACAATATGGTTGTGATAACAATAACATAACAGAAAACACCATAAATGATAACACAGACACGGGAATATATTTATTCTACTCTTGTGATAACAATGTTATTAAAAACAATACAATAAATAGAAACGAAGTAGGTATAGTACTTTATCAGAGTAATGATAATAACATCACAGGAAATACCTTGAAAGATAATAGTTTTTGCATTTATGAAACTAGCAGCTTCGGGAATATTATAGTATATAACTATTGTTCGCTACCCACTGTGCAAGAACCAATCTTTATTAATGATGCTGCTACCGGAGTTGGTGCACACAATTGGACGTGGGCAGTCAGTCAATCGTGGTGTTCTGGTTCAGGAACCTGGAATGAGCCATATATCATTGAAAATCTCAAAATAAATGGTTTTGAGCAAATGAATGGTATTGAAATTTGGAACTCGGATGTCAGTTTCATTATTCAAGACTGCTTGATTTATAATTCTAATTATGGATTCTATTTAGAAAATGTGGACAACTCTCGATTAATCAACAACACCTGTTCTAATATGGATTGGGGAATACATTTAGAATATAGCAATAACAATACTCTCTCAGGAAACACCGCAAGCGGTAATAATTACGAAGGGATATATCTAACAAATGCCAATAACAATACACTCTCGGGAAACACTGCAAATGATAACGAAGATTTAGGGATTCATTTACAAACTGAGTGTGTGAACAATACTCTCTCAGGAAACACTGTAAACAATAACGGAGATACAGGGATACACATAGAGGAGGATTGCATAAGTAATACCATCTCAGGAAACATCGCAAACAATAACAATTATAATGGGATATACATGTATGATGAATGCTATTATAACACTATTTCGAACAATTTCTTAAATAGTTCTGGAGAATGTGGGATATCTATACATTGGTACTCCCAGAATAATACCATTATAGACAACATCGCAAACTACAACGAAAATTTCGGAATAGAATTATATGATTTTTGTAGTAATAACACTGTTTCAAACAATGTTGTAAGCTACAATGGATTATCTGGAATAGGAATATTTGACTTTTCTGATAATAATATCCTCACAGAAAATATATTGTATAATAATACTATTGGAGTATATATTGATACTAGTGATAATAACTCAATCTATGAAAATTTCTTTCTGGAGAATGGAAAACATGCGTTTGATGATGGAATTGATAACATGTGGAACAGCACAACAATTGGAAATTACTGGGATAATTGGACTAGTCCAGATGTAAGTCCAAATGATGGTATCGTGGATGTCCCATATAATATAAGTGGGCCAGCAGGAAGTATAGATTATTTACCTATAGCTGAAGATGGCGCACCAGTAATCGTTATTAGTTCACCTGTCCCCGGGAGTGTTTTTGGTGTATCTGCACCCTCTTTCATTGTAAGAATTACTGATGTTTTACTTGATTCAATGTGGTATTCCTTAGATGGAGGTTTGCATAACTACACTTTTACAGAAAATGGCACCATTAATCAATTAGCTTGGTCTGCTTTACCTGAAGGTAGCGTTACTATTACTTTCTATGCTAATGACTTGCTAGGAAATGAAGCATCTGAGGATGTAATAATAACTAAAAGCATTTCAGATGAGACTCCGGATATGGGTATCATTATAACTATTATTGTTGTCTCTATTGTTGGAGGAGTAGTCCTGGTTAGTGTTGTATACATCTTTCTTAAAAAACGATCTGCAGTAGCGTAATTCTATATTTTTTTTTTTAATAATATTTTAGATGTAAAAAAAATTTGAATTCACTAATCTAGTAATTCATCAATTTTTTTCTGAACTGGTCCTTTCTCCTTTAGCATTCCAAAAAGCATTTCCTTATTTTTTTCTACAAATTTCCAGCCAAAACCAGAGAGATCGCTTAAAGGTCCTTTTATTCCCTTAGGGTTCCCCGTTCGGGTATAAATGACTTCTGTGTGTTTTAAAGCTTTAAACACTTGATAAGGCGTCTCATAATTTTCAATAAGAGATTTTGCTTTTTTAGGTCCGATATCTACAAAACCCTCCACAATAAAAGCTCTCCTTTCCTCTACGCTCATGCTTTTAGGAGCTTTCCGAGAAAGGATCGTTGCATTATCTTTTATCTGCTCTCGATAAGCAATTCTCTCAATGACAATCGCTGTATCGCTCAAATTTCGCGTAGGAATAACAGCAATTCCCGATTTATAAGCAATTTTAGCGAGTGCACCATATATGGATTCGATCTTCATTCCAGTATTTTCAAATACATTATCATTCAGACCCTCTAAAACGAGTATTGGCGTAGAATATGTTTCCTTTAAGCGAAGACATTGCTCAAATAGGCGATTATCCATAATTGAAGAGACAAAATCAAAACCTTCTTTTCTTTCGATCGCCACATCTTCAGTAATGACAATATCAGCAATATCAAGCTGTTTTGCTTTGAATTTAATATTAGGATGTTTTTCTTCTAGTAATGCCATTAATTTTCTTTCCCTATTATCAATAATAATCTCTAAATTGCTTGATTGGTTCATATTTATCTCAGCTGGTAATAATTAAGGTGTTTTATATAAACTAAATTCTTTTTTAATTATTTGATAGTAATTAACCTTTAAAAATAAAAAATAATTCGTATATATTTAAAGATTGAAGGGTATCTATTTATCTTGAAAATTTACCAAATCTACGTTTCGATTGAGGTAATCCCAAATCTTTTTTACGCTAAATAGTTTATTTCCGACCAAAATGGATAGTAAAATTAAAATCCCGCCAATTTCAGTTAAATAAACTAAAGGGTCATTAAATAGTTTGTAAAACCAATACAATAAAGGATCCTCGATAATTACGAAATCATATGTGATAAACGGAAAGAATAAGGGAACCTCAGGTAAGTCTAATGCTAAATGAGTGACCATTCCAATTAAAAACGGGAGAGAAATGGAACTTTTTCTCTTTGTTGCTATATGTAAAATGATAAAACATAACATGATAAATAAAATGGTATGTGAGATTCCTCTACCAGAACCAAGGCTTAAGAATAACATTGGTTTATCAATAATATCCGGAAATAATGAACCAATTATTAGAGCAAGTCTATTAAATTCGAATCTCTTTTTAATTAATGGCAGTTCAAAGATTATAAGTGGAACAGCTATGTGAAATAATAGAAAAATCCTTAGATCCCCCCTCTTAAAATCCATATAATAACTGGATTAATTGAATAATTTCAGGTAAGAAAAATAATATAATTAATACGAACGCAACTTCTATTGATACTTTTAGTGCTCGTTTTAACAAGTAAGGATAGGAAATAGTTTTTTCTTCAGTCATAATTTAAACTTTTTGCCTTTATTCAATACTCTTTTAGGACTTCCTCAACAGTGTAATTTAGATGCACGATTTTAGAAAGAGCACTAACGATTTTGGTCGGGTCTTTTGCTTGGAATACATTTCTCCCAAATGCAACACCCGCGCCTCCTGCTTGTATAGAATCATGAACCAATTGAAGTAATTCAGGAATTGTGTCTGTTTTAGGACCACCCGCTATAATAACAGGGACATTAACGCTCTTTACGATATATTTGAAGGAATCTATATCTCCCGTGTAGTTTGATTTAATAATATCTGCTCCTAGTTCCGCACCAGCTCTTACTGCAATATTCACAACATCTGGAGCATTCTCGTCAGCAATTTTTTTCCCCCGAGGGTATACCATTGCCAATAGTGGTACACCCCATTCTCTTGAGGATTCAATTATTCGTTGAGCATCCTGAAGCATTTCTGGTTCTTCGTCTGCTCCTATATTGATATGAATTGAAACCCCATCAGCACCCATTTTTAGAGCTCGTTCTACGGAGCATACTATTACTTTTTTATTCGGATCAGGTGCCAAGCTAGTTGCACCAGATAGATGAATAATTAATCCGATATCTTTTCCATATTGCCTGTGACCCGCTCCAACCATACCAGAGTGTTCAATTACAGCGTTAGCGCCTCCTAAAGCAACTTTATCAACCATATCAGCTAAGTTCTCCAATCCTTTAATAGTTCCTACGGTTAAGCCATGATCCATAGGGATCATTATAGTTTTTTTGCTTTTTCTATCGAATAATCGCTCAAGTCTAATACTCTTTCCTATGTTTGCCATAATTATAATTCAAATTGAGAGATTTTTAAGTTATTGATTATAAATGACAATAGAAATATAAAATTATACCTCTGATGGTTTAGAATTAAATCACCAAGGTTTTTTTATCGCCGTAGCTCTACTCATTTCAGATTCATAGGGATGATCTAAATTGTAATGGATTCCCCGGCTTTCTTTGCGTGAGATAGCGCTTACAATTATAATTTTAGCCACTGTAGCTAAATTTCTAAGTTCAACGAGATTTTTTTCTAACTTAAAATCCCAATAATATTGATTGATTTCATCTTGCAACATGTTAATCCTTTTTTTAGCACGCTGAAGCCGCTTATCAGTGCGGACTATTCCTACATAATTCCACATGAATCTTCTTATTTCATCCCAGTTTTGTGTAATAATAACCGCTTCTGTTGATGGAACAGCGTGTCCTGGTTCCCATTGCTTAAATTCTTTAATTTTTAAATCAGAAGATAATGATGCTAAAGTTTCGGCACACTCATGAGCGCAAACTACTCCTTCAAGCAGAGAATTACTTGCCAAACGATTCGCACCGTGAAGACCCGTACAAGCAGATTCACCTATGACATAAAGATTCTTTACCTCTGTAGATCCATCAACTCCTGCCATTACGCCTCCGCAACAGTAGTGAGCTGCAGGGACGACAGGTATAGGGTTCTTGGTTATGTCAATATTAAACTTTAGGCATGTGTCGTATACTCCAGGGAAATGGCTTTTGATAAAGCTTGGTGATTTGTACGAAGCGATATCTAAATAAACATAATCATCTCCAGTTTTCTTGAGTTCCGCGTCTATAGCTCTTGAAACGATGTCTCTTGGGGCTAAATCTTTAGAAGGGTGGTAGTCTTGCATGAACTCTTTACCTCGAACATTTTTCAAAATTGCTCCTTCTCCTCGCATCGCCTCTGTAATTAAAAAAGATTTGGCATAAGGATGGTAAAGGCAAGTAGGATGGAATTGATAAAATTCCATGTTCGATATGGTCGCTCCAGCACGATATGCCATTGCGATTCCATCTCCTGACGCTATATCTGGGTTAGTGGTATAAAGATAAATCTTACCCGCACCACCCGTTGCCAATATAGTTGCTTTCGCAGCGATATTATGGATAACATCATTCTCCTGATCTAATACATAAGCCCCGAAACATTTAAAATTATCAGCAAATAGATTGATCGCACACCAGTGTTCTTTAATTTCTAAATTCTTTATTTTTTTTACATTATCAATAAGATGCTTCTCTATGTTTTGTCCTGTCTGGTCATTTACGTGAAGAATTCTTCTTTCCGAGTGTCCGCCTTCTTTACCAAGGTCATAATTTCCAGCATCATTTCTCGTGAATTGAACTCCTATTTCAATTAATTCATTTATTCTTTCTGGTGCTTGAGTTAAAATTTTTCTTACTACTTTTTCATTACAAAGTCCAGCTCCAGCACTTAAAGTGTCTTGAATGTGTTTCTCAAAGTTATCACTATCATTCCAAACGCACGCGATACCTCCTTGAGCATAATACGTACTTCCCTCTTCTAAGTTCTCTTTAGTAATTAGTAATATTTTATCATCTGGGGAAAGATGCGCTAATTTTTTTGCCAATGATAACCCAGAGATACCTCCACCTATAATAAGAAAATCTGTATTAGTATTCAAGAGATTCGTGTGTTTTAATCAATCAATAAAGTATTTATTATGAGATCATAATCAAATTATTATTATAGAAAAGTTGTAATTGTTTTTGAAGTTACTACTTATTAGGGGGAATATTTCGAGAAAAATTATGCCAATGCCAACCTTAAAGACCAGATTTTCTTCCAATTTTTTATTAAATTAAGATCAGAAAGTAAAGCACTAAAACATATTTAAATATGTAAGAACCTACTATATATTATAACATTCGAGGAGTGGTGAATTCTTTGAATAAAAAATCAAACAAGAAAAATAAAATTGTCTCATTTTTAATAATATTATTTCTCATATCTGGATTTCTACAAATTACTAGTTTTTCTCAAGATAATCAGATACTTACTGATAAAAGCTTATTTAATGAGAAAATTCCCAATAATATAAATAAAGCTTCATTTATTGGATCAGATTGGGAGATTGGTAGAGGTACTGGAAAAATAGCTACAATAAATAAACCATCTGGAACTCAAGAAGGAGATTTATTAATTTTACATTGCACTATTGATGGTACAGCTGATCGTATGACCGGACCGGTTGGTTGGAATGTTCTTCTGCCGGAAAATTATAGCGTTGATCCAACAACCGCATCATGGTATAAAATTGCTGGTGATTCAGAACCTATTAATTATGTTGTCACTTGGGGCTCTAATGAGGGTTATGTTGCTGGAGTTATAAGAGTTACGGGATACGACAGAACTAATCCGATTCAGGCAATAGCTACTGCTAATGGAGACATAGATGTTGTTAATCCCTCAGTAAATATTACCAAAAATAATACTTTAATTATTGGATTTCATGGACTAGACAGAGAATACACTGGAGATGATTATGGCGGTACTTTTCTTGAAACAGGACCTACAGTATTATATGCAAAAATAGCTGGAGTGGGCCAACAAGGTTGTAGTGCGGGAGTTTACTATGAAATTCAAGCAAATCAAGGAATCTCTCAAAGCCGAACTTGGAGTACAGGTGGTAGTGAGGACTGGTATGCTGCAACTATAGCAATAAACTTAAATGTGCCACTTATCAATATTGTAAGTCCTACAGAGAATGAAATTTTTGGAGTTATGGCTCCGAATTTCACCGTTGAAATCACAGATCCGAATTTAGATACCATGTTGTATACTATGGATGGAGGATTAAACAACTATACATTTACCGAGAATGAAACAATTAATCAAGGGGCGTGGACTGCCTTACCAGATGGAGTAGGTACAATTAGATTTTATGCTAACAACACTTTAGGAGACATTAATTTCGAGCAAGTAAATGTAATAAAGGATGCTTCAGCACCAATTATTAATATTGTAAGCCCTGTAGAGAACGAAATTTTTGGAGTTGATGCTCCGAGTTTCATTGTGGAGATTACAGATTCGAATTTAGATGCGATGTGGTATGCGATATTTAACGGAACCTATGTATCACAGAATAGAACATTTGCTGTAAATGGAACAATTGATCCAACGGAATGGGGTGCATTATATGATGGGGATTATGTTATTAGATTTTATGCTAATGATACTCTTGGAAATATTAATTTTGAGGAAGTTAATGTAAGAAAAGACGTTGATGCAATTATTATCAATATTTTTAGTCCAACAGAGAATGAAATTTTTGGAGTTAACGCACCGAGTTTTATTGTTGAAATTACCGATATGAATTTAGATACTACATGGTATACTGTGAATGGCGGATTGAACAACTACACATTTACTGAGAATGGAACAATTAATCAAGCAGCTTGGAGTGCATTGTCGGATGGAGTACTTACTCTTAGATTCTACGCTAACAATACTTCAGGGGTTATTTATTTCAAGCAAGTAAATGTAAGAAAGGATAGCACAGCACCTAATATCAATATTATTAGCCCTGTTGAAAACGAAATTTTCGGTGTTGATGCTCCGAGTTTCATTGTGGAGATTACAGATTCGAATTTAGATGCGATGTGGTATGCGATATTTAACGGAACCTATGTTTCACAGAATAGAACATTTGCTGTAAATGGAACAATTGATCCAACGGAATGGGGTGCATTATATAATGGAACATATACTATTAGATTTTACGCCAACAATTCTTTAGGAAATATTAATTTTGAAGAAGTAGTTGTAATAAAAGACATTTATGCAATTATTATCAATATTCTTAGTCCAACAGAAAATGAAGTTTTTGGAGTTAACGCACCGAGTTTCACCGTTGAAATCACAGGTCCGAATTTAAATACAACCTGGTACACCTTAGACGGAGCATTAAAAGAATATCTATTTACGGTAAATGAGACTATTAATCAAACAGCATGGGATGCATTACCAGATGGAATAGTTACTATTAGTTTCTACACTAACAACACTTCAGGGGATATTTATTTCAAACAAGTAAATGTAATAAAGGATACTTCAGCTCCAGTAATTAATATTGTAAGTCCTGTTGTGAATGAAATTTTTGGAGTTAGTCCTCCGAATTTCATTGTAGAATTTACAGATATGAATTTAGATGCGATGTGGTATTGGATATTCAATAGTACTTATCAATCGTTAAATATTACATTTACAGAGAATGAAACTATTGATCCAACGGAATGGGATGCATTATCAAATGGAGAATATACAATTAGATTTTACGCTAACGATACTTTAGGAAATATCAACTTTAGCGGAGTAAATGTAACCAAAGATATATATGCAATCTTTATCGATATCATAAGCCCACTAGATGATGATATGTTTGGTGTTGACGCCCCGAGTTTTAATGTTGAAATTTCGAGTGCTTTTTTAAATACTACATGGTACACCCTAGACGAAGGACTAAACAATTACATTTTTACTGAAAATGGAACTATTAATGAAGCAGCATGGGATACATTACCAGATGGTGTAGTTAGAATGAGATTTTATGCTAACAACACCTTAGGAGACATCAAATTCGCGATAGTAAATGTGATGAAAGATGGCTCCCCACCAATTATCAATATTACCTACCCTACAGAGAATCAAGTTTTCGGAGTTGACGCTCCAAGTTTTTCCGTTGATATTGTTGATCCGAATTTAGATTCTATGTGGTATACGGTAAATAGCAGTGCTATTAAATTTATTTTTACTCAAGATGGTGGAATTGATCAAACAACATGGGATGCTCTAGCAGATGGAGATGTTCTTCTCACTTTTTATGCTAATGATACCTTGGGAAATTTAGCATCTGAGGATATTATTATTAGAAAGAGTACTCCAAGCGAACCAGAACCAGAACCCGACATAACTCTAATTATTGTTCTCGTTTCTATAATTGGGGGAATAGCCGCAGCTGTAGTAGTATTGGGAGTTCTCATTAAAAAAGGAAAAATTTCATTAGAAAAATTATCAATAAGAAAACCATCAACAGAAAAAACTGAAGCTTAAAAACTTTCAATAAATACCTAAAAAACCTTTTTTTTTTATAATTTAACTCTCATCTGTAATTTCTTAATCGAAATTTTTTTTTAAGATTTTACATTCCCAAACCTAATTTACCATCAATTTAAAATCGTTTAAAATTTAGATGGTTATCTACAAATTTTGTTTTGCAATTCTTAGATGAATGACAAAAATTGAAAATGTACTATATATTTGCAGCGGCAATACATGCAGAAGCCCATTTGCTGAAGCCTTTTCAAAATGGTTTCAAAAGACTAAATACACTCATGAAATAAAGGAGCTCAATTTTGATTCAGCTGGAATTTACCATTATTATGAGCAACCTCAAGAAGGTACATTAAAATATCTTAAAACTAAGGGGATTGGAATGGATGATTTCCAAGCTAAAGATGCTGACGAAGAATTGTTAAATAAACAAGACCTTATTTTAACCTTCGAGGAGAAATACCATATCCGTAAATTAAAAAGAAAGTTTAGAAATATTAAGGATTTAGATGGTAAGCTGTTTTTATTATTGAAATTTGCTGGGGAAACTGAAAATTTAGAAATAGAAGATCCTTTTTATTTAGAGGAAAATGAGTACAATAAAATTCTAAAAAGAATTGAAAATGGGATAATTAAGGCTATCGAGAAAATTATCGAAATAAACATATCTGAAGATTAAAAAGAATATGCAGTTTTTTCTCAATTGGTAAAAATATATCTAAAAATTAAGTCACTCTGCAAACTCAACATATTTTTGGTCAAAGTATTTAACCACAAGAAATTTGGTAGGATTAAATGGTGAAACATTTCCACGGAAATTTTTTAGCTCTTTATTAAATTTATCTTCAAATTCTCGTGAAAACTCATCAAGTTTTTTAAATAGAACGGGTAATTCCATAGTCGTAATTAATGCAACAATATGATGCTTTCCATAAGTAAATAATAGATTAACTTCCTCTTTTTGAATTTGTCTAAGTTCTTTCTTACTATGGGTTATTTCAGAAATTATCATAATAATCCCGGATAGCACACCAGATACTAGATCCTCATCAAAGTCAGCTTTAGCTTCTCCTTCTTTAAATAATTCTTTATGTTCAAAATTTTGGTTATAGAGACAGACTCCATGCTTATTGAAAACGAAAATATTTTTTAATGTAGTTGCCCATTCTTTTTCTTTAGATACTAAGAATTCTTTCATTGCCATCATCCAAACCAAAAGGATCACTAAAAGAAATGCATTCAATAGATCTGGAAAGTTCGGTATAAAATTATTGAGTCCAGGAAATATATAATACATATCATTTATCCACCGACTAAATGTAAATCCGATAATTACTCCAAAGAGTAATAGAGACATATTAAATCCATTAATTCGACCTCTAAATTTCAAGTTTCCTCTCTCTGTTGAAAAATCTCCCGAGATTGTAAAAATTGCGAGTAAGAGAGGTAATATAGAAAACCCATAATGAATAGAGAGGAATACTTTTCTAGGGAGCCCAAAAATGTATGATGCTTCAATAAATGCCCCGTTAGATATAAGAAAAAATGATAGAACAAAAATTCCTAGTACTATAGATATTTTACGACCAATATTATCCAAAGCGCACCCAGCAAAAAGAAGATATATAAAAGATGCTATTCCATAGATAATAAAATCTACTTCAAAACTATATCTAGCCAATAAATCTCCCAGAATAAAACTTAGTATAAAAAAACTTGAAGCATATCGAAAAAAATGCTTTTCGAAAATAATATTTAGATATTTCTTATCTGATTTCAAACGTTCTTTTGTCTCCACATATTTATACTTTCTAGAACACCAGATTATAACCATAAAGATTCCAAGCTCTAAAACACTGAAATATATATATAAATATTCAAAAATTATGAATATTAAAGAAATAAACGCAATTGAAAAACCAGAAATCAAAAAATAGGCTGCTAATCTTCCCCGGTTTAATATATTAGTTTCATGAACGAATATTGTAAACCAAGTTATAATCAACTGAGGAATTGTTATTAGAATAACAAATAAACCAAAATAATAAAGAATTAATCCAGGTAACGCACTTATGAAAAGTCCAATAATACAAATGAGCAGTGTTAAATTAAAATATCTAGTTTTATTTTTAAAAATATCAACCAATATTCCGGATACGAGAAAGCTTGAAGCAAGAACAATTAAAAAAATATATACATCTACCCCAACAATTAAAACACCACTCGTTAACATGGCGTATTTAAACAAAAACGCCACAGCTATGAGTGTAATAGATAAAAAGGAGAAAAATAAATAAACTGATGTGTTCTTTGGTAAATTGATATCACGAATAAATACCCTAATGAACCAGTTCTTAACAGTTTCTTTTTTCATAAGAGCTAATTAGCAATGATTTTCCGCATTATTTGTTAGGAGCACTTTATATTTAATGTTTATGTAAAGATTTTCTCATAAATTTTATTTGGAAACCATTTCTTTTTATATATGATGCAATGTGGATAAGATTAAACGAATTCTCTTACAATGTTTTGGAAATACCGCTAGATCCCCAGCAGCTGAATATTTAGCACGATATTATGCTAATAAAAAAGGCGCTAATTTAACTTTTGAGAGTGCTGGTTTTATAAATGCTTTTTCATACATGCAACCAGAATCTCAAGAATATTTGAATGCTAAAGGCATAAATCATTCTGATTTTTGCCCTCAAATTATCAATCGGAAATTGCTTGAAAAACAGGATTTGATTATAACAATGGAGGCATCGCATGCTCAAGAAATAAGAGATAATTACCCTGGGATTGTTGATATCGATAAAAAGACATTCACTCTAAGAGAATTTAACGGAGAAACAGAAGAATTAGATATTATTGATCCATATTACACTAGTACTAACACCTACCAGAAAGTTCTTAGAATCATTGATGAAAATATCGAAAAAATGATAAATAAAATAATACAGATTAATCAATTAAAATCGTAATGATATAGTAAGAGAATTCTATATATGATAAGAAGCATTCTGTTTATTTGCTATGCAAACACATGCCGAACTCCAGCAGCGGAAAAATTAGCCGAACATTACGCTAAAAAATACAATCTAAAAGGAGTTTCATTCGATTCAGCAGGTTTGCACATCGCTTTCGATCATGCTCAATTAGAAACTATCGATTATATTACATCTAAAGGAATTGAATTGGAAGATTTTAGACCTAAATCTATTACGCGATCGTTGATAGAGAAACAAGATCTTATTATTGGCATGGAAAAATACCAATTAACAAAGATCCGAAATAATTATAAGGATATGAAAGAGTTTCTGAAGGGTAAGTTATATACTTTAAAAGAGTTCAATGGCGCGGGAAAACAAGACCTCAACATTCCAGATCCTTACAAAACTGGCAGAAAACGATACTTCGAGATTCTCGAAATAGTAGAAAAAAATATCGAACGCCTTGTTCAGAAAGTTAAAAAGATTAATCAGCTGAATTAAATATGAAAACGATATTCTAATCAGTTTTTAGAGATTGCTTACACTTCTGTAAAATATCTTATTTAATAAGTCGTAATATTTAAAATTTCAAACACTATTTGAAAAGATATACAAATATTCTTAGAATGCTATTTATGAACCAAATAACGATTAATAACGCAGTTATTGAAATATTCGTCGGCGATTTAATCAAAGTACAATATGATGTAATTGTAATTCCTACAAACAGTCGCCTTTTGCCAAGCGGTACTTTGCGGTGCAAGGTATTAAAAGAAGCCGGACATACTATACAGGTAGAATGTAATCAGATTATAAGAAAAATATCCAATGTTCCAATTGGAAGTGCAATAATCACATCTGGCGGTAATTTAAATGCTAATTTCGTATTTCACGTAAGAGCAGGCCACGATCAAAAAAAATTGATGTTGGCAACTTGGAATTCATTAATTCTTGCTGATAAAGAAGGTTTATCTTCAATTGCATTCCCTCCTATATCAATAGATGTTTTGGGGTTTAATGCTAAGATTTGCGCTGGAATAATGATTCCAACGATTCAGAAATACATCTTAGAGAAGAATAGAAATTTAAAAAATGTCTCAGTCTGTCTTGAAACCTTGCCTGAGTACAAAGAATTTGAAAGGGTTCTTAGTAATTTGACTACTTCTATTCTTTCTTAGACTTCGTGATGTTTTATTATTTTTGTTTGTTCTTTTTGCTTGATAATTATTCAAAAAATGTAACTTTTTAAAACAATAATCTATGTTATATGTAAGATTTTTAGTTCTAGTATAAATCAAATTCACATCTGATTTAAAAATCGAATTGAATTTGAACATTCAAAAACAATAAATTAGGGTAAGGGGATTCCTTTTTGGAAACAAATGGCATAAATGAGAATTTTTTAAACGATTTAAATAGAAGTATTAAAAATGATATCTCAAATATTAATTCACTAAAGGGATTTGAAATAATTTCTGAATCTATAGTCTACAAAATTCTTGACATATTCGGAAGAAACAGTTTGCTTTCAATGTTGTATCAAACAGGGTCAGGACCAGGAGAAGCAATCGCTAAAATAATAAAAAAAAAATATGCAAAGGATGACTTTGAGATTTTTGAGGCTGTAAAACTCTTAATGATTGAGTTAAGAGATTTTTACTCAATACAAATTAGAGAAGTTCAAGAATATCCTGATCATTTCAAAGTAATTATAGAAAATTATTGCTTTTTACGAGCACCTTATAGCGATAGGGAGAAACTTAAACCGGGCAAAGCATTTTGCCGTATTAATAAAGGATATTTTGAAACTGCCTTTAGAAAACTATTAGGAGATAAATTAAAAAAAGTAGAAATTAATTTTCTTCACGACGATCTCGAAAATGATGTTTGTGTAGAAGAGCTAATCTTTTATCCTAATCTTGAAACATCTAAATGAAATTACAAAATATCTTTAGACAGTATTTCCAATACTTTAGCCAATTTCATTTTTTTTTCCTCCATTAATGGACCAGCAGCAGCTGTAGCGGGTCCAATAGATCCCATTCCTAATTTTTCATGGATTTGCCAGTAGGCTTCTTCATAGATTTCCGTTTTTTTATTATAATCCTTTCGAAAATCTTGAAATGCCTTGTCAATTATCACATCTGCGGTCTTATCAAGTTCTTTTAATCTTTGATTAATATATTCTCCCGTTATATCTTTACCTGTATCAGGATCAATCATCCTTTGCACCATGTTGTTCTTCTGCAATTTCTTCTTTTCTATCTTTCATGAGATGTATGACACTACTCAAACCGAAATTTTTAATACAATAATGATTTCTTCAAGAGGATAATAATAACTGAGGTATAAAATTCTTCTTATGATGGAAGATCCGTTTTTTCATTATATTCAAATAGATCATATATTTGTACTTTTTAAGATACGAAATGTCAAAGATTAAAAAAAAAATTGAATTAGTTTACATATTACAATCTGATTTTAATAAACAATAAAATAAAATTTTAAAGAGGAAATATAAAAATGGCTGAAATTAAAAACATTGTTTTGATTGGTGCTGGTTTAATGGGTCATAACGCCGCTCAAATCTGTCTGATGGCGGGTTATAATGTTACATTAGTTGACATCAAGGACGAATTTGTTGATGCTGGTGTTGCTAAAATTGATGAAGGTTTAAAAAAACTTGGAGCGAAAGGAAAATTAGGTGAGGGCGTTTCTGCTGCAAATCTGATGGGAAATTTGAAAAAATCAATAGATATTGCAAGTGCAGTAAAAAATGCGGATTTCGTTATAGAAGCAGTTGTCGAGAAGATGGATGTTAAAAAACAGGTTTTTAAAACTTGTGATGAAAATGCTCCTCCACATTGCATCTTAGCAACGAATACTTCAACAATGAGCATTACTGAAATCGCTAGCGCAACAAATAGAGAAGATAAAGTGATAGGCATGCACTTTTTCAATCCCCCTATTTTAATGAGACTAATAGAAATAATTGCGGGTGAAAAAAGCTCTGATGAATCAATGGATATTGGTGTTGAATTAGGAGAAAAGCTTCCTTGTTTAAAAGGAAAAAGGTTCGTTCCAAAAGTCTTGAAAGATCGTCCTGGGTTTATTGTCAATCGCTTAAATGCACCAGTTCAAATTTATCTTAACTGGGTATTTGATCAAGCAGCTGAAAAGGGAATACCATGGGAACAAATCGATGCTGATGCTGCTGGTTTAATGCCAATGGGACCTTGTGAACTTGCGGATTATGTCGGAATTGATACTATGTTTCATGTAGGTAATTATTATGCAGAAACATTATCTCCTGATTTTAAACCAGGAAAAGTTATTACAAAGATGGTCGAAGAGAATAAACTCGGACGAAAATCGCCTCAAGGATTTTTCGATTGGTCAGCAGGCAGACCTAAAATAGATAAATCTAAAAAAGCAGGATTATTTACTGTTGAAAATTCCATGGCTATTATGCTAAACGAAGGTTGTCGCCTATTAGACGAGAAGGTCGTAACGGGATTCAAGGTAATCGACGAGGCGAACATGGCTGGAATGAATACTCCTGGACCTTTTGGTGGTGGTAAAAATCAATTTGAGAAGTGGTCAACCCTTCTAGATGAATTAGCAAACAAAACTGGAAAAGACTACCTGAGACCTTGTAAACTAATGAAGTCTGGTGGCTTTGTTAAAATGCGAAAGTAAGTGAAAAATCTAAATCTAAGTCATGCTTTTTTTCTTTTTTTTAAACTCTAATATTTGGTTATTCCATTTAGTTGCTTTCAAAGATCTAAAAAATTAATAAAAATGAAAAATTTGAAAGTTTTTAATTTTAATAAAGATAATACTAATTATTCTAAATTCATAATATTTCTACAAAATAGAACAATAAAAAAGAATATGGTTTAATGAAAGGTAATTAAAATGGCTGAAAATCTTAAGTTTGAAAATTTAAAAATTGAGTGGCCAACCACTAAAGATGATGAGGGAAATATAATTAGACAAGGAACGATAGATGGAAATTATGCTGTAATATCTATTAATCGTCCAGACAGGTTAAATGCTTTAACTGAACAAGTTGTTGCTGAAATTTCTCAAGCATTAAGGATAATGGAACTTGACGAATCTGTTCGTGCTGTAGTCTTGAGAGGTACCAAAGATTTTACAAAGAAACCTGCTTTTTCTGCTGGTGCTGACCTTGCAGCTATGGTAGATAAAAGACTGAAAATGAACGTTCCCATGCATATGAGTATAGCAATGAGAATAAGACATCGAGATTATGATGAACTTGAACAGTTTTCTAAACCTTTAATTGCTGCTGTTGATGGATTTGCATTGGGTGGAGGATTCGAGTTAGTACTAGCATGTGATATTGTTATTGCAAGCGACAGAGCAATCTTTGGAACACCAGAAATTCATCGTGGAATTTTTTCTGCTAACGGAGGTGTAACCAGACTAGCTGAAAGAATAGGAGTCAATAGAGCAATGCGCGTAGGATATTTTGGTGAACAGTTCGATGCAAAAACTATGCTTGATTGGGGTTTAGTAAGTTGGATAGGCTCCGCTGGTGACGAATTTGAAAAATTAGTTCATGAAAAAGCTAAATGGTTGGGAGATGCTCCAACAACTGCTTTATTTATTATAAAGAAATGTGTTAAGTTTGGAACAAGAAATATCCAATTAGGCATTATAATGGAACAATTTGGTTTTGGTATTAATAGTGCAAGTTCAGATTCTAAAGAGGGAGTTGCAGCGTTTAATAGGAAAGTCAAATGTCCTGTATGTAATGGTAAGGGAAAAATGGAGGATGAGAGTACCTGTAAAAACTGTGGGGGTAACAAAAGAATAAAAGATACCCCCCATTTCAAAGGGATGTAATCTCTTTTTTTTTCCCATTTATTTTTATTTTAAATTAAATTCTAAATCCTTTCTATAATTTTATTAACTATTCTTATTATTAAACAAGTAATGGAAGGTATCGAAGTTATTGAGGAAATAAATGATGGAAATCTCTATCTTCGTAAAATATCTAAAGAAGATATTGCATTTTTCTTTCAGAGTTTGAAAAATAGAGATATGACCAATTATCTATCGCTTGGACCTTTAATGTCTTACGAACATTCAAAAAGATTAATAAAAAACTATTTAAAATCATGGGAAAATTACCTCCAGTTTAATTATGTAATTGAATTAAGGGATAATCAAAAAACAACTAGAATTGGTTCTGTTAGTCTATGGAATATCAATTGGTTTCATCAACGTTCTGGAATAGGTATATGGATTCTCCCAACATTTTGGGAACGTGGGATTGGTAAGAAAACTATAACATTGATAAAAAATATTGGGTTTAATCATTTGAAACTGAACAGGATTGAAGCCCATATAGCTATAGAAAATGATAGATCGATTAAAACCTTTAAAAAATGTGGTTTTATTGAAGAAGGCACCCTGAAAGGATACCTTAATATCAACGGGGGCTTTCAAGATGCTCTCTTGGTAGCTTGTTTTAAAAATTAGAATATCCTTGGGTTTAGTTCGAAACCTCGTAAAAATCCTTTCGGTTTTACAATCTCGTCTATTTCTAAAGAAAACGATTTAAACTGAGAAAAATTCCCATTAAAATTGTTTAATTCTTTGTTGAATTTAGTTAAAAACCTATCAAGGACTTTAATAGCGACGCTATCAAGATTTTTTTTTTTAAGTTTTTTCTTATCTACTCTACTATCGCATTTAAAAATTAGATGATAATTAGATGTAGGATGAGTATAAAAGTAAAATACACTTTTATTCATCTTTAATGTATTCAAACTCTCTTTAAATCCATATTTTGTAAATCTACATATCTGATCGAAATAACTCGCAATCAGATGATAATTTTCATCCTCATTTGAACTACCACTAAAATTATGGAAAAATATGGGTATACCCTCAGCATTCAAAATAATGATCTTTTGGATCAATTTTTTTCCAAAAAATATATCTTTTTTTTACTATTTATATATTGTTCTTTTAAAAAAATAAGGTGGAGTTAGTATTAATTAAAACGGTTATTAATATGAAAATAAAAGTGGATTGTTCTGCCAAAATAACGGAGGTTTAAATTTCATAAGTTTTATATTATGATTTTTTTGTTTTGATTAATTCTATAATCTCTTTAAAAATTAATAGGGAATTATCATACTCTTCCTTCATTAAAGCCTTTATTGCTTGTGAATTAAGTTCTCTAGCTTTATTCGTAATCTCTTCGGTTTCTGCAACCAATTTTATTTTTTCTTCAAGTATATTTATGTATTCATTAAATCTCTCAATATTTTTAGTTTTACTTATAAACCGGGATATTTTAATTATTTGGTTGATATTGTTAATAGCTTGTTTAAAATGGTTATGTACGATGTTATCCTTAATGAGAACTTCTAAAGCTTTTAACTCATCCTCTAATTTGAGGTATTTACTTTCAGCATCAAGAATATATTTTTTCTTTGCTATTAATTTTTGAATATATTCTATAAAACCCTCCTTTTCTAAGTATTCGATTTTTAAGTCTAGAATTCTTTTAGCTTTATCAAATTCGTAATTTTCTGTTAATCTTGATACTTCATTTAAATCTGTCTCAATACCTTCATTAAGAACATATTTTTTTCTTAATTCTATAAATAATTTTTCGGAAGTTTCCCACATTTTAAGGATTTCAACATCAACGAGCTTTTTTAAAAGCACTTTTGCTTTTTCTATTGTTTCTCCCGCTAAAGAAAGATTATTAGTATTAATATAACTATTAAATTGTATTTCTAATGATCCCAACTGCCTAGTTATGTTTTGTTCCTTTGTAATGAATTCATTCCATATTTTTGAATCTCTTGATAAAAACTCACTTACGTTATCAAAAGAATTCAGATCAATATTTTTTTCATAGTATTGCTTAAATGTCTGAACCAACTCATGAGCTTCTTTAATGTTTCCTTTTTCTACAAGTGTATTAAATTCTTCTTCTAAACCCTCGAAATCATTTTTGATAACGATAAATTTATGCTCATCTTTAGCTTGTTTATAAAGATTAGCGATGTATTCTCCTTCTTCTCTAACAACAGAATATAATTTGGCTCGCTCTGCAATATCCATAATTTCTTCAGCAAC
>Ga0315553_10001420_pt1 | contig 19865 bp, 13 predicted proteins | sample SalMarSW160140MG_FD_203099 | JGI IMG/M metagenome (GOLD analysis project Ga0315553, IMG submission 203099) | Salt marsh sediment microbial communities from the Plum Island Ecosystem LTER, Massachusetts, United States - Salt Marsh Sediment SW1601-40 ... | reverse complement strand
ATTGCGGGAGACCATCCTTGCCCGTTTCTGGGTGGGACCGTGACCGTGCAAATGGCGGGCCGTGTTTGATGAATCGGTCATGCGGCGTAGATGCAGAGCGCGGGAGAAGGCGAACACCGCGAAACGTCGTGGGCTTTCGGGTTCGTGCCCGGCAAGCCCGTCGAGAGGGATTGCGCCGCGACTGTCAGAAGGTGGAATCCGCTGTCAGAAAGTGGACCATGCTAGCAATGCCAGTGGCGGTCCCACTCCATGCGGCGTGAGATGAATTGCTGCGGCATGCAAGTCGAAGGCGTTCATTTTTTAGGCGGGGTGTTCATTTTTTTGGCGGTCCGATGCCGTATCGCTGAATCCTGGCATGCAGGGTGGGACGTGTGAGACCGAGCAACTGAGCCGCTTGGGTTTGGTTTCCTCCCGACCGCGCCAGCGCTTCGGTGATCATGAGGTGCTCGATGCTGGCGAGCAATTGGTCATGGGTACCTTCGCCGCGACGTGTGTCCAGGTAGCGACGTACCAGGTCGCGCAGCAGCTTGTCGTTCACCCCGGATAATTGCTGGGAGGCGCTTTGCGTGGTGTCGCGAGCGAGGGCGATATCGGCGGCCTGGATGGGATAGCCGCGGGTGAATATGAGCGTGCGGTAAATGCAATGCTCCAATTCGCGTACATTGCCGGGCCAGTCGTCCGTGCAGATTGCCTCCAGTGCCTCGTCGGAAACGACGGGCTTCTCGACGTTCAACTCACGCGAGTATCGCTCGAGAAAATAACTCAACAGTTTGGGGATGTCGCCCCGACGTTCGCGTAGCGGCGGGACGTGGATGGTGACGACGTTTAATCGGTGATACAAATCCTCGCGAAACGTCCCCTCGGAGATGGCACTTTCCAGATTGCGGTTGGTAGCGGCCAGGATGCGCACGTTCGACAGGATGGTCTCGCTGCCGCCGACCCGCTCGAACGTTTTCTGCTGCAGCAGGCGTAGAATCTTCGACTGTACCGCTGCGGAGGTATCGCCGATTTCGTCGAGAAATATGGTGCCTTCATTCGCTTGCTCGAACTTGCCGATTCTCCGTGCCTGAGCGCCGGTGAACGCACCGCGTTCGTGGCCGAACAGATCACTTTCCAGCAGCGCCTCGGGAATCGCCGCACAATTGACCACCAACAGAGGGCGGTCGGCCCGCAAGCTGTACTGATAGATCGCGCGGGCAACGAGCTCCTTGCCCGTGCCCGATTCGCCGCGAATCAGCACAGTGGCATCGGTCGCGGCAACTCGGCCGATCGCCTTGAGCACTTCCTGCATGCCGGCACTATCGCCGATGATGGCGTCGGCGGCACCGGCGGCGACGCCCGGATTGAACTCGACGCTCCGCTGCATCAGGCGGACGCTCTCCAACGCCCGGTCAATAGCCGCCACCATCGCATCGGGCTCGAAGGGTTTGAGTTGATAGTCGAAAGCGCCGAGCTTGGTGGCTTCGATGGCCGTATCCATCGTCCCTTGACCGGTCATGATGATCACGGGCAGCTTCGCGTTGACGGATCGGATTCGCAGCAGCGTGTCGAGCCCGCTAGCGCCCGGCATACACAGATCGGTGACAACGATATCCGGCTGCTGCTGGCGGACGGACTCCAGCGCGGCGTCGCTGTTGCTTGCCATGAAAACGCGATGTCCCAATCCGGACAGCATTTCCTCGAAGGCGTGCAACACGCCTCGTTCGTCGTCTACGACAAGGATTCGTCCCATGAGGGGTGTCACTCCGCGACTTAAGGGGACAGCGCCGGCCGAATACGCGATTCGCTCATGGGCAGCATGCATTTCGAGTCGACAGCTGGGATCCAGACTACCCATTGCGTCCCCTGCGATCCCGACGATTCCAATTCCAGCAAACCAGCGTGTCGGGCCATGATGGATGCCGCGACACTAAGGCCCAGCCCGGTACCGTTCTCTTTGGTGGTAAAGAACGGTTCGAAAATGCGCTGCTGGACGTCTGCTGTCATTCCGCCTCCCGAGTCTGCCAGACGAACCGCGACCATGTCGCGACCACCGCGATGCGCCGACGCGCAGGAAAGGCGTACTTCGCCCCCGCGGGGCATGGCATCGATGGCGTTATTGATCAGATTGAGAAAGACCTGCTTCAATTGCTCGGCGTCGACCATGACCTGTGGTAGTTCGCGCCCCTCTCGGCGGACTAGCCGAATCCGCTGGGTTTCCAGGGATTGGTGCACTAACTCGGTGGTTTTGTCCAGCACCAGCGAAACGGATTGTGGCTGCAGTTTCAGTCTCGGTGGCTTCGAGAACTCCAGAAAGTTGCGGACGATGCTCTCCAGTCGTGCGATTTCCTCCGAGATCATATCGAACTTCTGCTGCGCTTGGTCGTCCTGACCCAGGGTGCGGCGTAGCGAGTACAACCACATCTTAACGGAGGTCAAGGGATTGCGGATTTCATGGGCCACGCTGGCGGCGAGTTTTCCCACCGCCGCCAGTTTGTCGGCATGGGCAAGCTGCGTACGGCTCTGTTCCAGGTCCGAGCGAGTCTCCGCGACGTTGGTCATCAGGAGTTTTACGTAATGGCCCAGTTCGCGCAGTTCATCGCTGATGGCCCCTTCTGCGTCTCGTTCCCTCTGTCCCGCGACGGCGCGAACCTCCACCGCCATCCTCTTCAAGGGAAAGATAACCCCTTGAAAGAACAAACAAAGTAACCCCACTCCCAGCACCACGGTGACGGCAAACGTGACAATCGCCATGGCGGTACTCCGCTCGACTTGCCGCCGGACACGTGCACTGGCGTCATCAACGAGTCGATTGTTCACGGCGATGTAGTCTTCGCACAAATCGTAGGCCTGTTGATTGAGCGCCACAACATCGTGCAGCAGCATCTTTGTCGCCGCTTCTTCTTGTCTGGCATCGTACAGTTCGATGACTTCGTCGCGCTTCCGCGTATAAGCCCCCTGCACTTCCTCCAGTCGATCCAGAACCTCTCGTTCCTCGGTCGACCGTGCGGCGTCACGTGCCCGCCCCAGCCAATACCCGAAGTCCTGGCGATGTTGATCGAGTTGATCCAGCCACGCCTCGTTGCCCTCGTCGAGGATATACGATGCTGCGTAACCGCGCTGCTCCAACAACGAAATCTCCAATTCCTCGGCTGCCCGAAGGCTCTCGAGATTCTCCACCACCAGCGTCGTCTGAATTGCCTCGAACCGGTACGCCGAGCCGATCGCCACGATGTTGCTGAGCAGAGCCAGCAACAGCACGCCCAAAACCGCGATCGAGATCTTGGAAGCCAGCGTGAGACGCATAGAGTACCTTCCGTAGTATTGCGGCCGATTCGTTTGGCGCCTCATCCGGCGTGGCTATGCAGGTATTGCAGGATGACACTTCCGTGCGACCGCAGAGTCCTTATGCCTCACCAATCAAGAAGCGGTGGAGGCAAGGTTGGGAACGCCAGTATTCAATGCGCGGGCAGGCAACGCAAGATCGCCTTGACGAAGTGCCCCGGTCGAGAAAACGCACCGGCTTACCGGTTGGTTCAGGTGCCCGCACTGGGGGGCGCCCCTGGGTCCGTCCAGAGGTCGAGTTCTTGCGGTTTTCGACGGTAACACGAACGGACTGGTTCGAAGGCACCTTCTGGCCGGCCGCGCTCATGCTGGCGGCCGGCGCGCAAAGAGGGTGGCAGCACCCGGGCGAAACCTGATCCTTTAGCGTCGTGATCCAGAGGAGCGGCGGGTCGGGCTTTTCGTGGAGTGTCGGCCCGGAGAAAGGCAACAACTGTACCTTGGACGGCTGGATGCCCTGCCGCGCTATCGAGCTGTCGTCGAGCAGGAGAGGTGCGGAACGGCCTCTTACTGATCTGGCACTGTGAAATGGAATGCCATGCAGCGATCAAGCCCGATCGCCTCGGCGCGGCTTCTCGGCCCGCGGTAACAGAGGTGCATCAAAGCGTACACATGTCGACGTTGTCGAAATTGCGGCCGTAGAATCGCATGTACTGCACCTTGCGTTCCACCGCTTCGATTACGTGGGCGCTGAAGTTCACTTTCTCGAACTGCTGCGCGCTGCCCAGCCCACCGGGACTGAAGACGTTGATCTCCATCAATTTGTCGCCGACGATGTCGAGTCCGACCAGGAACATTCCGTCCTGAACGAGCTTGGGGCGGACGACTTCGGCGATGTGCAGTGCCGTTCTGTCCACTTCGGCGGCGGCTTTCGTGCCGCCCGCGTGAATGTTGCTGCGCATGTCGCCGCCGGTGCGTACGCGGCGAAACGCGGCGTACTTCTTTCCGACGCGGAGCGGTCTGCCGTTGATCACGAATAGGCGCATGTCTCCTTGTTCCGCGGCGGGCAGATACTGTTGTGCGATCACGTAGCCATCGCGGCTCACCGCGTCGATCATTTGATTGAGATTGGGGATGTCATTCTCGCGCACGAGGAAGACGCTCGCGCCGCCGGAGCCTTGCAGCGGCTTGATAACGATCGTTCCCTCCTCCCTGGCGAACGCCTTGATCTCATCGCGTTGGCGCGTAATCAGCGTTCGCGGCCGGACCTGTTCCGGAAAGAGCTGGAAGTACATTTTGCTGGATGCTTTCGCCAAGCCGTTCGGGTCGCTGAGGACGATAACTCCCTGGCGCATGGCGATTCGCGCGAATTCCGCCGCCGCCGTTGCAGCCCACGGGCGACTGATCGCGTCGTCGGACGGCACGTTGCGAAGCATAAGCACATCCAGGTCATCGACCGTAATGCGCCGCTTTACGGCGTTTTGCCCCTGCAGCTCCGCCGTGTAGCTGTCCGAAGTGGCGTACTTGGTTTTGGGCACCGAAGTGGCCTGGGCGCGGATCTTGCCGTCGGGGTCGTAAGCTAAATCGCCCACTCCCATCACCCACACCTCGTGGCCACGATTGACCGCGGCCTGCCCCAGGCGGCTGGTCGTGAATTTGCCTTCCTCGGTCTTGAGGTCGTTAACAAGGAATCCCACTTTCACGATTCTGTCATTCCTTTACGAACGAGCAGCATTTGCCGTTAGCCGACGCGTGGAAGCAAAAGGAGTATGGGTTTAGAGTAATCGCCTACAACGTACACATATCGATATTGTCGAAGTTGCGGCCGTAGAACTTCATATAATGAACCTTTCGGTCCAAGGCTTCGACGACGTACTTGTTGAAGTTGATTTTCGTGAACTTTTGCGCGCTCCCCAGTCCGCCGGGACTAAAGACGTTAATCTCCATCAGCTTGTCGCCGACGACGTCGAGGCCGACCAGGAACATGCCGTCCTGGACGAGTTTGGGCCGCACGACCTCGGCGATGCGCAGCGCCGTCTCGCCTACGTCGGCGGGTGCCAGCCGACCCCCCGCGTGGACGTTGCTCCGCATGTCGCCGCCACTGCGCACGCGTCGAAACGCGGCGTATTTGCCCCTGACTCGAAGGGGTCGGCCATTCATCACAAACAGGCGCATGTCGCCTTCCTGCGCGGCCGGCAAGTACTCCTGGGCGATGACGTATCCATCACGGCTGACCGCATCGATCATTTGATTGAGATTCGGCATGTCATCGGGTCGCACGAGGAAAACGCTCGCCCCGCCCGAGCCTTGGAGCGGCTTGAGCACAATGCGTCCTTCTTGCTTTGCGAACGCTTTGATCGCGTCGCGGTCGCGGGTAATCAGCGTGCGCGGTCGAACCTGCTCCGGAAAGAGCTGGAAGTACATTTTGCTGGCGGCTTTCGTCAAGCCGTTCGGATCGTTGACGACGATCACGCCGTGACGCATTGCCACGCGCCCAAACTCGGCCCCGATGGACGCCGCCCACGGACGGTTGATCACATCGTCGGAAGGGACGTTGCGAAGCATCAACACATCTAATTCATCCACGGTGATTCGTTCCAGCACCGAGTTCTTTCCCTGCAAATCGGCGAGATACGATTCGTGCGACTTGTACTTCTTTTTGGGCACACTGCGAGCGCGGGCGCGAACCGATTCGTCAGGATCGTAGGCCAGGTCGCCGACGCCCATCACGAATACATCATGACCCTGGTTCACCGCCTCACAGCCCAGCCGCGTGGTCGTAAAGCCAGCCTCTTCTGTCTTGACGTCGTTGACGAGGAATCCAATTCTCATTCGCCTTTCCTCCCCAATAAGTCCAACAGGGGCATGCCGTTGTGAAGCTGATCGAGTCGCGCAAGTGCATCGGGCTGCGTCATGTATCGCGGAATCAGTGGTGGTTCGCGCAACACGCCGCGCCATTGAAGCTCGCGAATGATCGGTATGTGCTGGACCGCGACTTTGCCGACGAACAGCGGTTCCAATTCGCCCCCTTTTTTCAGATAGTCCAGGATTTCGAGCAGCCCGCGTAGATACACCGCGTCCTTGGTCAGCCCGCCACCGCGGTACGTCCGCATGGCGACGGAAAAGGCCACCTGGTGCGCGAAGTCATGTTTGCTCACGAGCTCGCGAAAGACGTCGACGAACGAAGCTCCATCGGTCAACCTGCGCACCGCGATCACGCGAGCGGCGAGCAATCTTAGCCGCGGGTGACTCAGTCCACCCACCAGGTACTCAGCCAATACGGCCAGGCCTTCTTGCAAGGCGTCGTAACCGGCCAGACCTGTGTAGAGTTGCCGGAATGGGTGCGATCGGCCGTTGTAGTAGGTGAGTACGTGGGTGCCCACTTCATGCTGAATGAGTGCCTCGACGCGGGAAGGCGCAATGCGCGACTGTGTGCTGATGAGCAGATTGCCCCGCGATACCATCAGGCTCGACACGTCGTCGCGCACTTCGACCGAGGCGTTGACTCGTGCGTCCTGCTGTCGGAGGTATTCGATTTCTCCGCGGGCGCGCTCGGCGAACGCTTCCGGCGAGAGCTGCGCTTCCCGCGATTCCTCGCGGCGGCGGCGCGGAACCTTGTCCAGAATCTCGACAGCACGATGGTACAGGCGGTCCTCGACGCCCCCGTACAACTGAATGCTCTCGTGCAGGAATCGTGATGTGTTGCGATCCTGAAGCATCGTGATCTGTCGATCCAACTCGTCGAGCTTTTCCCGGAACAATTGCGCGAGAGCAGGGTCTTCCACGCGCTCAACGGGGGCCTTGTACAAGCTGCGCTTCAGCACAACCGGCTCGGCGGGCAGCGGCCGGTAGTGAAAGGTGGGTGTGCGTTCGTAACGACTGCGGATGAATTCTTGCCACGCCTGCGCACTGTTGACCGGCGTCACTTGCAGCAAGAAATCGAACGCGTCCGATGCCTGAGCCAGTTGGCGATCGACTTCCCAAACGGCCTGCACCACCGCCTTCCGACCGAGCGCATGATAGTGGGCCGGGCGATGTAGCGTCTGTTTGCGGGTAAACTCGAAGAAGGACCGTCGCAACGCAACCGTCAAGCTCCGTCGCAACTGGCGCAGCACGGCCGGAAAGACCTCGCCATTCTGACTGTCGCGATATACCGGCGTGACTTCCAGACCGTAGACTTGGCAACCGATCTGGGCCGACACGTCGTTGGGCAGCAGTGCCGGCAATCCCCTCGGGCCGCACTTGATCGCCGACGTCGTGGTTACTTTCGCCTTGCGTTTACCCAGACGAATGCGACTGAGTGCCTCTTGAAACTCGTCCACCATCGCGTCGGCGGCCGGGCCCTTCGGGGAAACCACGCGGAATTGCGGCACCAGGTCGGCCGTCGTCGTGGCGCCTTTCGACACGACGGGCGCGCCGGCCCAAAGCTCCAACACCAGGCAGGCGCTGAACTCTTCCACCAGCACTTCGGCAACCGCATGCACTAGTTGCCGAAGTTGCGGCTGCAATCTCCGCGTCCCCGCGCCAATCAAGTACGACGCCTCGCTCGTGGCCAGTCGCTCGGTGCCCGCATCATGCCCGCGGACGGGCCGACGGTATACGCATAAGAACGGCAGTTGGCGGTCGATGTGGATCCTTCCCCACACCGGTAATGATCGACGCACCCGCTTGTTTTCGCGCAAACGCTGACAAACGATGCCGATCAGTCGCTCGGAGATGACCTCAGGCCGCCGCGGCCCTTTGTTCGCAGCCCCCATGTCACAGCTTCCTCAGCTCCTGGAGGATTCCAGGAACGGTCGCTTGCAGCGCCTGACCGATAGCGTCCACGAGCGCCATCTCCGCTTGGCCCGTCCACTCGTCCATGAAGAATTTTTTGAATTCGATGGACAGCACACAAGCCGAGTCGGGGAAAGTCTCGTGCGTCCAACGCGCGCAGTTTCCGCCAAAGAATTTCACATTCTCGCGCACGTCCAGCTTACCACCGGGAAAGTCAAAGTCGGCAAGCTCGCGGAGGAAGCGGTCGATGACCGCCGCCCACTTGGCCCGGTCCTTCATGGTGCCGGTGCCGACGTTCACTTGCGGATGGCTTTCGGCGTCGGCGGGCGCCGCCTCCCCACCGTTGCGCCGATGGTTGTAGGTGTGCAAGTCGTAGACCACGAATTTACCGTATCGCTCAGTGAAGTCGCTGTACAGGTCCCGAAGAGCCTGATAGAAGGCTTCGTGCTGGTCCCAGGAGCGTTGTGCCACGTCGTCCGGCAATTCGTTTTTCCAGACGTTCAATCCCCAAGCATCTTCCGCCGTGCGATAGAGAGCCTTGTCGCGAGGCCGGTTCAGGTCAATCTCAAAACGGGAACGCAAACCGACGATGCGCGTCGGAGCCAGAGCGGTCCAAAGTCCGCTGTAGGGATCTTCCTCGCGAAGTCGAGCCAGTTCGTCAAGGGCCATGTGCTCGAGAAGTTCCTCGCGTACTTCGTGCCCGTCGTGAAGCGCCGTGGCTACCAGGGGCCCCGTACCCAACTGCAAACTCCAGATTTGTTCAGTCATCTGCCGGCTCCTTGCGAGGATGAATTCCTCGATCGCGGTGGAACGATCGAGAAAACGACGTCGATCTCCCGCTAACGGGAGAACGACTCGTCCTTGTCACAGGATGTGATTTTGCTGCCCAAGCGGCGGCGTCTGCCAGAAGTCGGGCAATCCCCAGGGCTCGACGCGTGTCGAGCATTTTCGCGGCCCGTTCGCCGCGCACTCGGCCATTCTGCGCGTCGTCGTGCGGCAAGCAGGGCGGAACCCCATAGCAGAATGGCTGGGTGTTCCCCCTTTGGGGCAGCGTGTTTCTGCCCTCTGATTTTCTGAGCAGGCCTGCCGGCAAATCCACTACTCCTTCAGCGTCGTGATCCAGAGCAGCGGTTGGTCGGCCTCGTCGACGCGCAACTCGCTTTTGAGCCCAGCTTGGAAGAGCAACTGCGAGAGCGCCTTGTCGTAAAATGTTCGGCCGGAAGGGAGCGAAACTTTCACCTCGGACGGCTCGATGCCCTGCCGGGCCATCGAGTTGTAGTCGTACAAGAGCGGAGCGCCGACCCGCTTGCGGATGGCGTCGACCGCCGTGCTCAGCTCGATTTCCTTGATCTCCACGTTCAGAAACTTGAACAGGTCGGGCAACGTTTCCCGAGGTGGTTTGCCCGATGGCCAGCCGACCGGCCACGTCTCCTTCACGCTGCGGCCGTCGGTAATGACCAGGCGCAGCTTTCCGCCGCGCGGTTTGTCGGGCACCAGTACCAGCCCGAGTGGCCGCAGCGCCGCCGCCAGCGCCGTGCCGCTCGAAAGCCCGTTCAACTCGTCGGGCACGGGGTCGCCGGCGGCAAGAGCGGCTTTGGCGGATGCGCTCAATTCGATCGGCAATGTAATGCCGCGGGAGATCTTATCGATCACTGAATCGGATGGCTGCCCGCGCGTGGAGAACGACACTTTGACCGAGAGCGTCTCGTGCGCTTCGACCAGCTCCTTGCTGGTGAGCCCGAACGCGCCGCGTTCGGCGCCGATATCATCGGCGCCTCCCAGCTTCAGGTCGGCGATCCACTCCTTGATCGCTCCCTTGTCGCTCAGCGTAAAGCGGCGGCCGCCCGGCAGGATAAGCTGGTTGCGATCGGTAATGACACCGGTAACCGCGTAACTGGCCGACTCGCCGGAACCGCGGGTGACCACTTCCGCCTTGTCGCCCGATCGCGCGGAGCGAACGCGCAGGCTATCGGCGCCGGAGTTCTTGAGCGCCTCGATCCACGCTTGCGGCGCAGTGACGGGGGCACGCTCTTCGGTTACCAACTCCAGCTCGACGCGAGGGGCGGCGAGTGCGACGCCGGCCAGCGCGGCAATTGCGATTGCGACGACACATGCGGCAAGGCGGTTCGTGCGCATCGTTGATTCCGCTTAAACAGCCCCGGTCGGAAGACCGGGGATTGGTTGAATTTGATTGGCTTCTGCAAAGCGCCGCGTCCATTCGCGGCTAATCTGGGAGACCTGCGCGAACAATTATAGCACTCTCGGCGCCAATCGAGAAAACACGGCTTCCGGCCGTGCCCGCAATGGTTGCACGAGCCGCAATCGAACGCCAAAATGTTGGTTTCGCAAAAGTCCGGGATCGACGAGCAACGGCCACTTTGAGCATTCCTCGGTACTGCTTCTCTTCGCCGGATGCGGGTCCCTCCACGCCTCAAGGAGCACACAACATGGCGCGACTCGTGACGCTGTTCACCGGCCAATGGGCCGACCTGACGATCGACCAGATGGCTCGTAAAACCAGGGAGTTCGGCTACGACGGCATCGAGCTGGCCTGTTGGGGCGACCATTTCGAGGTCGACAAGGCCCTGGCCGACGAAGGCTATTGTGCCCGCAAGCGCGACCTGCTGGAAAGCAACGAGCTGCAATGCCGCGCGATCAGCGCCCACCTCGTAGGTCAGGCGGTGCTCGACACCATCGACGAGCGGCACAAGGCGATTCTGCCGCCGTACGTGTGGGGCGACGGCAACCCGGCCAAGGTGAATCAGCGGGCCATCGAGGAATTGAAGAACACCGCCCGTGCTGCCCAGAAGCTCGGCGTTGAAGTGGTCAATGGTTTCACGGGTTCGAGTATCTGGCACCTCAACTACTCGTTTCCGCCCGTGCCGCCGAGCATGATCGACGCGGGCTTCGATCTGTTGGCCGAGCGATTCCATCCGATTCTCGACGTGTTCGGCGAGTGCGGTGTGAAGTTCGCCCTCGAAGTTCATCCGACAGAAATCGCGTTCGACCTGCACACCGCCGCGCGGGCACTCGACGCGCTCGATCGACGCGAGGAGTTCGGCTTCAACTTCGATCCCAGCCACTTGCATTGGCAGGGGGTCGACCCGGTCGAGTTCATCCGCGCGTTTCCCGACCGCATCTACCACGTGCACGTAAAGGACGCCATCACCACGCTGAACGGCCGCAGCGGCATTCTCGCCAGCCACCTCAACTTTGGCGATCCGCGACGTGGGTGGGACTTCCGCAGCCCGGGACGCGGCGGAGTTAATTTCGAGGAGATCATCCGCGCCCTGAACGAGGTGGGCTACCAGGGACCGCTGTCGATCGAGTGGGAAGACTCAGGCATGGACCGCGAGTTCGGCGCCCGTGAGGCTTGCGAGTTCACCAAGCGACTCGATTTCGCTCCCAGCGGCCGAGCCTTCGACGCGGCCTTCGCGGATTAGCTGCGTTCGCGGAACAAAACGTCCCTAAGCCCACGGATTGCCGTCCGTGGGTCTTCGCGACGTTGCGCAAATCCGCGTTCCGCCGTGGACACCAATGGTACACTATAGTCAGGCGGAATCACGGCACTGGAACGACGTAAGCGCCCTGACCGCGCTGCCCGCTGCGCTGCATCCTCGGGAATCGCGTCATGAATTGCCCCGCTGGCAACTGTGCATTTCGCGCCGAACCACGCGCGACGCCACCGTTGCGCCGAGCTGCGCGGTGGCTGTTGGTAATTCTCGCGAGCGCAGCGTTCGTCGTGGCGCCTCTTACCGCCGCGCGTGCGGCCGATTCGGTCAACGAAGCGTTTGCCGAGCTCGAGCAGCGCTTCGCCGATGAGTTCGCCAAGCTGGCCGACACGTGCGACAAGCTGAGATTTGCCGAACAGGCCGCCGCGACACGGGCGTGGCTCATCCGCCGCGATCCCGGTCGACAGTACCTGTTCGTTCCGGCCACCGAAGAAGATGTTCTGCACCCGACCGCCGACGATCCGTTGGCCGTGCGGAAGCGGCAATGGTACGACGCATTCCGCAATCTTCGGACCGAGCGTGCCAAGGCGCTGTACGAGCTGGCCCGCGAAGAGTGCCGCGGCGGCGACGTAACCCGGGCATACCGCTATCTGTGCGACGTGCTGCGCGACGACCCCGATCACGTCGACGCGCGTAAGATTCTTGGCTACACGCGAGACAGGAGTGGCGCGTGGCGTCGCGCGGGGGAACCGATTCGCTCGAAGATGGTGACCGTGCCCGAGGCCCGCCTCGGCTGGGCGGCGCGGAAGTACTGGGAGATCGAGTCGCCCCACTACCTGGTTCTCACCAACGACAGCGCGGCGGCCGGCGTCGAGCTCGCCGGCGAATTGGAAACGCTGCTCGACCTGTGGCGGCAGGTGTATACGCCGTATTGGATCACGCGCGAGGAGCTCGCGCGGCGTATCGACAAGCCGGCTCTGCCCGCGGCGCCGCGGCGGAAGCACAAGGTGGTGCTGTTCCGCGATCGCGACCAGTACATCGAGCGGCTGCGCGCGGAGAATCCCCAGATCGAGCTGTCGCAGGGAATCTACTTCGACGGCGTCGAGACGGCCTTTTTCTACAGCGGCGATGCGGAAGCACGCGCCACTTGGTTTCACGAGGCGACGCACCAGTTGTTCCAGGAGGTCGAGGGCGTAACGGCCGGTGTTGCGGAACGAGCGAGCGCCTGGGTCGTCGAAGGGGCGGCTATGTACATGGAATCGCTCACGCGACGCGACGGCTACTATACCGTGGGTGGGCTAGACGCACGCCGCGTGCAGTACGCCCGGCAACGAGCGCTCAGCGAACGATTCTACATGCCGCTGGCGGAACTCGTCTTGCTGGGGCGTCCCGCATTGCAGCAGCATGAAGATGTGCGGCGGCTGTACAGCCAGTCGGCGGGCTTAGCGCATTACCTGATGGACGGCGAGGATGGCAAGTATCGAAGCGCGCTCTCGAATTACCTCGCCTTGGTGTACCGCGCCCGCGATCGCGATGATTCGCTGGCGACGCTGACCGGGATCTCTTTGGCCGATCTGGATGCCGGTTACCGCCGGTGGCTCGATGTCACCGACGCCGATTTGGCGGCGCTCCAACCTTCGCCGCTGGTGCGCGAGCTTTGGCTCGGTAATACTTCGATCACCGACGCGGGGATGGCGCACCTGGCTGGCATGCTCGATTTGGAGCAGCTCGACCTTTCCGGCACGAAAATAACCGACGAAGGTCTGGCCGAGCTCGCGCCGCTGGCGAATCTCAAAGTGTTGGACGTGAGCGGCACGGCCGTCACGCCCGAGGGGCTGGCGCGGCTGAAAGAACAGATCCCCGCGCTGCGCGAACCGGAAAAATAGCTCAGCCGGGGATCCGCTCGTGTTGCCGATTCCGCAGTCCGTTGTCAGTCGCTCGTCCTGCCGCCGGCTGAAAACTGAACACTGAAAACTCTGTCTGCATAGAGTCCGTTTTCTGCACCTTGGTGGATCGAACGTCATGCGACCCTGGGTACTGGCCGAAACGAATTACGCCCACGTCAAGGCGAACCGCTACGAAGTGGCGGTGCTGCCCCTCGGCGCCACCGAGCCGCACAACCTGCACCTTCCCTACGGCACCGACACGCTGGAAAGCACGGCCATCGGCGAGCGCGTATGCCAGGCGGCTCACGAGCGCGGTGCAAAAGTCGCGCTGCTGCCCATCGTTCCGTACGGCACGGAGACCAACCTGCGGGCGTTTCCGCTGGCGATGAACTTGCAGCCGACGACGCTGTTTCGCGTGATCGGTGATCTGGTCGCGTCAGTCGCCGACAGCGGCATCCGCAAAATGCTGCTGTTGAACGGGCACGGCGGCAACGACTTCAAGCCGCTGTTGCGGGAGCTGTGCGGCTTGACGCCGGTGCACCTGTTCCTGTGCGACTGGTTTCGTATGCCGGCCGACTGTTACGGCGAGATCTTTGACAAGCGCGACGACCACGCGGGCGAAATGGAAACGTCGCTGGCGCTGGCGTACTTTTCGCATCTCGTGGCGCGGCGCGAAGACGGTTCGCTCGCGGCCGACGACGGCGCGACGGCCAAGTCGCGATTCGAGGCGCTCAATCGCGGCTGGGTATCGATCACGCGGCCGTGGCATCTGCTTACAACGAATACGGGATCGGGCAACCCGCACGCCGCCAGCGCCGAAAAGGGACAGCGACTAATGGAAGTGCTCGTCGAGCGGCTGGCGACGTTTCTGGTCGAGCTCTCAGCCGCTGATCTCGACGAGCGGTTTCCGTTTTGAAGGCGCCGCGTGGATCGCTAGAAATGAAAATCGAATAGCTCCGGCCGGAAGGCCGGGGTTGAATCGCGGCGACACAAATCCATCACAACGATCGCGCAAGAACTCACGCGGTGAGGTCGGGCACTCGGCGTCGCCTCGTCCTTCCGTTGACCTTCCTCGGGGGTAGGGGTAGATTAACCCGTCCCTTTGATCCGACGTGGTGGGCGTAGCTCAGTTGGTTAGAGCACCAGATTGTGGATCTGGGGGTCGGGGGTTCAAGTCCCCTCGTCCACCCTTGATGGCGTCGCCTCTCGCTCCGCGAGAGGACGTCCGCGCTTCCCGGCTCTTTGCGGAGCGAATGGCAATAGGCCGATCGATAGGGCTCGGACTGGATTCCCGCCTGCGCGGGAATGACAGTTTCTCCAATCCCCAATCCCCAATCCCCAATCCCCAATCCCTGGCAAGCGCTCCGCTGCGCGTCGCGGCTAACCGCGAGGGGCGCACGATCGTGACCGATTCCCGTCGAATTCTCATCGCGCTGGCCACCTACAACGAGATCGACAACCTGCCAGCCGTCGTCGGTTCTCTTCGCCGGCAGTTGCCCATTGCCGACATTCTCGTGATCGACGACAATTCGCCCGACGGCACGGGCCAGTGGTGCGACGAACAGGCGGCCCGCGACGATCGCTTTCACAGCCTGCACCGCCCGGCAAAGCAGGGTCTCGGCACGGCCACCGTGGCCGCGATGCGGTACGCGGTCGAAAACGACTACACCTACCTCGCCACACTCGACGCCGACCACAGCCACGACCCGGCCGATGTACCGGTGTTGCTGGCCGCCATGGAAAAGGACGGGGAGTCGGTTGCCGACGTGGCGCTGGGGTCGCGCTACACGCCCGGCGGGGGCGTCGAGGGGTGGCCACTCTTCCGGCGTGTGTCGAGTCGCGGCGTGAATGTTTTGGCTCGGCTACTGTTGGGTCTCAAGGTTCGCGATGCCAGCGGCGCTCTGCGGTGTTACCGCGTGGCGACGCTCCGCCAGCTCGACCTCGATTCGCTCACCAGCCGCGGCTACTCGATTTACGAGGAAACGCTTTGGCATCTGAGCTGCGTGGGGGCCCGCATCGTCGAGAAGCCTATCGTGTTCGTCGACCGCAAAAAGGGAAGCTCGAAGTTGAACGCGCGCGAAGCGGTCCGATCGCTCGTCGTACTGTTTCGACTAGGAGCGCGTCACTGGTGCGGCATGAGGCCCCGCCGGCCGTCGTCCTCATTGCCGCGTGAATCGGCCGCTCCGCCGAGTGAGCATGTCGAAGAAACGCGAACCGACCGTCGCAGCCGGTGAGAAAAAGAACACGGCCGAGTCGCGTTTGTGCGACTCGGCCGCTCCTTCGGCCAGTGGGCCGTATGCGGGAGCAACGCCCCCTGAATCGTGAGCCGCCGACACGAGCGACTGCGCGGCGAAGCGACGCGCGCTCGAGCCGCGAACGGCTCGCGGTTGGTTCGGGAGCACAGCCCCAAGGAGACAGTTGCACGTCGTCCGGGTGTTACTTACCCGGTTTGGGCATGGGCGCGCCAGGCGACTTGGGGCCCGGCGCCGGAGAGGGATTGGGCTTCTGAGGGGCTGGCTTCTGTGCCATGTTGCAAACCTCCGTCAAAAACAAAGAGGGCGGAACGGACCCGGCATCGACACGTGCGATACCACGGCAAGCGATCCGTGGACATCCGCTAGAATGAATGCCTCGCGCGACGCCGCAATGGCGCCGATCAAAGAAGCTTCCCTGCACCGCGAGCGGGAGCCGGCGATACAAGATGCCGGCCTCACGCCGCTTCCGTTCGACGGGCAAAACCTGATTTGTCTCGGAACGATGCCTTACTGCGGGCCGACGACGAGTGCAGTGCTATCCGTTTGGCTTGGCGTCGTCTTCCCCTTCTCCCGACAACCCACGTTTGAATTCCGAGAACCCCTGTCCCAAACTTCGCATGACGCCGGGGAGACGGTTTCCAAACAGGATCAGGGCCACCAGTCCGACCACGAGCATTTCCATCGAGCCAACGCCGAACATTTTGCTTTCCTTGAACCATGTGCCGGTCGAGCACCCTGAACGCGGCGGACTCACGAATCCGACATCGCGGGTGCCCTTTCGTGACGGTGCCACAAACCCGGTATGACGCAAAAAAGCAGCAACCGGCGTGCCGCTGTCGGCGGTGCCCAAAAACGCGCGGCAGCGCGACAAGGTGATGCGCAAACCGAAATCCCATCCCCTGCGAATCGCCGCTGGAATCGGAATTGCATGTGGCCCTGGTGTCCGAAGAACTGCGGTGCCGGTCGAGACGGTGCCGCCAGCCGCGGTGTTCGCCGGAACGGCAAAGGCCAGGTAGCACGAGTTGAGAGCTATGGCCGCCAACACTTTGCGCTGCGGTGGCGGGAATCACACATCTCGGGCGGCAAGACTTGGCGTGAAGTGCCCGGCTGGATTTGGCAGGCTGATCTTGCCGGCAAAGCTCTTACGGAGGTCGGCCCACCCGTATGATTGCAAGGTAGCGGCCCGATGCACAATTAGTCGCCAATCGGACCATTTCCTGTACAGAGACCCGCCGTGAAGTCGCGCTTTACACTTCTGCTGTTGGCTCCGGTCATCACCATTAGCGCGCTGCTATTGATTCTGGGCAGCGCGGGGGCGTGGTACGTCCACCGCGTGAACAAGGAGGTGTCGGAAGGGCTTCACGAGTACATCAAATCGATGGTGGCCAGCGAGCAGCTCGTGCTGAACGCTCGCGATGGGGTTGCCGACATGCGACGCTTCCTCCGCTCGGGCCAGCGCGACGACCTCGACGAATCGATTGCCGCCTTTCGTCAGAATGAAAGCCATTTGCGCGATTTAGAGCATGCGGCCACCGACGACGTCGCCCGCGGCCACATCGAGCTGGCCCGGCGCGGTCACGAGCGCTTGCTCGATCGGCTGACACAAATGGAGCGCGGGCCGCCATCGAACGATTCGCAGTCGCCGGATGCTCAGGCCGCGACAAGCGACGAGCTGGAAGCCCTGGCGACCGACGTACTGACGCCCTCGCAAGAGCTGCTGAATTACCTCCGACAGGTTGCCCAGCGCCACAGCGACCAAAACCGCGAACTGGCCAACCGAATCGGCCTGGGGCTGTTGCTGCTGGGAACGTGCGGGGCGATGGCCGGGCTTCTCTCGGGCTACGCCATTGCCCGCGGTCTGAGTCGTTCGCTGGTTCAGCTTTCGCTTCCGGTGCGCGACACGGCGGGCAAGCTGAATGAGGTGGTGGGCCCGATCACATTGTCGGCCGACGCCGGCTTTACGGAGCTCGAAGCGGTGCTGCGCACCATCGCCGACCAAACGAGCTCCGTGGTGCAGCGGCTCCAGGCGAGCCAGCGCGAGGCGATGCGTGCCGAGCAATTGGCGGCCGTCGGGCAGTTGGCGGCCGGCATGGCCCACGAGCTGCGCAATCCGCTGATGTCGATGAAGATCCTGGTGCAGACAGAGGTGGAGAAAGGAGCGTCGGCAAGACTGAGCGGCCGCGACCTTTCCGTTCTGGAGGAAGAGATCGCCCGCCTGGAACACCTACTGCAAACATTTCTCGACTTTGCCCGGCCTCCCCGGCTGGAGAAGCGCCGCCTGGAAGTGACGTCGCTGGTAACACAGACTTTGCACTTGGTGTCGCAGCGGGCGGCGCAGCAATCGGTCGAGGTGGTCACATCGCTGCGCGACGCGCCGCTGTATGTCGATGCCGACCCGGTGCAGGTGCGGCAAATCGTGCTCAACCTGCTGCTTAACGCGCTCGATGCGACGCCGCACGGCGGCACCATCACGATCGAGGCGCGGCGCAGGGCGGTGGACTTGGTCCGTCGGTCGACGGCGGCTGACGCGACGCTCCTGGATGCCGCCGAGCGACTCGGTGCGGAGGATGTCCCCGGCGAGGTGGTTTTGACCGTCTCGGACACGGGCCCGGGCCTTCCCGCCGATTCGGCGGAGCAAGTATTCGAACCATTCTTCAGCACTAAGGAAACGGGTCTAGGCCTGGGCTTGGCGATCTGCAAGCGCATCGCCGAGGCGCACGGCGGGAGCGTCACCGCCGAAAACCGCGCGGCCGGAGGCGCCGCCTTCAGCGTGCGCCTTCCTGCGTCCCGCCCACGGGAGGCTGACGCAGAGGTTGCGCCCGCCGAGACCGGCGAAACGCACAATCACAGCATGGTGGCGCCGCGCGGCGATGCCACCATCCTGCCTTCTACGCACACCAGCCGCTGAGGTCGTCCATGCCCACGCTCATCGTTGTCGACGACGAACCCAACGTGCTCTATTCCCTGGAGCGCAGCCTGAAATCCGATAGCCTGAAAGTGGTGACGGCTCCCACGGCGCGTCAGGGCATCGAAGCCGTGCGTCAGGCAAAACCCGACGTGGTTTTGCTCGACGTACGGCTGCCCGACATGTCGGGGCTGGAGGCGTTCGACCAGATTCAAACGATCGACTCGCGGCTCCCAGTCATTATGATGACGGCCTATGCCACGGCCGAGACGGCCATCGAGGCGACCAAGCGCGGCGCCTTCGAATACCTGCTCAAACCGGTCGACTTGCATGAACTGCGCCAGGCGGTTACTCGTGCCATCGAGTTCAGCCATATGGCACACGTGCCGGCCGTGTTCGACGAAGCGCAGGCGAATGGTTCGCCGGGCGAGTCGGCGTCGGGCGAGGGCATCTCGGGCGAGGGCGCCTCGGGCGAGGGCGGCGCGGGAACGTCGGGCCCGCCACACGCGACGGTCGATCCCATCGTCGGCCGCAGCGCTGCCATGCAGGAGGTGTACAAGGCAATCGGCCGCATCGCCCCGCTCGAAGTGAACGTGCTGCTGCTCGGCGAAAGTGGCACGGGAAAAGAGCTTGTCGCCCGCGCGATTTACCATCACAGCCCGCGGAGCACCAAGCCGTTTCTCGCCATCAATTGTGCCGCGATTCCCGACACGCTGCTGGAAAGCGAGCTGTTCGGCTATGAGCGAGGAGCATTCACCGGGGCCAACCACCTGCGGATCGGCAAGTTCGAGCAGGCCGACGGCGGTACCATCCTGCTGGACGAAATCGGCGACATGAGCGGCGCTACGCAGGCCAAAGTGCTCCGCGTGCTGCAGGATCAGACGTTCCAGCGGCTGGGCGGCACGAAAACCATTCGCACCGATGTGCGTGTTCTGGCCGCCACGAACCAAAACCTCGAGCAGCTTGTCGCCGACGCTCGCTTCCGCCAGGATCTCTACTACCGGCTGAAAGTCTGCACGATCACCATCCCGCCGCTGCGCGGCCGGCTGGAAGACCTGCCTGCTCTCGTCGACCACTTTGTCAAGCGCTACAGCCGCGAGTTGGGCAAAACGGTACGGGGGGCGGCACCCCAGACGCTCGCGCTGCTTACCGCCCATGCCTGGCCAGGCAACGTCCGCGAGTTGCAGAGCATCGTCAAAGCCGCGCTCGTAAACGCCCGCGGCGACTGGCTCACGCCCGATTGTCTTCCCGACGAGTTCCGTGTGCAGCCCAAGGATGAGACGGAGTCGCCGCCGCCGAAAACGGGCCGTCGCCTCGACGTCTCACGGCT